>ERZ808278.1035-NODE-1035-length-13466-cov-3.988517_pt1 | contig 13466 bp, 16 predicted proteins | sample MGYA00521239_ERZ808278 | MGnify/ENA primary metagenome ERZ808278 (study PRJEB31516, sample SAMN03275600) | gut metagenome | biome: mammalia-associated habitat; material: feces | host: Papio cynocephalus | place: Kenya | collected 2012-07-17 ... | reverse complement strand
GAGCCGTCAGAGAAAGTGCCGCCATTGGCGTGGAGTGTAAATGTTATTTCATCTGGCTTCCACACAGCGTATAGAAAAAGGGAATCGTAATAGTCTGGATTTGCTTCGATCGACGTAGTATTCCTTGATAAAATATCGGAACTAGAGCGATCTAGAGACCACCCCATAAAAGTAAACCCAGTTTTAACAGGATCGTCTCCAAAAACGTTATATATCAAACTATTAGAACTACAGTTTGCTATGTTTTTTAATAATTTATCTCCGTCAAAATAAAAATGCGAAGCTAAGTAAGCCACACCTATTCACCATCCTCTGCAACCATAATTGTTAACGTTTCAGTAAATCCAAAACACAGAACCCCCGCATCAGAAACCCTGTCAGTTACATCCTGCTTTGCTCCAACAATTGAAAGCTTTGCATTTGTCGGCAAATTTAATACCAACAATCCGTCATGCAGCGAATCAGACCATGCACCAGAATCCACAGTATCTTTTCTAAATCCGGTAATACCAGAGTACGACCAAATCTCAATCGCTTTTTCCAACTTGTTAGTAACAGTTACTTCGTGAACGCTATCTTCAAATGTAGCAATCGAATCAATTAAATCCGGCCACTCACTGTAAACATTGGTAGGGGAGAGACCTTTATTTTGCAACGAGGTTTTAATTTTATTTTTTGTATCTAGCAATTTTTGTAATTTTTCCGTAGTTGTTCCCATTCAAAATCACCTTTATTACAGAGCAACTTCCAAGGCCTCAAGAATATCTTTCACATCATCTCGCAGTCGCTCCGGAACTTGCTCAAGAGTTTTCTTTCCTTTAACAATCAAAGTCGCATAAACAACAGCCATAGTCGCTACATCCTTTCCAAAAAATAATTTCGCCGCAAATAAAAAGAAGCTACGCATTGAGCAGCTTCTCTACTTTTTCTCTCAGTTTTGCCGGTACGTCTTCCAGTGTTTTCTTTCCTTTTTTAATCAGATCTGCGTAAACCCGCTCCATAAATTAAGCCTCCTTCATTTCGTAGACATCACAAAGAGCCATCTGTAAGTCAGTAATTTGCTGCTCTAAATTTGTAATATGTGTCTCCGCATCATACGGAGCAACCCAGTCCGGATTCTCGTAAAAACCCTTTTCGGTGTCGTAACAGTATTGACCCTCTCGTACTTCGGTGGGAACTTCTGCTACCTCGTGTACGTTAGTTGTTTCGATTGGAAATGCAACGTTAATATCAATCAGGCGTGGATAGCCGTTGCTCATATAGTCGAGTTCCGGTCCTATACCGATAATAACGTTACCTCTTTTTGCTGTTAAAATATACATTTTAGTCCTCCTCGTTGTTTTGTTTTAATAAATAAACCTGTCCACGCTGGGTGGGTGTACATTTTGTTTTTGTAATGCCGGTAATTTGGTGTTTGGCCGGCTTAATACATTTTTCGTTGTTGGTGATTTGGATTGGAAATCCCAAATCCACCGATGCGAAATTATTTGAGCCTAAAGATAAAATGTAGTGCTCAAATGTTGTAGACACTAAGTTAATACCTCTAGGTTGTTTAATAAATTCATCATCAACAATAACCGGAATACCGTCTCGAATAATTACTCGGATTGCGCCAGTGTGGGTGATTGTAGTGGAGATATTAGAATCCGAAAATTTAAACCAACAAACAGGAATCATAACACTTCCATCTTCAAGAACTGTTGGATCAGATGCTAAACTGCAATTTGGAACTTTGACCGATGTACTTTGTACAAGCTGCGTATCTGAAACTGTAATATAAACTAGTTGTACAGCATTATAATCTCGACTCCAATAACAAATCAGTGCGTGATTTTTATCCAACGCAACTCCGGTAACTCCATAATATAATTCATTATTATTACACCCAAATGAAGCATGAGGTACATTTATTTGTTTATCCAGAATTTTTGATAAATAACGTCCGCTACAATCATACAAATAAACAGTGTCACCAATAACAAGTAAGGCTCGTGATGCAGACAGAATAATCTGGCAACAAGACCTATTATAAGATGAAAAACCCAATATGGACGCAGAACATTTTTTATTGTCAATGGTGAATAACTGTGCCTCCCCGTTATAACTAGAATTACCACTTATACCAAGCCATCTAATCCCTAGCAATTTTGTATCCGAAATTCGTTTTATATCTAAAATAGCATAGCCTTCGTAAGAAGCACTATAAGGACACGAATTGTAACTCAAATTTGTACTCGTGTTCATTGTGATACTATCATCTACAGGCGATATATCGCAGACACATACCAGCCCTACACCCTTACCACCACACACATAATACACACACACTTGATGGTCGTTGATTGCTTCTATTACACCATGATTATAGGAATCGCTATCGGCACCGCCAGCAATATGTAACTGTGTGGGAGTACCGATTTTAGCGCCCAATTCCGTAATAGTTGCAATCATTCCATACGGCAAACTAACACTGTTATACTCCGGAAGAAAAATAAAGAAACGATTTTCAGATAACCTTGCAATGCTCATTCTATTAAAAAAAGAACGACTCTTCCCAACCGCTTGCGATCCACTAATCCAACCACCTTCAATTCCACCAACACCACGAGAAGTAAACTCAAAGAAAGTATTCGCAGGAATTTCTCCAGACAAGGCAGTATATTCCTCAATTACTCCATTTGGAACTTCCGGTCCCATATCACGAATCTTATCCGGGAAGTGTTGAATAGGAATCTCTCCATTAATATTGCTCCGCTTCCGAATCTGATCCGCAACGTCCTTAGCCCACTCCGACAAGTCAGTATATGGCTTAAAAAATGTGTATGTCCGAGTTGCAATTTGTTGATACGAATCCACTCTTAGCAGAAAAAGTGCGTTTTTCTACACCGTTGATTTGTTCTACCACAGTCACCTCTGCATCATCTGTGTCGGTAACAGTATAAACAACTTCAAAACCTTCACTTTTTTCGCCTAAATATTTATCCTCATCAGAAATTGTAGGAGGTGAATTGTAAATGAATGTGTAGCAATCGTCTTTGTCAGGCTCATCTGTTACTCTAGCATTAGCGGAAATATTACACGCAGGACGGATAGCGAATGCGCTATATGCATATTCAGTATTAACAGAATTGGATGCTGTAACTGTAAAAATATTACCATTATTTCCGTTGTAATCATAAGCATCCGCCGTCATCCAACTACCGATTGCTCCAACAGTCAGACCTCGTTTTGTTGCGCAGGGAGCAGAATAACCACAACTATACTGGTTTGTATCGTTAAACAACGCTATTTTACTACCCGACACATTAACATATTGAGCCGTCAGTCCTGCCTCGGTTACAGATATTAAAAATGCCTTATCAGAAACAGACTCGGTTTTTCCACCATCAGCGCTACAAATTGAAACCGTGTGTTTAGTGGTTAGCAAGATCTCCTTTTCGTCATCAGAAAAATCATGCAAAAATCCCGGCACATCCAAATAAGTCGAAGCAGGCGCAGCATCGTAAATGTGTTGTGCAGTATGCCATTGACCAGCCGATTCACTATTAAGCCACTGACGAATATTGGAATGCAAATATCGGTTGTTACCATAACTAACTCTTTTAGAATCTGTATTTAATGGTTCGGCCGCATCAAACGGCATATATTCAACACCTTGCTTTGTCAGTAAGGTTACACTATTATTAGGATACCCGTCATGATTCTTATCCGCAACTAACCATACAATTTCTTCTCCGTATAAGCTGCCAAATTTAACTCTGGAGCCAATTGGCAATTCACTTATTTTCTTCATTAAAATCCTCCTTCCTTAAAAGCTATTTGCTAAAAAATCACTCACGACCTTAGTTTTAGCTTCGTCAACACGTTTTTGGGTAGCAATATGAATTTCGTTCTCCGGATCAAACCAAAGAGGATTCTCGTAAAACCCACTTGATGGCGTATAGCAATACTGAATCACGTTAATCCCACTTGGAATAGAACTTACTTCATACACATTAACGCTGTCCACATCATAAATAATATTGCCATCTACTAAACGTGGATACCCGTTGGATAAATACTCAACCTTTTTACCTGTACCCAAAATCGAATCATCGCTTTTAAGCGTAATAACATACATCTTCGCTCACAACCTCCTTTTAAATTCCACACACCGTAATTTTTCCGGGATTTGCAGGAGTTATTTGCGAATTTGTTACTCCGAGCAAAATATCTCCGTCGTCCATATAGCGAATATTACCCATCGGTGCGATGTAGTAACTTGTGCCAGAATTCCACAAATAATAATTGTCATAAACCGAGGTAGGGAATACAGGGGAGTCAGACTTCATTTCCGCATTGCTGGGGAAATAAGAAAGTACGTTAGAATCCGTAGATTTATTATTTTTCTCAACCATACTATATGGAACAATGTCATAATCGGAATCGCCGTCAATAAAACAGCAAACCGTGTCATACTTAGACAACAACATATTGCTGTTTGTAGTGCGCACAACACCTAAATGTACAAACTGCGTATTAATTTTCCGTGAAAGAAGTACTTTAATTGGAGTCTGACTATGTTTGATTGCATTGTGTTTTGTGATTTCAAATCCAGAACCAATAAATTTCACACTCGTCAACCCAATATCAAATCCCTTTTCATCACAGTTGTAAATATAATAAAGTTCATCCTCGTTATGGAACACAACAGATACTTGCCAACCAAGTTTTTCTGTAACAATAGCACCGTGATTAAATCCGTCTGAAATGTACTTTTGCGAAATCAAAACACCTTCACGTTCGGCATCGGTTGTTGGCAACTTATCCAAAACAGTATACATAACCACATCCATATTAAGCACAGAGTCATAACACGTCTGAATAATATATTTTCCAGCCCACCAAATATCACCTGTACGATAACCGGATTTCAACAAGGAAGTATCTGCCTTAACCGACGTAATCGTACCGTCGGACTGAACGAAACAATAATAGTAAGTGCCGTACATTTCAAAGATACACAAACCATATTCTGTAACCAACAGTGGGGAGCAGGTGTATCCCATTTTGTTACTACAAATTGTATAACTGTTTTTAAGAAATAGCCTGTCGCCATCTAAATCCAATACAGCACACACGCCTATTCTCTCGTATTCATCTGCAACCTGTCTCTGTTGTTCTACCAATAAAACAACTCGATCTCCTACCAACTCGCCGGATACCAAGAAAGATTTTCCTCGAAAAGCACTTTCGATCAACAACGAGTCACCAAATTCCCATACAGAACCATTAAATCTGCAAGTTGCAACATACAGCTTATAATCCTCACTCAAATAACAAACTACAAACCGACCGTCAGTGAATTTGCATACAAATTTTAATTGCCGGACAACGTCATTATGAATTGTTTCACCCTGCACACAAAGTTCCCCAATTTTATCTGCATCCACGCAATTATCATACGTTACCGGTGTTCCGTCGGGAATAACTCCAAGTTTAGACCAATAATTGTGATCGGTGTTCTTAATCAAGACCTCGTAAGACCCCGGAGCCATAACACCCTTAACGCCCATGATTGAGAATTTCGCTCTAATATTTTCGGGTCTTAAATTAGAATCGCCTTTAATTGTTTGTGCGCCGGCAAGATAACAACCAGCCTCAATCACTTGATCTTTTGCCGTAGGTGTTATAACACTTTCGGATTTAGATGGAATTGTACCTACAATTTTCTGCCCATGAGCAAAAACTACCTTTCCTTCCAAAACATCCTCAGCAGTTGCAGTTGCTTCACCTGTCATGTCAGCCAATACATCATTATCCAATCTGATTGCAATAAACTTAGAAGATGCGCTATTCAAGTCCTCGAATTTGGCTACACAACAAAACTCGATATTGCCCTCATAATTCCCAACCATAGTTTTATGCAAATTATTACCTGCAATAGCAATCAAGTTGTTTACAGTGGAATTGGGATTAAGAAGCGATCCGTTATACGACCATCCTAAAAATTTGCACCCAGTTAATTCCGGAATCGCCTTTGTATATCCGTCATACAATTTGTAATCCGGAGATACGTCAGCCGCCGAACCCAACTCAATTCCTTTATAGTCCTTGTATACAATAGAATAAGAAGACCAATTAGCGTGTAGTTCAATTACTGTTCCAGATATTGCACCCAATGAAAAAATGGTCGTATCTTCATCAAGAACAATACCGCCAAATGACCATCCTACAAAATAGTATTTTGAATCTGAATGCGAAGGGGCAGAGGTCATGCTATATAACTTAGTTTGCAAATCGCTTGTGTCAACCTTAGCAATCTCCGTTTCTACACCATAACCACTATAAAAAACTACACGAATACTTTCTGTCATATTATAATCATCTCCTTTCCATTTTAAATATTAACTATCAGAAATTGTAACGGTTAAATTTTCTGTAACCAAAAAGCAATATGCGCCTGCACCAGAACAAACTTGCTCATCCTGTCCAACAGTGATTTTGCACGACCCAGAAGTTTTTACTACAATCATCCCCGCTGCCATTGTTTTGGTGTTGTTGGAATTGTTATAGGATATACACTGCGCAATTTTGCCTGCGTCAAAATCGTAGTAATAAAAAGTGTGTGTTGTATTGCTCTGATTGTCAACTTTAACATCAACAGTTTTAACGGGTTGTTTCTCAACCGGTACTTTTAATGAAATAATTCCACCAGAGCATAAAATCTGCTTATCCTCAACGGTAGCCTTCACACTCCAACTCTTGTCAAAGCCGGTCGAAACATCATTCGCCTCGAACACAGACACCACCGCCGAGGGAATAGTACCGGTTATTTTTCTTCCGTTAACATACGCTGTTTTGCCAAACTCAATGTTTTCTTCAACAGCATCTGCATCCGATGTGTCAATTCCGGAGCCAGAACCGGTAGATAAGAAATTCAACTCCGAATAAGCTGCGACTCCATTTCCAACCTTAATTGCCTGTGTTAATCCCGTTTCGTCTGTAACAAAACCTATTTCTCCTTTGAGCAATACTGGATTGTTGGAATTCCAATTCTCCTCAGTATCACTCTTATGTAAAATTCTTCCTTTAAAGGTTGAATCCAAAGAATACCACCTCCATATAAAATTATTAACCCATGAAGGATTTAGTTCTGTTGTAACGCAAGCGGACATTATAAATGCTTCTGAACGGGCAGAAGCATCTACAAAATCCGTTTATAGTCCTTTTACTCCAATTTTCATTGCCTGTTAAACGCCGTTAATTTTGCTCAACAAAGCGCTAATATCTCCCAAAACCGCAGAGATTACCTTGTTTTGCACTGGATTTTCAGATGTGGTTGACATTGCATCATCCACTACAATAGCATCTGGAATAGAATCCGGTAATCCATCAAGTTTTGTCTTATCTGCGCTGCTCATTAACCCATTAGTCGTTTTGGATGCCACCGCATAAGATACCTCGTTATCCCATGTAGCAGTGCCATCTGCTTTCCATTTAAGAATTTGACCGGATGCTCCACCGGATGGAATATGCAAACTTCCGGATGTAGTCGGGTGGACATATTTATTGGCACCACTTTCAACTCCGCTAAGTTTCTTTACCATGTCTGCGGACATCAAACCATTTGTTATTTCCGTAGCAACACTATAAGAACTTGCGTCCGGTCCATTCAGTACGCCATCAATTATAGTGAGGTTTTTGCCAATCTTAACACCACCAAGGGTAGAGGCTGTAGCAATAGGAAGGGAATAGTTGTTCGCTCCTTCCTCAATCTTGGCTAACTTTTCGCCTTCTTCGTTTGTCATCAACCGATCGGTGTCACTGTAATCCAACTTGTTATCAAGAATTTCCATCAATCCTTGAACCTCAGACAACGTATGGCTTTCTGGGTGAATATACACCGCTGTATCAATTGTGTTGATTTTGACATAACCGTTATTATCGGATCCCTCAACCTTTGTTGCGCCGCTTGCAATATTAAAAAGCTTATTAAATTGAGATGGGGTCATGAAGCCCGCGGCTTTTAAACTGGCATTGTCATGACTATGCTCGGACTCCGCCTTAGACTGTAACGCAGCGTAAACCGCCTTATTTTGTACGGGATTTTCAGATGTTGCAGAAACAGCATCATCAATAAGAATCACATCATTGCTGTATTCCAAGTTCTTGAATGTAGAAACACCATCGCCAAATTTAATTCTAAGACCATCCGGAGTATCTACAAGAATCATTTCGCCATTTAAAATAACAGGATTAGCGGTGTTCCAATTAGCTTCTGTATCTCTTTTTAAACGCAGTCGAACTTGATATTCCGGATGCGCTTGTACAGCATCAGCCATCAAATCACCTCCCCGTTAATTGCATCAAGGATGGTATTAATATCACCTATTGTGTTATCAACATATTGTTTGGTAGCCGCCCCTAAATCTTGAGTAGGATCAGCGGCTAATACAAGCTCTCCAGTCATTCTTCCACCAGATATAGACAATCCACCTAAGTTATTTAAGGCACGAGCAGCAGTGGTAGCGTTTGTACCACCATTAGCAATAGGGACCGCTCCAGTGGTATTACCCAAACCTAACATGAACCGTGCTAAAGCCGCAGTTGTAGCACCGGTTCCTCCTCTAGAAATAGGAAGTGTGCCAGTTTTAATATCGGTAGCACTATGGTTATGAGTCTCTGCCGCTGCACCAAGATTGCTTAAAGCTTCTTGCGCAGTGGTAGCTCCAGTACCACCTTTTTCTACCGTTATTGTATCAAGGTTATCAATAGCAGTGTTAACATACGATTGGGTCGCAGTCTCTAAATCTTCAATATCAGAACTTTTGTGAGTATGCTTGGCAGCGGCAGCGCCTAGGTTGGTCAAGGCACGGGCGGCGGTGGTGGTGCCGGTGCCGCCGTTGGCGATGGGAACCGGTCCATTGGTGTTGCCCAGTCCCAACATGAAGCGTGCCAAAGCTGCCGTGGTCGCTCCAGTACCACCATTTGAAATAGCAAGCGCACTTCCTAGCACATTAATAGCTATCCATTCACTACCATTGTAAAATAATTTAATCGCTTTGTTTTCAGATAAATCTGATGTTTTTCGAAATTTAACTCCACTCCCAGTATTGACATTAATTGCCATGAGATTAACATCGCCCAAATTATTAAGGTTTAATGTGGGAGTTTGTGTGGTGGCTGCTGTCTTTATAATAGCAACTAGCATCGTGCCATTTTTTAATTCCTTAATAGTTTTCGATGTAGCAATATACGCCACTCCATCTTCTGAGTTAGCTTCTACAATTTCAACGCCTTGCTCTACTTCTAAAATAAATGGCAGCTCTTTATAGGCAGTGACACCATCTCCGATTTTTATTTTAGTCTCGGAATCTACGTCAACAAAAATCAGTTCGTTGCTAAGAATAACCGGATTGGCAGCAGTCCAATTTTCATGGGTGTCTCTCTTATGCTTGATTCTGCTATGAATTTCTTTATTTGGCATAAGCCACCAACTCCTTTAAATTACAGTTGTAGCACTACCACAGTTAATAACAATGTAGTCGCCAGCAGTCTGAACCAAATCATTTACATTACCGGACTTAGCGATAGTAGCTAAATCAGCATCCTTAACCTTCTCATCTAAAGCGTCCTGAAGACCAGTGACTTCAGAGATAGTATGATTTGCTGGATGTGTGTAAACTGTTACATTCTTACCGTCAACCTTGATGGTACCATTGGTATCGCCTGCGGCTACAGTCTGAACAGCTGTATCTGCTTTCTTACCCTGAGCAGCAGTTGCATAGTTACCTGCCAGACCGTCAGCGTAAGTTTTTGCGTTAGTTTCAGCAGTAGCGGCAGCACCCTTAGCATCATATATCTCTGCGTAGTTGCCAGTCACAGTAACACCAGTGAGCCTACCATCTTCCTCAGTAACAGTTACCTTAATACCCTTACCAGCCTCAACCTCTGCGGAAGCAACAGTAGCATCCAGTTTGCCAATTTCAGTTGTAATCTGAGTAGCGACAGAACCGCCCTCGCCAATAGCTTTCTCCAGAGTATCCACACGGGTATCCATGGCTGTGTTTTTCTCATCGGTGTATGCCTTAGCATCCTTCAGAGACTTTGCTACAGAACCATCAACAGTATCGCCACCCTTTAAAGTAGCAATATCGGCCTGCATCTTAGCAGCACCGGTAGTATCAGACTTAATCCAGTCGGCTACCTCTTTCAGAGTATCGAAGTCCGCATCTGCACCGGCAACAACAGTAGCGATACCATCAGCAACCGCCTTGGACACAGAGCCTTCACCTTCACCATTCAGTGTTTCAAGAGCCTTTTCGTTAGCAGCCACACGAGCAGTCAGAGCAGTGTCATCGTAGGTCGCAGCGGTTTTTGCATCCTCAATCATCTCGGCTACAGTCTTATCCTTTGCCAGAATACCGAGTTTGCCATCAACATAAGTCTTTGCATTTGTCTCAGCAGTAGAAGCTTTACCATCTGCATAAGTTTTTGCCTGTGCTAAAATACCAGTGTCAGCGTCGTTAATTGCTGCAATTGCATCGGTATTAGTCTTTACCGCACCGTCTGCCAGTGCCTTAACCTTTGTCTCAGCAGTGCCAGCCTTATCAAATGCAGAAGTATCCTCATAAGCAGCAGACTTCAAACCTGCAACCGCTACCTCTTTATCATTAAACTTCACAGTACCATTGGTTTCACCTGTAACCAATGTGTATACAGTTTCAGCAGGAACAGTATAAGTATTTTGTTTTGTCCACTCGCCACCGATTTCTTTTGCAAAAAGGTGGAATGTGCGACCATCTATTTCATCAGCCTCAATCTTATACTGAGTGTTTGTATCCTGAATTTCACCAGAAACAAAGTCAGCAAGACCGGTAATTTCAGCGGCAGTATATGTAGGCTTGGTAGCTTGCTTCGCCCAATCATAAATATCTGCTGCCTTAGCAGATGTAAAATCTAATTCTGTATAGGTCCTTGTACCGTCACCAACCTTAAATAAAATTGCAGGTTCTTGACGAACTGCACCAGTGTCAGCAGGAATCACTGTAACGCAAACTTCACCTTGCAGTGGGGTAGGATTATTAGCAACCCAGTTTGCATAAGTGTCATACTTTAAACCAATGCGAGTATTAAATGTTTTTGCGCTCATAAAATATCTCCTCTCAAAATCAAAATGCGTGTAATTTAATTTGAATCTCCGCAGACCAATATCAGCTTATCCTCTGGATTTTGAACAATCTTAGAAAAACTGATATTGTTCACGGTCATTGTTCCGTCTTGATTTACAGAAACTCCATCGACTGCATCCGTACCGCAAACAATACCAAGAACGCCATTTTCTGCGGGTTTGGATAATTTTCCTAAAGCTTCTGTAATGACTTTGTTTTGCACCGGATTTTCAGATGTTGCAGATAACTCGCCATCAACAATAACAGGCAATCCACCTTGAGGAAATACAAAATCCATTATATAGTTGGGGGAATCGCCTCTTATTGAAACACTTGGCGGCTCTAAATTTTGCGCTGTTCTAACTTCGCCAACCTCAATATTTAAAGCCTCATGACTTAACACATCTACTTTATTCCCGTCTTTATCGATCCATGCAATCTTGCCTTTATTTGCTCCGGTGGTTAAAAGCAATATGTCATTAGCGTCAATTTTTCCAGCCTCAAGTAATCTGTCAACATTTTTCTCAGAATCAAATATGTGCCTTGTTTTTAACTTAATCAACAACCATCACCCCCCTTAGCAAAATCTATTACTCAAGATTCGTCTGGGAATTCGTCGTCAAAAGACACCGACATAATCTCTTCTTGATCGATGGATACCGGATTACCGATTGGGTTTCCGTTGCTGGTAAGCTGAATTTTTGCGCCATCCTCATCATCAACTCTCATAACATCATCAGCCTTACCTTCTCCAAAGAAGTCAAGATATTCTTGCATAAACTGAATTCGAGTATCCATCTTGCCAAGTAATTGGTCGATGAATTCAAGAGACTTATCTGGGTTAAAGTGGAAGTAGTCCTCCATCTTTTTGATTGTGATAGTTGTAGCGCCAGTGTGCATAACTTGTTGCACGCCGGTATCTAAATCAACGTGAGTCAACGTAATCCGAACCTTAATATCTCCGGCATACTGAGTGATTTTGGTATCCAGAGGCAACACAAATCGCAACATTCCCTTGTACAGTTCGTCATCCATAGTCAATACTTCTACATGAGCAACATCAAGCTGGTCCATATACTTTAAAACAGCAGTACAATTTGCAACATCCAAATCTCCACAGGTTTGTGGCAGTAAAAACTGAATTTTGTCCGCTAATTTCTCACGTTGAAAAATTGATGTTTTTACAGTTGTTTCCAACATTTTATTGTCTCTCATAACAATTGTGTACATCATAACACCCCCTCGTTACGATAGTCTTTGCTTTACACCAACTCGTGTCTGTTCCACAACTCGTACAACTCTTTTAATTGGTCGTTCTTTTCAAAAACAAAAACCAAAGAGCCGCTTTTTGTATTGGTGTATAAAATATCCAGCAAGTTAGCATTGTTGCGCAAGTATAAATATGACTGTTTAATATTCGCAATATACGCAACCGAAGCCGGATCATACTTTTTCCCTGTAATATTGCTCGAAACCATTCATCGAACTCCTTTTTATCAATTGCATCTCAAAAAATAAAGGTATCGCCCATGAAGCACGATACCTTTATTGTAACTACTTCATGTCTTCTTCAATAATCAATGGGGGAGAGGGTTTCTTTTTCGGCTCGTGCATAATATTCTTAATATCTCGACGAACCGACTCCATAAATTTGTCAGACTGCGAAAGATCGCACTGAGACAATATATCCATAGCTTGCTTTTTGGTAATCAGCTTCATATTATAATCAACACAAGTCTGGAAAATTGTTTTACAATTTTCAGAATGAAAGGTCTGCATATAATATGGAAGGTGCTGAAATTCGGAGCAATTTGGACAATACTCATACTGCTCTCCACACAGATAACAAGTTCGTTTCTTATACGCCATAATAAACACCTCCCGAAGGTTTCATATTATTACTCCACTTCAGGAATAATAATAGAGAACAACTTCTTTTCCTTATCGCAGTAATCCTGCTGTGCCTTCATAGAGAATGGGTGTGCACCATCAGTCTGAATGCTCCAGTCAAAGTCAGGGGAGATCTTAGCATTTGGGAATACCAGATATGCAAAAATCTTTGTAGTCTGGTCGCAAACGTCACAGCCAACAATTTCCATAACAAACTTGCAGCCAGTTGGAAAGTTAGTTGCGGAGTTGGTTACAGATACAGCACCCTCTGCTTCGTACTTGTACATTACATACAGTTCATCACCAGCCTTCAAACCAGTCGGAGGAGTCAATTTCTTTTCAGAAATAGCAAACTTATCTGCGCCTGCTTGGGTGTCACTAGTAAACTTCTTGCCCAAAGTGCTGTCACCATTCAACAGATAA
>ERZ808278.1034-NODE-1034-length-13520-cov-33.521426_pt1 | contig 13520 bp, 10 predicted proteins | sample MGYA00521239_ERZ808278 | MGnify/ENA primary metagenome ERZ808278 (study PRJEB31516, sample SAMN03275600) | gut metagenome | biome: mammalia-associated habitat; material: feces | host: Papio cynocephalus | place: Kenya | collected 2012-07-17 ... | reverse complement strand
TCCCTTTCTGTACTATCGAACCAAACTTGGGCGTCATCACCGTACCTGACGAGCGACTCAACAAGTTGGCAGAGATTGTTCACCCAGGACGCATCGTCCCAGCTACTTGCGAAATCGTAGATATCGCCGGATTGGTAAAGGGTGCCAGCAAGGGCGAAGGTCTTGGTAATAAATTCTTGGGCAACATCCGTGAGTGTGATGCTATCATCCACGTGATTCGTTGCTTCGACGATGATAATATCGTTCGTGAGGGCGGCGCAGCCGTTGACCCTCTAGAGGACAAGAGCGTCATCGACACTGAGTTGCAGCTCAAGGACTTGGAGACTATCGAGTCTCAGCTCGCCAAGCAACAGAAAACGGCTGCCGCTGGCAACAAGGATGCTAAGGTGATGGTTACCGTGCTCGAAGCTTACAAGGCAGTATTGGAGCAGGGCAAGAACGCTCGCTCGGTAACTTTCGATACCAAGGAAGAGCAAAAGGTAGCTCACGACTTGTTCCTCTTGACTACCAAGCCTGTACTCTATGTAGCCAATGTTGACGAAGCTTCTGCCAAGAGCGGCAACGAGTACAGCAAGAAGGTAGAGGAGATCGCCAAGGAAGAAGGTGCCGAGTGTATGGTCATCGCTGCCAAGACTGAGGAAGACATTGCTTCGCTCGAAACATACGAGGACAAGCAGATGTTCCTGGAGGAACTTGGCTTGGAGGAGAGCGGTGTCAACCGACTCATCAAGAAGGCATACGCACTCTTGAACCTTGAGACATTCATCACCGCTGGTGAGATGGAGGTCAAGGCTTGGACTTATCACAAGGGCTGGAAGGCTCCTCAGTGTGCAGGTGTCATCCACACCGACTTCGAGAAAGGCTTCATCCGTGCCGAGGTCATCAAGTACGACGACTACATCAAGTATGGCTCAGAGGCAGCAGTCCGCGAGGCAGGTAAACTCGGCATCGAGGGCAAGGACTACGTGGTACAGGATGGCGACATCATGCACTTCAGATTTAATGTGTAATGTGTATTACTATTTAGTTAAATCTACGAAATAACAACATTGATATATGATAGCAAATCTGCTCAATTATATCGTATGGGACCCGGACCCGATTCTTGCTCATCTGGGTCCTATTGAAATACGCTATTACGCCACATGCTGGATGGTAGGGTTGGTATTAGGCTATTTGCTCATGCAACGTCTATACAAGGAGCAGAAGTTGGGCGAAGACAAGTTCGAGCCCCTCTTCCTCTATCTTTTTATCGGTATCTTGCTGGGTGCCCGACTAGGACACTGCATCTTTTACCAACCAGAATATTTTCTCACGCAAGGAGATCACTTCATCGAGATGCTGATACCTATGCACCACATGCCCGATGGTAGTTGGAAGTTCACAGGCTACGAGGGCTTGGCAAGTCATGGCGGTGTCTTGGGTCTGTTTATTGCCATTTGGCTTTACTGCCGCAAGACGAAGGTAAGTGGTTGGATTGTCTTAGACAACATGGGTATCGTATCCAGCATCACTGCATGTTTCATCCGCTTAGGCAACTTGATGAACTCCGAGATTATAGGCAAGGTGACTGATGTGCCTTGGGCATTCATCTTCGTTCATGAAGACCAATACCCACGCCATCCAGGTCAACTCTACGAGGCATTGGCATATTTCTGCTTCTTCCTCATCATCCTCTTCATCTACAAGAAGAGAGGACCTAAGAGCGTAGGCACAGGATTCTACTTCGGTCTTTGCCTCACACTCATCTTCACCTTCCGGTTCTTCATCGAATACACGAAGGAGATTCAGGTGGCATTCGAAGCAGGATTGCCTATGGACATGGGGCAGATACTGAGCATTCCACTCATTCTCATAGGTGTCTGGAGTATTACCTCCAGTTTCAAGAGAAAAAGACTTTAGTTAGCGAGTATCTCGCACAATATTCAGGCGATACTCGTACAACACTTGATACGAAACCGTCCAACAGCTAACGTGCACTTGCACATCAGCTGTTGGACGGTTTATTTTGATTATTCCTTGTCACCAAATAACAACTTCAACTGTTTATCGAAATCCTACATGATTTCTCTGTCTTGGATGACATGGAATTTATCATATTCGGTAAGTGCCTTTTCTACCGCCTGCTCATGCGTTACCTTTTCGCTCAGATAGTTCTTGGCGATTTACTGAAAATTATTGATTTCTACAAAAATACGTCCTTAAAAGTGTGTCTTATGTCTCTTGAGCTTCCTCATCACCTGTCTTTTCGCCGATGCTAACCCTGGGGAGAGAACCTCTTGTTCCAGCATATCCAATGCAGCCTTCAGTTCGACGAGAAGTTCGGGATAATACTTCATCTGTTCGTAGGCGAGCTTCATGCACAAAGCTCGGATGGCATAGGGTTGGGCGCAAGCGGTAATCTTTCCTATGCAGAAGTCGATGAAGCCAGAACGAAGAGTAGCTTCGTCGAAAGGTTGGCGGAGAAGGATTGTGTCAAGATGCAAAGCTCATGGATGTTGTCCATGCTGATTTTGCCGATTAGTTTCTTTCTCATAGGGCATTTCCTTTATCCTGTGAAAACCTCCCTGTCCAACCAGAGTTGGAAAAACTGGTCGTATATTTTATACGTATTCTTGTCTTGCGTAATGAAATCTTTCTCCAACAATCCCTTGACGGCGGAAACCACGGCACTAGGTGATGGCAGGTGATGGCGTTTGGCAAAGTTGCCGCCTGAGATGCCTTTCACCTCTCTATCCCTTCCTATTGCCAAGAAAACATTGCGCTGTTTCTCTGGCATTTGGTAGAGCATGCCTTCATAGGTGTCCGACGAAATGTCGAGGATGTAGTTGATGGCATCATCTATCATTGGTTGGGTGCAAGTCTCTCCCTTCATCGTAAGCTGGTACATATAGTTCATCACTTTTTGCATGTAGGAAGTGATACTGCAGAATCGTTCGTAAAGATTTTCTACGACTCCATCTGCCAAGTGCTTGCCAGCCTGCTCGAACTTCTCGATGGCAAATGCCTTGTATTTGTCCAAAGGAATCGGTTTGAGATTGAAAATCGTAACCGATTGGTAGAAAGGACGGGCAGGAGAAGTGAACATCTCGCCCATCAGATGACGATGCGAACCAGAAAAAATAAAGTTGGCATTGGTGCATCTCTGTATGTAAGTGCGAAGAGTTGCCTCTATGTTTTCACCATCGTCGTAGTGGGTAATTTGCTGGAACTCGTCGATGGCTACCAAGCAATGGCGGTCGGCCTGGGACAGATAACGGAAAATCTCATCTAGAGCAATTGACGGGTTGGGGATATTGCCTAATCCGATGCCCCAAACAGGGTTGCCATTGATATCGAATGAAACTTCCGAACGAAGGGATAAGGCGATGTTGAGAAATAGTTCCCAAGCTTTGCGACCCTTGCTGCGCAAGTTCTCCAAGATGGCTTTGCCAAGTACGTTGACAAAGTCCTCCAGGTTCTTGGTGGCATAAATGTCGATGATAAAGGTATGGTAATTTTGCTTGATTTCTGGTTGATCAAAGCAATGGCGTATGAGGTCGGTCTTGCCCAGTCGCCTTGGAGAAATCAAGGCGATATTGTTCTCGTTGGTCAGCATGCGAACCAAGAATTCTGTCTCTTCTACTCGGTCGCAGAAGTACTCTGCTCCGGCATAACCATTTGTTACAAAGGGATTATTCAGCATATTTAATTTCTTTTTGGCGCAAATGTACAAAGAAATCTCCAAATGAGCAAACCTATCATAAAATAATTATCATAAAATGATAGGTTTTGTGGAAAAGCTTCTGTAGTTTGCTTGTTTTCCCTGATAAGATAAGACAGTTTTTGCCTTGATGCATCTTTTCTTAGATGGAGACATCGCCCAACAGCTGAACGACGCTCGCATAACACGTGATGTGCAACCGCCCAACAGCTGTTGGGCAAGCGCACATCAGCTGTTGGGCGGTTTATGATGCTATATATCTCGGCAACATCTACTATATGTTCCGGCAACTTCTTCTATATATTTCGAAGACTTTTTGTGCTTCGTTTCCTTTGGCAAAGCGCTTTCGTGCTTGTCTATTTTCTAAAGTATTTACCCACTACAGGCAGACTCTTCAATGGGAAATCCTTCTTTACGAGATAAGCGGCGAAGATGAGGATGAGCACCGTATTGATGAGGCAAGCGATGCCTGTGGAGAAGTACTTGTTCGCTTCGGTCATTCCCACGAAGAGGATGAGGGCGAGAACCACGTAAATCATGATCTCCTTGACAGGATAGTTGATAGGATATTTCTTCTGTCCTACGAAATAGGAGAGGAGCATTGCCGTTCCATATCCTGCAAAACCTGCCCAGGCGCAAGCAATGTAACCATACTTTGGCACGAAGATAACGTTGATGGCAATCAATACCGCACAACCGATGCCTGAGAAGTAAGCTCCCCAGATGGTCTTGTCGATGAGCTTGTACCAGAAGCTGAGGTTGAAATAGACACCCATCATGATTTCAGCCGCCATGACGATAGGCACTACCTTCAAGCCATCCCAGTAGTCGCGGCCGATAATGTGGCGCAATACGTCGAGATAACCTACCACAACCAAGAAGGCAAGCAGGGTGAAGATGACAAAGTATTTCATCGCCGAAGCATAGGTCTGACGGTTGTCCTTGTCCTTCGCCTTGCCGAACACGAATGGCTCGTAAGCGTAGCGGAAAGCTTGGGTTATCATCGCCATGATCATTGCAATCTTACTGGCGGCTCCATAGATGCCGAGCTGTGCGTGAGCATCGCCCTTCTCATAGATGTAAGGGAAGAGAATCTTATCGGCAGTCTGGTTCAGAATACCAGCGATACCGAGCACGAGGATAGGCCAACTATACGACAGCATCTTCTTGACGAGCACCTTGCACTCGCTCCATGAGCATTTCTCGCCCATGAATCCCTCCTTCAGTTCTTGATAGAAGAAGAAGGTGATGGAGGCGGTGCAAACCAAGTTGATATAGAACGCATAACCCACATCATGACCGTCCATGATGACGTAGTAAACGAGGTTGAGAGCGATGTTCAGTCCGATGAAGAGCAACTTGAAGGCAGCGAACTTCAATGGGCGCTTCTTGTATCTGAGGTATGCGAACGGAATGCACTGGAAGGCATCGATTGCCACGGTCACGAACATCGTCCATACGTAGGCAGGATGCTCCGCATAGCCCATCGCATCGCTCAATGGCGTGATGAAAAGGAACACCAAGGCAACGAAAAGCAACGAGGTGAAGCCTACCATGCAGAGCACTGTGTGATAAACCTTTTCTGAGTTCTCGCCCTCCTTGTTGACGAAGCGGAAGAAGGTGGTCTCCATTCCGTAGGTCAGGATGACGAGGAGCAACGCCGTGTAGGCGTACATGTTGGTGATGACACCATAACCACCACTGGCGGCGCTAATCTTGGCCGTGTAGAGTGGCACGAGCAGATAGTTCAAGAATCTGCCGATGATACTGCTCATACCATAGATGGCGGTATCTTTTGCGAGTGATTTTAAACTTGCCATAATTTTAAAGGTAAAAGGGTAAAAAGGTAAAAAGGTAAAAAAAACAGGGGATATTGGCTGTTCTTCATTGACCTTTTTAGTTCTTACCTTTGTCGTTATTTATTTTTCTTTAATTTATTAATAATGTTCACGAGGGTACCAATAATTATCTTTGCATCATTGGATATAGACTCGTATTGTTCTTTTGTGATGTGGTTGCTTTCTTGAAGTAAATCTAACCAATATAAGGTTTCGCTTGCCTTTTTTAAGGCTATACAGAGTTTGCTTATATTGTCTGCTGTACTTTGAGCATAAGTGCTTTCTGTTATGTTGGCACCAATGCTGGTACCACACCTGTATATCTGTTTGGACATCACATATTCATGTTTCTTTTCTTTCAGAAAAACATAGAGGTTTACTATTCGCAAAGCAAACTTTTTGCTCAATTCATAAATTACATTATTGCCCATATTGTAGTCTTTTCTCGGTAATTTGTAATCAGGCTTGCTCTTTTTTACTTTTTTACCTTTTTACTTTTTTACCTTTAAGAGAAGAATAAATATGCTATTGCTATCGCTGCGATGACTCCAGCCAAGTCGGCGAGCAAGCCGCAAGCTACGGCGTGGCGGGTGTTCTTGATGCTTACGCTTCCGAAATATACAGCCAGTATATAGAAGGTAGTATCGGTGGAACCTTGGAAGATGCAGCTCAATCTGCCCACGAACGAATCAGGACCATAGTTCTTCATCGCCTCCAGCATCATGCCTCGGGCACCGCTTCCCGACAAAGGTTTCATGATGGCGGTAGGCAAGGCTCCCACGAAGTCGGAGTTCAGTCCGCATTGCTCCACCGTCCAGGAAACACCCTGTATCAGCATATCCATCGCTCCCGATGCACGGAACACACCGATGCCTACGAGGATAGCCACAAGATAAGGGATAATTTTCACAGCCGTGGTAAACCCTTCCTTCGCTCCTTCGATGAAAGCATCATATACATTCACCTTTTTCCAGAAGCCTGCCAAGATGAAACAGAGGATGATGCCGAGCAATATCATGTTGGAAGCCACCGTGGTGACTGTGTTCATCGTGTCCTTGTCCATCTGTCCGAATCCCCAGATGATGATGCCCACGAAGGCGCATATGCCGATGAGGGTTCCTAAGAGCACAGGCTGTAGGATGTTGATGCGTTGCCAAAGCGACGTGATGATGATGCCGGCGAGTGTTGCCACGAGCGTCGCCAAGAGGATAGGAATGAAGACATCCGTAGGTTGGGCGGCACCATACGAGGCACGGAAGGCGAGGATGGTGGTCGGGATGATGGTGAGTCCGGATGTGTTCAGTACCAAGAACATAATCATCGGGTTCGTCGCCGTATCCTTCTTCGGGTTCAGTTCCTGCATCTGCTGCATCGCCTTCAGTCCCGTAGGGGTCGCCGCATTGTCGAGTCCGAGCATGTTGGAGGCGATGTTCATGAAGATGCTGCCCATTACAGGGTGGTTCTTCGGGATGTCGGGGAAGAGTTTAGTGAAGACAGGGCTAAGCGCGCGAGCCAACACATTCACCACTCCCGCCTTCTCTCCAATCTTCATAATGCCGAGCCAGAGGGCGAGCACGCCCGTGAGTCCGAGAGAAATCTCGAAGGCATTCTTCGAGGAGTCGAAGGTGGAATCCACTATCTTTTGGAAGATGGTTGCATCTCCCATAGCCAATCCGATGAGTGCGAAGATGAACGCAATCACGAAGAAGGCTATCCAAATGTAATTTAGTACCATTCTATTATTTGTACAATTCTTTACTGTTCTACTTTTGTTTTTCTACCAGCTTGGTAGAAAGTTTGTCCTTGTTTCCAAGCACGGCTGCAAAATTACAACAAAAATCTTGCATAGAGTTCGATAAAAGCTAAAAATCCCTCATTGAGGGAAGAATTTAACGGAAAACATCCCTCAATGAGGGAAGAATTTGATGATTTTTATCCCTTAATGAGGGATGTTTCGTATAAAATCCAAGAAATATCACTTATGAACCATTATGAACTTGATAGTTTCAAATGATATCACTACCTTTGCACCCAAATTTATTAACTTAAAAAAATAAGCAACTATGGAGCGAGAAGTGAAGCAATGCCCTTATTGTGGTGAGACAATATTAGCTGTAGCCAAGAAATGCCGTTATTGTGGTGAATGGTTAGACCAAGCTGTAACAAAAGAGCCTGTACAGATGAAGCACCCTTTAGATCCTTCTGTGGATACGTCTAACATGGAAGATGGTAAGGTCATCAATGATGTGGAAGAGTTGGAAGAAAAGATTCCAGGTTGGATAGAGTATTTCTTCTATCAACCGTTCGTCAAGCGTTATTGTGATTTCAAATCCTCTATAGGGCGTAAGCGTTTTTGGGTTTGTATGCTTTGGACGGCACTCTTTGTCAATGCAATAGTAGGAGTTGCATTCTTGTTGGTAGATAAGCATGTGACATTTTTGGATTCATCTCGTACGCTATTACAAATCACGTTAGTGCTTTTAGTTGTAGAGTTGGCGATAATCATTCCTTCCTTGGCTTTGTATGTAAGACGTTTACGTGATGCAGAACTTACTTGGAAATGGGTACTTAGTCTGTTCATTCCATATATTGGCCCTCTTATTTTAATTATAAAACTTTGTAAATCTGGTGATTTGGAATGTGGAGAAACAAAAGCGAAGCCGATAGACTATATTGCCATTGTTGTTTGTTCATTATTAATTGTCTTTGGCTATTCACAAGGTTTGCCATATATGTTTGATACCATTAAAATGTGGCAGGAATATCCGTCCAAGATGGGTTCGCCCGACCTAAATATGGAGGGTGAAGATACTCTGGCAGTTGATACAATGGTAGATGAGAATCAAGCGAACGTGTCGGAATCGGAAGGGTCAGACGAAAGTGTTACATCTATAAATGATAATGGTTCGAATGATGACGAATATGCTTGGTTATGTATGCGATATGCAGAACCTGAAGATTTGGAGTATAAAAGTCGTCGTGAATTGCGTATAATGCGTAACTATATATTTGCTCGTCATGGATATATATTTGAAAGTAACGATTTGCGACAATATTTTAGCCAGTTTGATTGGTACACGCCGATAAGTAGAAATGTAACAAGTGAATTGAGTAAAATAGAACGTGATAACATAAAGCTAATTAAAGCTTACGAGTATTAAACGAATGAATTTGAGTAAGTTGATAGATATTGACTTGAGAAATCTCAGTCACAGAATTAATAAATATAGTATGAAGAAGTTTATCTATGTATTTGCAATTCTTTTCACATTTTGCTCATGTGCAAAGGATTATCCTCGACAGGTAAAAGACAGAGTTGAGCAATACCAAAAGGATGGCAAGATTGTGTTGAGTCATTCCGATGACCCTACAGGTAAGGAACATTATGTCGTTTTTGCAGATGTTAAAGCACAGGTCATAGGGGTTGATACCTTGGGAGAGGTTGTTAGAAAAATTCATATAGGATCTAAACCTATGCTTGAACTTGAAATCCAAACAGATGAAAATCGTGGGTTAAGACCTATTTTCAAAAGTGCTGATTATGAGCGTATTTGTTTTTTGGATTCCAAAGGAAAAATGAATGTGAAATATCGGTCAGGTGAAGTACAGAGCTTTAATATGAGAGTGTATAAAGACAAATATATTATCTTTGAAAAGGCGTATTGCGGTATGTTTTTAAATGATGGAGGGGCTTATTATAATTTGTCGGAAGGCGATATGGGGGAGAATGGCAATATCAATGTTGTCATGCATAAGATGTTGCAGAGTATTATACCGGAAGAGTGGAATGATTATACGTATTATAATCCAAACCTTTCAATAGATCGCGACCATGATGACTTTTTATATAAAGTGACAATCTCTCCTGATAGGAAGTTTATTAAACAGGCTAAATCTGTTTTTAGTAATGGCATTGAAATTCCTACGGAAATGTTCTCAAGTTGGTCTTCGTTAAGGCCATATTTGATAAAAATAGTTCAAATCCAGAATGAGGAAAAGAGAAGTTCTGGTTATTATGATGAGTGATGGATTTTGAAAAGGAAAGGCTATCTGGTCTTTTACGAGGTAGCCTTTCCTTTATTATAAATGAAATTCATCTGTTGCAAAGAGTGCTCATACAGATTCCTTATTCAATAAGAAATCAAACACGTCCATGAATACGATGCCATCATCGTTTTGATATTTCATGATGTTGTCGCCTGTTATCACATATTTCATAAAGCTATCGTCGATACGTAGCAAAGAGGCAAGTTCTTGTTGCGTCTTCTCCTTGTCTGGCAGACTGAGAGCCGACTGGATGTAGCAACGTTTGTAACCACGGTTGCAAACGAAGTCAACTTCGAGCATTCGTCTTACTTTTGTGCCTTTCTCATCCACGCCATTCACTTCTACGTTGCCAATATCTACACTATATCCACGATAGCGAAGTTCGTTATAGATGGCATTCTCCATCAGGTGGGTTTTCTCTTGCTGTCGGAAACCGAGAAGTGCATTGCGGATGCCTAAGTCGGAGAAATAATATTTCAGCGGCGTTCCGATATACTTGCGCCCTTTCACATCATACCGATTGCATGACTCAACCAAGAAGGCATCTGCAAGATATTCGATGTATTTCTTAATGGTCGCAGAGCCTATAGAGACATTCTTCACAGATTGGAAGGTATTGGCAAGCCGTTGTGGATTGGTGAGGCCACCAATTCCTGAAGCGAGAATCTTGAACAAATCGTTGAGTTCTGCATCGTTCTTTATTTTGTTTCTGTTGATGACATCTATTATGTAAGTCTCCGTTAAGAGATTGTTCAAGAGATTCACTTTTCCTTCTTCTGTTTTCTGTAGAACAACGGGAGGCAATCCACCATAAAGCAAGTATTCGTTCCAGCCATCCTGCTTGTCGCCATCATATACAGTCATAAATTCAGCGAAGCTAAGCGGTGACACATGTATTTGGTAACCTCGCCCACGAAATTCTGTGATGATGTCTTTTGACAGGAAACGTGCATTGCTCCCCGTCACATAGACATCGGCGTTGTCGATATGCAACAACCCATTCAATACATCTTCAAATTCATCAAGCAGCTGTACCTCATCAAGTAGAATATAATAAGGTTCTTTATCTGTAATTTTCTCTTTTACGTACTTATAAAACTTATCGGGATTGCGAAAGTCCTTGAAGGCATAGTCGTCGAACGCCATTTCTATAATGTGGTCGGGCATAACTCCATCGTCTTCAAGAAAACGCTTGAAGAGACGGAACAGCAGAAAGGATTTTCCGCAACGGCGCATACCAGTAATGATCTTTACTAGTCCATTATGCCGTGAGCTGACTAACTCTTGTAGATATTTTTCTCTATTTATTATCATAGTTCGTAAGATTTTTGCGGATTTCCGCAGTTCTCTTTTGCAAATTTAATGTTTTTACTTGTTCTGTGTAAGATTTTTGCGGATTTCCGCAGTTTTCTTTCGCAGAATTAACGAAGGAGGTGTTATATTTCAGATTCCTTAACTAATGATGGCGATCTGTAAGTATAAAAAGTGCTAACAGATTTTGTCAATTCAATAATTTTCTATCTTTTGCATTCAGTTTTGAGAAATAGGGGCGTAGCCCAACTGGTTTAGAGCGCCGCAGTCACATTGCGGAGGTCATCGGTTCGAGCCCGATCGTCCCTACTCATATATACAAAACACTGGGCAATCCGCTTTGTTGGCTTCGAGTTGACAAAGCGGATTTTTTAATTTTGATCAAAGAATAACTCCAGACTCCATTTCCAATATGGTAAGACTTGGATTTCTCCCAAATCATCGTTTATCGTCTTTTCTTCATCGTATGTGATGATGAGACGTTTATGGCAGGAAAGAACGGTTGGAAGCTTTTGCAAAGCGGTGACTTCTCGCTCATAAGCGGAATCATTGGCAGAAATGCTGTATGATACTTGGATGGCAGTCTCTTCTTCGGGGATGTAAAAATCAACTTCAACATTGGAATTGTAGAAGAACACCCTTTCGTTGTCCTTGTCATGTCCATATTTCCTAAACAAGGTGATTGCCACCAAGTTCTCTAATAGCGATGTCTCGCTATCTATGAGAAAAAGGTTTAATAAGCCATTATCTATAAAATAATACTTTGAGATAGTCTCTTTTTCAGCGAAAGACGAGGTGATGTTGTGCAAGCGTAGCAATAGCCATGCGTCCTCACAATATTGCATATAGTTGCTGACTGTTGGAACGCTAATTTTTCCTCCAACAGTTGATAAAATTTTCGCCAAACGGTTGTAGGATATTGGTTGTTTGATACTTTCTGCGACCTTTTTAACCATTAAGCGGAGAAGGTTAGAGTTGCTGATGTTGTTGCGACTGCAAATATCACCTAAGTATATCTTTTGGAAGGTACTGCTCAGATAGTTTCGTTTTACAGGAAGTCCGATACTTTCAGGCAGTCCTCCCCAATGGAAAAACTCAGAATAAGAGCGTTTCATTTCGGCACGACTCTCTGTACCTAGCAAGGTTTTCTCATCGTAAGGTTGACTACTAAAGTCAAAATATTCCTTGAGGTTGAAAGGATAAACTTCCACGGTAAGATAGCGCCCGCCTAATGTTGTCATGATTTCATGAGATAGCATCTTGGCATTGCTACCTGTGATATAGACTTGATACTTGGTGTCTGCCAATCTTCTGGCAAACTTTTCCCAGCCATCGATGTTCTGAATCTCATCAAGAAACAACATGGGACGTTTGTCAGACATTTCTGCATGGCATTCTAAGATAAGGTTGAAATCGGCGTTGGTAAAGTCAGTCAATCGATCATCCTCAAAGTTTAGGTATAACATTTCATCCCAACTATGTCCCTCTGCCAAAAGCTGCTGCATCTTTTGGTATAAGAGAAATGATTTTCCAGCTCTACGTACGCCCACGAAAACATAACATGGAAATCCTTCCATGTCTATATTTCTATGATGTACTTGATAACGCTCCACTTCGTGCTGGTTATCTATCAAAATCTGTTTTAACAATATCTTGTCCATGGTGGTATTTGTTAAATGTTACTTTATAAAACTCTGCAAATTTATAAAATACCATTTAATAAAACAAGCTTTTAAGACTTTTTTGTATGAGAAAAAAGAAAAATCTTAGAAAGGATGAGCAGAACAGCGAACACTCTTAGAGAACGAAGGGGGTAAAATAAAGGCTAATGGATGTGTGGATATGTCCGTTAACCTTTGGAATCTTTTTCCTTTTATGCATCAACATATTAGCACCCAAGGATGCGGTCAGGAGGGTGTGTCATAAGTCAAATCCAATGCGCCCTGAAAGGGCAATCTGCTCCAAGCCCAGGGCAACACCCTGGGTCTTCAGTCATTTATAAAAGTCGCCCTGAAAGGGCAAAAGCATTGATAACAAGTTGCTTTTGCCCTTTCAGGGCGACTTCCTTGATGTAATCTTTACCCAGGGCGATGCCCTGGGCTTGGAGCTTTTGGGCTTTCAGCCCGTCCTCTTTTGCAGTTAATAGGACTTATGACACACCCTCTTACAACTCGGATAACAAACTTCTAAAGCTTCATCAGCTTGGCAAACTCCCATACTACGATACCTGCCGTAACACTCACGTTGAGAGAATGCTTGGTACCAAACTGGGGGATTTCCAGGCATCCATCGCTCATATCCACGATGTTTTGCTTTACACCTTTCACCTCATTCCCGAAAATGACGGCGTAGCCCTTTTCTACTTTGCCATGGGCCTCTTCGAGATTCTGGAGCTTGGTAGAACCTTCCACCTGTTCGATGCTATAGACAAAGTAGCCTTTCTGCTTCAATTTCTCCACAGCCTCCTCGGTGGTCTTGAAGTATTCCCAATCGACGCTGTCCTCGCCACCCAATGCCGTCTTGTGGATTTCGGCATTAGGAGGAGTGGCGGTGATGCCACAGAGATACACCGCCTCCACACGGAAGGCATCGCAAGAGCGGAACACGCTTCCCACATTATA
>ERZ808278.1033-NODE-1033-length-13534-cov-3.832925_pt1 | contig 13534 bp, 10 predicted proteins | sample MGYA00521239_ERZ808278 | MGnify/ENA primary metagenome ERZ808278 (study PRJEB31516, sample SAMN03275600) | gut metagenome | biome: mammalia-associated habitat; material: feces | host: Papio cynocephalus | place: Kenya | collected 2012-07-17 ... | reverse complement strand
CTACAATAATAAAAGGTCCTTTTTTTATGTGAACATTAACTTTATGTGGAGTCGGATTCTGGTAAATGGAACAGTTAGCTTCATCTAACTTCTTCATAACCTCAATGGCCATTTCACCTGTACGCATTGTATATCGAATGTAGTCTTCAACTGATAAATTATCATCTGTTACTGCCTCAAGTGCAAGAATATAAAAGTCATCTACCTGGTCACTGTAAAAGCCAAGTTCTCTTGCCTGATGTCCATAAGCACTGATTCCTTTTAACCCATAAATAATGGTTTGTCTCAAAGAACGTATGTCTTCATCAAGGTCCTCATACATAATACCCGCTAATGATGCCTCTTTAAGCATTTCTGCTTTTGTTTCAGGTAAATTATAAGTAGCATGTGCCGTATGATTTTTTATTTCGCCAACTCGTTCTCTTAACTCTTCTTTGATTCGTTGTGACTCTTTTAACAACTCAACATGTACATTTGCATCGAAGTTTACATTTGTAAGTGTCGTAAAAAGAATATTTTCTATAAAACTTACAATCGTTTTGTCGAGACGCTCTCCTTTTTCCACAAGTACTTTTGCATAGCAGCTAATTCCTTTGATTTGAAAAATCAAGAGATCCTGTAGATTTGCAACTTCTGGCGTCTTACCACATACCCCTAACTTAGTACATCCTTTACCACCAGCAGTCTGCTCGCATTGGTAACAAAACATCTCATAATTGAGATCCATGTTATTTCCCATATAAATACCTCACTTTCAATTTTTAGCAAAGTTAGTATGCGCAGTTTTTATCTATGTATACAAAAAAGGAACGCAATATCGCGTTCCTTTATGTAAACTTTATTCTATTTACCAGAGAGAGTTTTGTTAAGTTCTTCAACACCCATTTTACGTATTGTAATGAAATCAACTTTTCCGACACCTGACTTTTTCGGAATATCATCAATAAAAGTTACTTGGTCTGGCATCATATAATATGGTAGCCCCTTCTTGCAAGTCTGCTTAATTTCCTTAAGGGATACATCTGCCCCTTCTTTTTTCACTACAAATGCCCAAATCATTTCTCCAAACAATGGATGGGGAACACCAACAACTGCTGAATCCTTTACGCCTTCAGACTTATTAATCTCGGCCTGTACCACAATTGGAGATACGCTTTTACCACCACGTTTAATAAAGAATTTCTCTCGCCCCATCAGACTTACGACTCTATCATTAATTTTACGAGCAATGTCGCCTGTACGAAGCCAGCCATCTTGAAACTCCTCTTTCAGTTTATGTGGAGTTTCCATATAACCAGCGACTACATTAGGACCTTTCACATAGATTTCACCAATCTCTCCATCTGCAACTTCATTTCCATCCTCATCACATACCCGAATCACATTTTCTGCCATGTCCGAAAGTTCATATCTGGCTGTTTGCTCCACATCTTCATTTACAACATCAATTATCTTGAACATATAAACGTTACAGGTTTCTACCAAGCCGTAACCTCCACCGTATACTTTTAGATTAGGAAAAAGTTCACGAGTTCTTCTGATCAAAGAAGCCGAGAAAAAATCCATTCCACCTTCAATTGCTACAACTTTACTTAAATCATAGGAATGCGTATCCTTAAGAAGGAGAAGGGATTCCAAAAAAGCTGGTGGACAAGTAATACCGTTTGCTTCACAATCTTGTGTCTGTTTTAGGAAATTCTGTATGGTCATGTCATCGGTATAACAGATTACTTCACCTAAAATCATCATACCAAGCACTACCAGCATAACACTTGTAGAAAAAGGAAATGCCACCATTCTCTTGTCTTCTTTCCCCACAAGACCGAGTATTCCTTGACTATGTCGATCCATATCCATCATAACTATAACTTCCGAACCAATATTTCTTTGAGACATTGCAACCATTTTAGGAATTCCTGTTGTACCAGAACTTAAACCAATCAACAACGGAAGATCTTCTCTAGCAGGATTTATTATAAAATCATTTATGTCAAAACCTTCTTTTGAATCACCGTAAATACTTTCAAATTCTGTGTGCTCGTCCACTACTGCTATAGTAACATCGTATCCGATTTCTTTTGCTGCCTCTTTTAGCCCAGCTGCATATTTCTCATTTGTAATAATGATCGAAACGAATGCGCGCTGATAAGATGTCACCTTATATGAAGGGGGAAATCCTGCAAATAACGGAAATGTATATGCTCCTAATCTGCTTGCTGCGATAAATAAAGGTAATATATCAATACAATTATCTAGCGTATACCCTATACCAGTACCTTCTCTCACTCCTAGTCGAAGCAACTGTCTCATAATTTCCTCTACACGTGTAGTAAATTCCCTAAAATTCACTTTTCGGTCATTGAAATGTAATAATGTCTTATTATCATCCTGCACTTTTTTTGTAAAATCAATATACATTTCATTAAACGTTTTTACCATAAGCCCCTCCTCCTTACTGTACATATTGTGTCATAATTTTGTTAACTTTCTCCGTAAATAATTCTTTATATTCCTTAAAATAGAAATGTCCTCCTGGGAAACAGGTAATCTCTATTTTCCTTTCGGTCTCATCTTCCCAGCAATTTATTCCTTCTTCCGTGACTAAACAATCATCCTTACCATAGAATATATAAAAATCACATTTCGCTGGTTTTCGTATCTTATACTGATATTGCTCAGACATTTTAACATCTGCCCTTAAAACTGGCAGTACCAGCTCTAATATTTTTCTATTATTCAATACCTCTGATGGTAGTGCTTGAAACATTCCAATTTTTTTCATAAATGCTTCATCTTTCAGACCACCTATTATTGGACCTGGAAATTCAATGCCTGGAGCTGCTCTTCCTGAAGAAATCACACATTTCGGAAGCTTATCTTCTTTCTCTTCTATGTACTTTAACAATTCGTAACCTACAATTGTTCCAAGACTATGCCCAAATATGGCATAATCGCAATGTATTGTCTGTGGTTTCATTTTTTCATATAAATCCTGTACACATAAATTTACATCTGTGTAAGCAGATTCTTTTGCTCTTGTACCTCGTCCAGCCAATTCTAAAGGAACTGGTTCAAATGTAGTTTCATCAAATAATCTTTTCATTATCATATAACTCATTGCAGACCCACCTGCATATGGAAGAAAAAATAATTTAGTTTTTGCCATCTACAGGGACCCCTTCATTTACCAGTAAATCAAATAGTTCTCCAACTTTGCTGACAATAGCTACACTTGATAATGGTACTTCTAAATGGTAGATTCCTGTCAGATAAATCCCCATACTAAATAGTCCCAGAGAGTCAATTAGCAAATCTCTATAAAGATCTGTCTCTTTTGTAATCTCTCCCTCTTCCATTCCAACATAATCCGCAATATTTTTTGCAAACTCCTTAAAATCTAATTGATTCATCTTCATCGTCCTTTCCTCTTTATTAAAGCCAGGTACCTGTGGCATAACTGATTATTTACGAATGTATTTAAACTGTATCTTTCCAATATCATGTGGCAGTTCTTCTGTCACAATGACTTTATCAGGTATTTTATAAGCACTGAATTTACCTTGAAAATATTTTGCTACGTCATTCCTAGTAAGCATCTTGTTTCCTACGGTCTTAATATAGGCAACTATTTGTTCTCCGTATACAGGATGGGCCTCTGCAATCACTGCAACTGATTCAATCAGTGGATGAGTAAGCATATATCCTTCCACTTCTTCTGCGTGAACTAAATTTGCGCCACGCTTGATGATTCGCTTACATCGACCAAGGAAATGGAATCGTCCATCTGGCAGTCGCTCCACCATATCTCCGGTCCTAAAACAGCGTTTTCCGTCAATATCAACAACTGTTTGTGAAGTAGCCTGTTCATTTTTATAGTAATTAAAAATGACTGCTGTCGTATAAATGCATAACTCGCCAATATCTGTTTCATTCTTTTCTGAATTCCAAATATGCACTTTTGTAAATGGCAATTCAGAAAAATCACTTGGATCTACATCGTAATCTTTATCAGAATCCCACACAACCATAGTTGCAGTCTCTGAAGAACCAATTACGTTAATTACACGAATTCCTAATTTTTCTACAAATATCTGCGCAATCTCTTTTGGTAAAACTTCTCCTGCAAAGTAGCAGATACGTATATTGGATAAATCATACTCATAAAATTTGGGATTTGAAATTAAGATTTTTGCTAATGTAGAAGTTAGCTGAACGGCGGTAACTTTGTAACGCTCTACCGTTTCCAGAAATCGAATCGGCTCAAATTGTGGCTGATAAATCACACTTCCTCCTTTTATAACTACTTGCAGTCCCATTCCAAATCCTCCCTGATGATAAAGCGGCATACCAACCATCATTGTATCATCTGAGCAAAATCCAAGGTAATCTGCCATATCCATAATTGCATCGTAAAATCCAACGTATGGGACTGACAACACCTTAGGATTTCCCGTACTTCCAGAGGTACAGGCTAGACTCATAACATGCCTATCATCCGGTTCGTAAACATCGGACAATGCTTTTCCCGTCCCAGCTTCTAAAAACTCTTTGTAAGGAATAAAAGACGATTCTTTCTTCTGTTCTCCTCCTAGATAAACAACTTGTTTTACATTAGGTACTTTCTTTTGAACCTTGGAAACAACTTCACAAATATGATTATTCCGATATTGTTTTTCCGTAAAGCAGATCGTAATGTCTGCACAACTTAACAAACGCTCTAACTCTAGTTCTCCACTTTGTGGATCAATAGGAACTGGCTGTGCACCGATTCGAATTGCTCCCCAAAACAATTCATACCATGCAATACTATTAGATAAAATTAATCCTACTTTCGTATCCTCCTTCACTCCAAAAGAAGATAAACTCTGTGCCATTTTACTTGTTTGTTCAATAAACTGTCCATATGTAATGGTTTGATTATCTACTGTAAGTAATGGCTTTTCAGGTCTTTTCGCTGCATAATCACCTATTAACTGATAAAAATTTTTTCCCCTCATGCTAACCTCCGTATCTATTTCCGAAAAGCCTGCACACAGAAATCCGCCGCTTTCCTTTTTATCCAATGCATTTGCTCTCCTACAGGCATAGCATGCATTACGCTTTCTTTCGTCGCATATACTGGCTCATCTTCAATTTCTATTTCCAGCTTGTCTCCTTTCGACTTCTCATACACGAACTTCGTCTTCTCTAATTCCATCCAATTATCAAAAACACTATGTACTAATAAATAGCTGCACGTAACGCTTCCTTCCGCGATAATTGACATTTCCTTTATAAATTTATCAGATGCAATATCACCCATCTGAAATGCAGCCCATCTTCCCTGTCTCATCCATCTTGGAATATTATCATTTTCAACCATAGATAAAAACAAAGGAAATAAGTTTACACAGCATTTTATGTCACTATACTTTGCTGCGGCACGATAAGCAAAACCACCACCCATACAGAGTCCAAATGTTCCTATCTTATTCTCATCAATTAGCGCTTCTTCCTTGCAATATGTCATCATCTGGTCTATTGCATATTCAATATTTTCTGCTCGTATTTTTATATCATACTGGAATAGCGCATTGCCAGTACCAGGCATATCCACTGCTAAAACGGCTATTCCACGTTCCACTAGTGGCTGTGTTTCTACTTCTAATTCTTCTTTGCAACTTCCAAACCCCGTAAACATAACGACACAGGAATAGGGACCTTCAAATTTACTCTCATCTGGTAAATGCAAATAAGCTGGTAGCTTAGTAGTTCCTTTAAACGGAATCTCTACTTCTTTTACTTTTCTTTTTCCATTTAATATGGATTGTCGATAGCAAAATACCAGTTTTTTATATACCTCTTTCTTGTTCTCAACTAAGTCTGAATTTAACAAATAACAGGCATAGTAACATCTTGCTGCAAGTGTATAATAATCACTTACAGAAATCATATTTTCCTTTTCTCTCTCTTCTTCCGCTAATAAAATAAAATGCTGTGCCTTTTTCTCCCATTCTGACATCCAGGTATCATCAAGCATTCTTGCATTTAAAAGTGGCTTTTCTTCCATTTTTCTCAATACAAATTCTAAATCAAATGGATTTACACCATAAATCAAGCACCTGGCAATTACAGGATTTAACAAATTACGAATTGACCACTGCATATTACCTCTCCTCCTTTCCGTTCTTTAAGTTGAAATGTCTAACCCTGTTAACAGATGACTGAAAACTTTATAAATTTTATGACATCTCTTCTCTATCATATCATAATTTGTACTGACATTGTCAGCTATTGCATAAAATTACTCCATAGATTACATAATTGTTATCTATGGAGTAAAAATGTATGTCTTCTATTTTATTTCGTCATTTGTCTTGAATTGACCAATATCTTCTCTTAAGTGTCTGGATGATTTAAGAATTACTTCAAGGCTTTCTTCTAAATTCATCATACTTGCAAGCTGTTCTTCTGTCATAGCAGAGATATTTTGCGTATTTGCTGAATTGTTCTTTACCTTATCCATAAATCCTTGCATAATTTGTTCCATTAATAGTTTTACTTCAATCATATTGTGGTTTAGCGTTCCAATATGTTTTACTGTAGAATTCATATCTTCTACAGAACCACTCATTGTCTGAAAAGCTTCTTTTGTATCTTCCACCACTTGTGTCTGTTTTGATGTGTTATCTGTCACAACATGAATTTCTTTTACTGCGTCGCTTGCCTGTGACCTTACACGATCGATTAAAAGTCTAATTTCACCGGCTGAAGCCGCTGTACTTTCAGCAAGCTTACGTACTTCGTCTGCAACGACAGCAAAACCTTTTCCACTCTCGCCGGCTCTGGCTGCCTCAATACTGGCATTTAAAGCTAAGAGATTTGTCTGTGAAGAAATATCATCAATTGTCTGTATAATAGAAGAGATTTCCTGTGAAGTCTGACTAATGGTTTCAATTGTAACTTTAACCTTATCAGTAGACTCATTGGTATCTTCTGTTACCAAAAGCAGATTATCTACAACATTAATTCCATGACGACTTATATCTTGTGTTTTTTCAACCATATCATGAACATCCCCAATGGAATCTGTTACAGAGTTCATCGCATTCGATAATTCTTCAAAATGAGTATTAATTGTATCTGTTTCTTCCGCCTGACTCATGGAGTCGTTGGCAATCTCTTGAATATGTGTTGCAATTAAGTTGGTTGTCTGAGTACCTTGGGAGGCTATTTCGGACATATTACTACATTCATCGTTCAAGGAATCGCATGCTTCTTTTGTAGATGCAATCATTTGGCTGATACGAGCAACAGCTTCATTGAATGCAACTGCCATTTGACCTAATTCATCACTTGTTTCAACATGAAGTTCACAAGTTAAATCTCCGTCTCCAAGACGAACTAATTCATCTTTACATGTTGCAATATTTTTCACTAGTCTATTTGCTACCCTCATTGCCACCAGACCACCTGCAAATGCAAAAATCACTGAGCGTATTAGAATTGCAATTAACAGGTCATTAGAGGACTGGTTAATTTCACTCTCTGGAATAATGCCTACAATTTTCCAGCCTAATCTATTTTCAGTATCCTTAAACTGTGCAAATTTCTTCTCTTTTGCTGATGTGTAGGTGATAGAACCATTCTTATTTTTACTTATTAAATCATATAGTTTTTTATCCGGAACATCCATCATAATTAAGTCTTCGAATGGAGAAATTAAAATCATTCCCTCTGAGTCTGTAATATACAATTTTCCATCATTTCCAACTTGAATTGTATGAATAACATCCTGAATATGAGCTAATGAAATATCAATTTGTACTAAGCCATAGGCTGCATTGCCATTATACAGTTTTTTTTGATATGTCAATGTCCATTCACCAGTCGCCGCATCAATATAAGGTGCAGTCCAGCTTGTATCTTCTTCATTGGCTAACGTATTCTCCCACGCATCATCAAGACGGCTTTGCATCTCCAATTGTTCATTTCTTGGATAAATGTAAAATCTTTCACCATAGTCGTATATGATATTGATAACTTCAGGATAATTGCTATGAAGCTTTTCAAAAATGGCATAAAGTTCTTTTTCGTCTTGATTTGTCATCGTTTGTTTCATTACACCTGTAGCAATCACATTATCAGCAAGGCGCTGTGAACTCTCAATGAGTGCATCAATCTGCTCGCTTAGAAGATTAATTTTGTTTCCAACTTCATTACTATATGAAACATGAATGATTTGTTTTGACCTATTGTAAACCGAATAGCTGATTGAACTAGCAACAAAAGCTACTACTATAAACAAAACTAAAATAATTTTATACTTTATTGAGATAAATCTTTCTTTCTTTGACATTTATGTGTTTCCTCCGTGTGTGCCTATTGTACTTCTTCTCTTTCAGATACGCTATTGTCAGAAACTTTCCATTCATCGTTTACTTTCTTATACTCAATAGTCATAGTTCTTCTATACTTTGTATCCTTTTTTAGCTGTAACTCCTCCAGATATTCATCTGTAGCATTTTGAATCGTAACAATATATTCACAGGCAACGGTGGCCATAGGATTACCATGTTGAGATGATAATTTAATTTTCTTAATTACTTTATCTGAAATATGTGTTTGTAACTCATATCCTGTTATCATCGCGTTTATCCTATTTACATAATCAGTTTCTTCCTTCAGAGATCTTATCTCATCTGTATAGTAGCTTAACTCACCCTCCACTTCGTCTGGCTTTTGATAATTAGCCTGACCAGCAGCCACTACAAATTCTTCTGTTACTTCCTTCAGCTTCATAATGGTTGAATCCTCATCAGAATAATATTTTTTTTCACCGTCAATCGTAACAGAATAGTATGGTGTAACTTCGGTTTGGCTTGTCTTAGTAGTACATGCTGTTAAACTTAACCCTATGACTACTGTGATGATTAGACAAATTTTTCTTTTGTACATTTTCATTTTTCCCTACCTCTAGCTATAGCTTATTTTGCACGGACAAACTCCCTTTGTTATATCCGTTCCCTTCAAATGGCTATATCGGTAAGTTTTGTTTATTTCTTTATATATTTTGTTTATATTTTCAAATTCCTTAATCTACCATTTTATATCTAACCAAAATGGTAATACCATTATGGCAGAATACGCTCCATAAAAAACAAAACTAAGTGTTGTAAATGGCTGAATAAAAATAACAGGATTGTAGACGATTGTACTTTGGTTAAATGCTTCCCCTACACAAACAATTGTAAGCAAAAGAAATATCCAGATAACAAGCGTTCGATCTCTATTATCGAATCGGTAAATTGAAAATGCTGTTCGATTCTTTAATGTGTAGCCTCGGCTTTTCATAGAATCTACACTTTCCTTTATGTGTTCAAATGTCCATGTCACAAGAATGGAAATCATTCGAAAAACATGAAGCAAACGTTCCAATATATTTCCCTGAGTAATTCCTTTTCCAATACAGGTCTGTGCTGCATTGATCTTTTTCCCTTTCTCGCAGATATTCGGAATCAAGCGAAATAGGATTGCGAAATAAAGAGAAATTCTTGGACTTATCCTGCCGAATAAATATACAATCTTATCTGTTGTCATAATATGATGTACACACGACAGCCACAAAATTACACTAATCCCACGAATTCCAATTGATAAACCATATGCATAAGATTCTAATGTGATATAATTACCTACAAAATTCTTTCTTAGATACGTCATTCCAAAATGATGTCCATAAGAATAATACCAGGCAAACAAAAACACAAACAAAATCACTACAGTCATTCGAATCAAGATTACAAGAATACCATAACCAGCATTGGAATACTGCTTTTTTTTTGCGTTTAAATAACTAGAATATATAAAACTAAAGACAAGGGAAATCCCCAACATAACAGGATGCTGAAAACGACAGGAAAATAAAATAACCACAAAGAAATATAGAAACGTAATCGCTGGATGATAGGTTCCAAATCTCATATCATTCATCCTTTCCTTTCGTTCGTTTCTTTACCATTTCACAAAGTCGAATTGCATCCTCATTGGTTATCACACCCGGGCAAACTTCTTTGCAGATTCGATGTGCTGCTGTAGTGTAAAAATGATTGGAAGCAAAAAATTCTCGCGTAGTATCCGAGGAAATAATACAGCCATCAAAAAGCATCGCAATAGTATCTGCATAACTTGCACAAAACTCAATATCATGGCTTATCATGATGATAGTCATGCCTTTTTGCTGCAAATTCTTAATAATGGAAGCTAGTTTCTGTTTGAAAAAGATATCCATTCCTTTTGTCGGTTCATCTAGCAAAAGAATCTTAGGCTTGGTTAACAATATCTTAGCCAACGCAACTCGCTGCTGTTCTCCTCCTGACAAATCATATGGATGATGTTCTAATAAATCCTCAATTTCTGTCAGGCCGCATATTTTCGCAATTTCTTCTTTATTCGCTGACATTTCCTCCAATTCCTCTTTCACTGTATTCTTTACAAACAGACTTAGAGGTTCCTGGGGAAGCATTGTAATATATTCTTGAAAGAGATGCTTATTTTTCACTTTTCCCATATCTTTTCCATATAATAACACCTTCCCATTGGATGGCTTTAACAGATTGGCAATTATTTTTAGAGTTGTCGTTTTTCCCGTTCCGTTCCCACCTAAGATTGCTAAAAACGTTCCTTCCTGCACTTGCATATTGATTCCTTTTAAAACATCTGGAAGCTGTCTCCCATACCGAAACCAGATGCCTTTTAATTCAACTGCAGTCTTTATTGGTTTGTTTTCTTTTTCCTGCGTATCCTTGACAAAATCAAATTTCACCAAACCCTTTCCTGCTATGTAATTCTTAATCCATGTTCTTCCGTCTCGTACTGTAAGTGGGCAATTTCCTTTGCTTCCCGTTTCATAATATAGCTGCATTGCAGACGGCATAGCGGTAAACATCTCATTCTTTCTTTCCCATAAAAAACTGCCCACTTCTCTTGGATTATCATAACAGATTAGCATTCCCCTCTTAAGCACAGCAACTTTGTCCGCACATGGAAGAACTTCTTCCAAACGGTGTTCCGAAATTAATATGGTTGTTCCAAGTTCCTGATTAATTTTACGCAAAGTACTTAGAAAATTGGATGCTGCGATGGGATCTAACTGAGAGGTTGGTTCGTCTAATATTAACACTTCCGGCTGCATCACCATGATAGATGCCAGATTTAAGAGCTGCTTTTCTCCCCCTGACAACTCTGTTACATCTTTATGAAACCAGTTCTGAATTCCAAAGAAACTAGCCATTTCCGCCACACGCCGACGTATCGTCTGATTATCAAATCCTAAGCTCTCTAATCCAAATGCTAATTCATGCCATACTTTATCTGTCACGATCTGGCTGTCTGGATTTTGCATTACATATCCTATCTGACTGCTCTGATTACGAAGGGACGTCTGTTTTAAAGGAACCCCATTAAACAGAACTTCTCCCTTTGTTGTTCCAGCTGGAATCAGAACTGTTTTACAATGCCTTAAGAGCGTTGATTTTCCACTTCCACTCCTGCCACAAAAGACGATATATTGTCCTTCCTCAATTTCTAATGAAATGTGGTCTAAGACATTTTTATCAGGTAAAGATGGATAGGAAAATGATAAGTTTTTTACTGTAATCTGCGCCATATGTTTCAATTCTCCTTTTCCCTTGTTAGGATATATCTGCTCCCAGGCCATCACATGTATAATTCCATGTAATTGCATCTCCATCTTTTACTTTATAGGAGGAACATCCATAATTCGGATACCAGCCATTTACTTTGTACATCCATCCACTTTGTTTCCCACAGTCGAATTCATACAAATTATGAATACCTTCTACATAATAGGATTTATATAACGGTGTGTAAGATGCCTCCATCTGAATATTAAGCGTATCGCAAGTTCGTTTTAGAATGTCATAAACGGTATCTCCTTCTGTAAATTCTACTTTAGTGGTCGCTAAAATACACCCATCAGATGGTACATAACTGCTTTTTCCCCTTTTTAAATTATCCATATTGTTTAATATTGAGTTACAATGAATGCTGATTGTACAAGAGTATACCTGCTTATTGGTCTCGTCTTTAGAAGTATCTTCCGTTTTTTGAGGTGCTTTACTTTCCACTGGTTTAGGTGACTTTTTCGGTTTCGCCTGTGGTTTTTGTGAAGCTTTTGGTTCATCTTTTTTGTTTGTCTGACTATTCGGCTTTGTACTTGAATGCTCTTGCTCTTTTTTATTCGAAGTATTTCCTTCTCCTGTATGACTAGATTTTTCTGGTGTACGGTTGTCGTCCCTAGAGATGGCAGTTTCTTTTTTGTCTGGTTTTGCGCTTCCTTCTATGTTTTCCTCATTGGAGTTAGCCGGATTCACAGAAGCTGTTACATCCTTATTTGAATTTTCTGTTTTGGACTTCTTATCTTTTCCTTTCTTAATTACTTTTCCATCCAAGGAAAGCATCTCTTCATTTGCCTTAGCCTGTTCTTGCTTTCGTTGTTCCAAGACAGAGAGAATATCCTGTTTGGTAAAACAGAGTCCTTTTCCATCATGAAAAGCGACTGCCTGATTTAGAACAAAATCATCCAAAGTATTCACTGTTAAATCTTCTATGTAATTATCAGTTTTTCCATCTTCCTTCTCTAAACTGATAAAGGATTGACCTGATTTCACATCAGCACTCTCATCGCCGTAATCTACTTGAATAATACCAGCAAGCACATGAATCGTCTGTGCTCCTTCCTGTACATCAACGGATAATGCCGCCCTGTCTTTTCTCCATGAAATTTCATTTTTTCCAAATGTTACGTCAAGGGCAATCTCATCTGAATTCTTTACTATGTAGATTTCTCCATGGGTAACATGAAAACCTAAACCTTCCGGACTGCAAGCAGTCACTTTTAATTTGGTATTTTCATGTATGACAAGATCTGCTCCATCCATCTGAAGGTGGAGTTTTGAATCTTTGGTAGTTTCTAGCTCATCTTCCTTTTGCAGAATCGTTCCTTTTTTCAAAGAATAAGCAATTTTATTTCTTATAATACTTGCATTTCCAATCTGTTCCTCTACTATGAAACAGTTCTTCTCTCCTTTTTGAAACCATCCTTTTACATTGCCAACTACCATTACCCCTGAAAAGGCAATTAATAGTATAGCAAATACCATTACAATGTTAGCTATTCTCTTCTTCATCTTTATTTCCACTCTTTTCTTTCTTAACTGATTTTCCATCCATCTTTATACCGATTGTGAAAAGCAATATTCCAGCACCAAAGATACCTGTATAGCACCATAACGGAACGGATGAAAAAACAGAGTCAGAGGATTTTAATGCCTCATTGAGTACTAAAGAAGATTCTCCTAATACTTTGTTGGAAGCTGATAGAGGAGCAGAACCATTCTTCTGTGCCTGGTTTATACGATGTTTCTTTCCGCTTTTTGATTTATCATTACTTCTCTTAGACACCTTTACAAATGACCGACTTCCATTCGTAATATCTTTTCTATTATTATCACGTGTGGAATCAACTTGAGAA
>ERZ808278.1032-NODE-1032-length-13582-cov-2.871294_pt1 | contig 13582 bp, 18 predicted proteins | sample MGYA00521239_ERZ808278 | MGnify/ENA primary metagenome ERZ808278 (study PRJEB31516, sample SAMN03275600) | gut metagenome | biome: mammalia-associated habitat; material: feces | host: Papio cynocephalus | place: Kenya | collected 2012-07-17 ... | reverse complement strand
GGATGAAGAGGGTACGATGCGCACCTTTGATAAAATCCGTGCCGCAGATCGGAAGCAGAGAATCAAGGAAGATCAGGAAGCTTTGCGGCTCTTTGATAAGCTCATGCGGGAGAAAGACCGAAACTTTGAGGCCTTGGATCACAGTTGGAAGGTGAAAACAGCGCGGCTGGTGAAGAAGCATAAAAAAGAGCTTGACCGAGAACTGGAACGCACCACAAAAGAGGTAAACGAAGCCAGAGATAAACGGGAGAAGGAAGTAGCGGAGAGCTACGATAAAATCATTCGCGATTACGAAAGAGGCCGGATTAAGGATGAAGAAAGAGCTTTGAAGTTTTTTGATAAAATCCTTGCCGAGGATGAAGCTTTGGCTTTGGAATTTTTGGAAATCGGTGATTTCCGTAATGTGGATCGGGTTGTGGCCTTTTATGACCGCATTTTGAAGTCGGAAAGAGCAAAAGCCGAAACGAAGCGGAAAGCCGAAGAAGCCTTGAAGCGCCGGGAAGAAGTGATGAAATCTCGGGCGAAGGATCGCGCTGCCCATAAGGAACGCATGGAAAAGGCAAAGGAAATGCGGCGGGAATCTAATAAGGCTGCCAGAGCAAATATTCCCAAAGGATCGCGGCGGGATATGTACCTGAAAAACCGCAGCTCTCAGAAGGTTGCAAAGGGTTTTGTCGGAGATATCCTGAATGTCCTGATGCGCATTGAAGAGGGCTTTTTGACGGAGAATGACATTGCCGTAATCAAGAACTCCAAAGGGCAGGAAATAGAGGTTGTCTTTGACGAAAACGGCCAGATTCTCTATGAACGGAAGCTGGGGATGGAGCATTGGGATATCTCTACCCGCATTAACGAATTGACTCCCGGTCTTGCGCTGGTATATGAAGCTGAGCAGCAGGGAATTGACGGAGATCAATTCTATACGATTTACGCAGCTCTCAAAGGACAAGTGCCGGATACGCCTATTAAGGGATTGAGAAACGTTACCACCAAAAAGGCAAAACAGATGCGGTACATTAACAGCCTTGACCTCACGGCGCGGCAAAAGAATTTCCTTTACCTTGACGTGTGCAACTTTTATTCGGACGGTATGCCGTTGTTTCAAGATGGCGGCACCAATAAAGCAGTGAAGGGAAACCGCAGAGGGCAGCTGGCAAGAATGCTGGATGAGATTGCCTTGGATATGTACGCAGGCAACACCATTGAATTAAAGACGGTAAATGACCTTGTGGATTTGGCCTTGGGTACGGAGCGTAACGAACAATGGCAGAAATTCCATCGTTTTGTTATGGATGAGATTGTGGAGGCATCGGAACTGATGCTGAAAACAAAAATTATTACGGAAATGCCGGTCAACTCTAAAAAGGTGAAAAACAAAGGCGGGCTTAAAGATGAATTTCGCACCTTATACTCTCGCTTTGTTGCCGAAGGTGAAGGTATTGAAACGATGGGGAAACACGTAGACGATCCCCTTTTGACTGCTCGCTATTACGCCGCTAAAGCCTCCCGATCGGTATCGAATGAAATGATCTTTGGGAAAAGCCAACGAGACCTTCTCGGTAAAGAGGTAGGGAAGAGCTTGAATAATATCTTCAAACCCATTGCCGGGAACGAAGAAAAGATGGATACTTTGACGAAGTATTGCAACTATCGTCACGATATCTACCGCCTGAAGTACGATAAAGGGTATACCGGCTTATCTGTGGAAGAGCTGGAGGAACGCTGCCGCAGCATTGAAGAGTTGGATCCGGATATCGTGGCCATTGCCGATGAGGTTGTGGGCTATGCGCGTAACCTTTTAAAAATGTGTGTGCAGGCAAACAGAATCAGCCAGGCAGATTATGAATTTTTCGTGGAACGTTATCCTTACTACGTGCCGACATTCCGGGTGACCGTGGATGAAGTGTTGCGCGATAACAAGGTGAAATTCCGAAAAATCCGCGTGATCAAGGAAGCCCAAGGAGGCAGTGAAGAGCTGTTGCCTTTGTTTGAGCAGCTTGTACGGCGCACTCATGAGATGATTAAGGCCTGCAAGCTTAATATGCTTGCTCAGCAGATTGCCATGAACGCCAGAAAGCCCGAAGCGCGGCCATTTGTGGAACGGCCTATTCCTGCGGAAGACACCGTAAAAGAGGATGTGGCAGCGGATATTGCAAGCATGGGTGCAGTGGAAGATGTGGGGCAGCGGACAAAAGAGCGCGGCTTTAACAACTATATCCCGTGGTGGTCTAACGGAAAGCAATACAATATCCCTGTAACAGATGAACATGTGTTGTATGCTTGGGATCGGATCAATTACAAAATTGACGAGAACTTGGTGCATAAGGTTCTGCGTAATGTCAACAACGTGCGCAGAGGTGTGCTGACGCAGTATTCCCCGACATTCCCGATTACTAACGGTATTCGAGACTACTTTGATATGTTCATCTACAATAAGCACGCTCACCGGTTGCCGAAGTTTCATGCTTTGGCACTGAAGGGGATTTTCACCCGCAGCGGCAAAGAAGGGGAAATGTTTAAGGAATATATGAGCTACGGTGCCTCCAACGCTTCTATCTTTGAGTATGCTAACACGAACGCAGGGAAGAAGCCGAGATATACCAAGGCTCGGGCTGTCTTTGAGAAGATTGATGCCATCAACTTTATGATTGAACAATCCCCTCGTTTCGCGGTTTATCTTGAAACGGTGGATCGCCTTGAAAAACAGCGGAAAAAAGGAAAGAACAAGTACACCGATGAGGAAATCAAAACCATAGCTTCTTACAATGCTGCGGATGCTACGCTGAACTTTGGCCGAAGCGGGACTTACATTAAGGCTGCAAATACCTATGGCGCAACCTTCCTTAATGCCGGGGTGCAGGGTGCTGACCGGCTGCGCAGGATGTTTACGCAAACAGCGGAAGGAACTTTAAAAGAACAGATTCTTAGCGTTATTGGTCTCATGATCAAGGCGAGTCTTTTAGGTCTGGCGCCCAATACAATCATTGCCGTGCTCTGGAATAGCGACATCATGAGGGCAATTGTCGGGGATGACGATTACGACAGAGTGAAACGCGAATTTGATGAGATGAGCGATTTCACGAAAATCAATTATCTCGTCTTTTGGATTAACGGAACATGGGTTAAGATTCCTACCGGGCGTGTACTCTCGTGGCTTTGGAGTCATGTCTATTTGGCCGGAGAGGTTCTTGATGGCGATATGGATCCTCTTGATGCCATTATCGCTCAGGTGCAGAACTTTGCGGAAAACATCCTGCCGGCAAACCCCGTGACGAATGGGATTTTGGGGCCATTGGTTGAGGTGGCATTGAATAAGAATTGGATGGGGTATGCCATTGTTGACGATTGGTACAAAAGGGAAGATGGCTTCCGTTATCTCGAATATGATGAAGATACCACCGAAGTAGCCAAGGCGATTGCCTCCTTTGGCCATTATATCACCGGGACGATATGGGGCAGAGAGGACTCTCGGGTGCTCGATTTTTCGCCAATGGAACTGGATTATCTCATGCAGCAGTACTTTGGCTCCTACTCCGGAATAGTGATGCCGTTTCTCTCCGGGTCTCAAGTGAGCGTTTCTGAGAAAGGCTATGAAGCTTTGATGAGTATGGCTCAAAAATTCTATACGGATCCGGTTTACAGTAATCGGCTTGCGAATGACTATTACACGGCGAAGAATTATGTGGATGCTGTTTCCGAGGTTTATGACAGGGATACTCCCTATGCAGTTGCTTCCGACTATTTTAAGGAACACGGAGAAAAACTGAAGGAAGTTCGCGATGAAATTAATGTCGTGAACAGAAATACGAATCTGAGCCGGAAAGAACGAAAGGAAAAGGCAAGGGAGCTGAGAGAACAGCTGAATGACCTTTACCGTGAAGGGCTTAACGGCTGGGAGGACATTCTCGGTTATGCTATGCAAAACTATGATGGCAAAGACCGGAATAAATCAACGTATAACGATGCTGTCGGCAGCGTGAAAGGTGTGGAGTATAGCATTTCAACTTTGAGTGATACTGCGCAGGAACAGTACAAGGCTTGCTCTGCCGATGGCGTGAGCGCCGAAGATTTCTACGATGCTTACAAATTCAGTCAAGAGGTTAAGTCTACGCGCGATGCAAACGGTAAGGAAGTAGAAGGCGAAAGCAAGCAGGATAAAGTTACCGCATACCTTGAAAGCAGGGATGCTTCTGCAGCCGAGAAAAAGAGTATGTGGAAGAATCTTTTCGGGTATAAATCTGATCCTCCCGCATTTTCGGATGGCGGGAGCGTGTCCTATAACCCGGGAACGGCGGGTTCTCCTATTCTTGACCCGGCGCTCGCATATCCAGCGGATATGGCCCCAGAAATGCGCCTACCGCAGGTGCATCTTCTTATCACCGTGCCATTGACATTGCTGCTCCCGGCGGTACGGCTGTTGCCGCGGCAATGAATGGTACGGTTACAAGGGTATCTCGATCCGGCGGTTATGGTATCTCTGTTGAGGTCACAACAAAAGGGGATGACGGCAATTCCTATGTGACTAAATATTCTCACCTCCTTAATACCGGTGTTGAAGTGGGGCAGAACGTGCAGAAGGGCGTTAAAATCGCAGAGGTTGACAGTACCGGCACTTCTACCGGCAATCACCTTGACTTTAAACTGGCTATCAACGGCGATTGGGTTGATCCTACGCAGTATCTTACTGCTATAGGCAATGGCAGTCTTACCGATAGGGGATACTCGACAAAAGGGGGATCCGGCGGTAGCTCTACGGTAAAAGGCGGCGGTGGCGGTGGAAAACGCCGTTCCGGTGGCGGCTCTCGCGGATCCGGAGGCTCTCGTAAGTCCGGCGGCAGTCTTGGCACCTTTGCTGTTGCCAGCAGAGAAAACAAGGCCACCGTGAAAGATGTTAGCGATTCGGATGGCGGCTATACCTTTAGCCGTCAAGGAAGTGGCACTTCCGGGTCCTCTACTGTAGCATCTTCTAAACCGGTATCAAATCATGCCGGTACATCAACGAAGAATGAAAAGTACGCCTCTCATGGGGCATACCTTCCCAAAGCTTCTGATTCTCCGTATCTCCCTCGGTATAGCGATATAGCATCAAACAACACTCGGACGAAGAAAACAACTCGGTCGAACGGACGGAGTATGTGGGATGAAAGTGTTTTAGGGTGAGAGATAAAACCGAGATAATTTAGCGCAAATGACCTGCTAACGAGGTTATTTCCGAGGACTGCAAATCCTTTATTCATCAGTTCGAATCTGATTGGCGCCTCCAAATAAAATGCCTGCTAGAGATGACTCCGGCAGGCTTTTTTGTTGCATTTTTTGAGGTTTGAATTTTGAGAATATGCCGTTTTTTGGCGATATTTGACGATTATGGTGAGATAAATTTGAGATAAAAATTATTAGACTTAGCCATTCATTTTATCTCTTGCGTCCGCTATCATTTTGGGGCTAATATGAGTGTAGATATTTGCTGTTACGCGAATATCGGAATGCCCCATGAGATATTGCAGTGTTTTCATTGGCATGCCTTTTTCGGCCATTTCCGTTGCAAAGGTGTGCCGCAAATTGTATGGGGTTAAGTCCTGGGGTAATGCATGGACAATGATTTTGTTGCGGTAAGTTTCTGCGCCTGCTTCGATATCCATATCTCTCATAAAAGAATTCCAAGCTTTTATGTATCTGTTTTCCGGCATAACCTTGCCGTTTTTTAAAGGAAACACGTAAGGGGAATCCGTCTTAGAAACATTTTTTAAAACCTGCATATACCAATCGGGAATCGGAATAGTTCGCTTTCCTGATTCAGTTTTGGGTTTTTTTATTCTTACCGTATTTGCTTGTACGGCCTGATTCACGGTTACGGTTTGTTCTTTCATATTGATATTAAACCAAGTGAGCGCGCGGGCTTCTCCCGGTCGAAGCCCACAGGCTAGCATGATACCAAAGAATGCTCCTCGGGGATGTGTTAACATGATCTTTTTAAAGATTTCCTGTTCTGCTTTTGTGAGAGGACGTTTCTCGCTCTTTTCTTTTGCTGTTGGCTCTACTATGCCAATGCAGGGATTTTTCTGGATCAGGTCGTTTTCAAACGCTTTTTGTAGGCAGGCATTCATATAAACTTTTGCCTTGTGGATGTAGCTCCTGCTCATTCCTTCCATCTCATTGAGGCATTTTTGTACATGGATCAGGCGTATATCACACAGCTTCATCGTGCCTATATTTGGAAGGATATTTTTTTGCATTACCATCTGAATTTCTTTTAGTGTGGAGCTTGTGACTTTTGGCTTTTTATAGGCTTCCAGCCATTCCTCGAACCATCTTTTAAAGAGAGTGTTGCTGTTGAATGTGAGCAGGCCAGCTTCATACTCTGCCTCTGCCTTTGCTCTCTTTTTTTCGGCCTCTCTCTGCGTTCTTCCATAGAACTTGATCCTCTTTTTCTGGCCGTCTTGCGTTGTGATCGTGAGATATGCAAATTTATAATCGTAATTCGCCATGATTGACATCTCCTTTTATACGTGTTATTATAAAAGGGCATAGTTGTGCCCTTATGAGTCTTGGGTAAATTGTGCGTGATCGTCTCGGATGGCCGTCCGGGGCGGTCTTTTTTTATTGGTTTGGGTGGTTGTTGCAAAAATGGAAACAACCACTTTTTATTCTCGTGTCCACTCTTCGGGAATGGACTGGTATCCGATCAGCTCTCCTATTATTTTCCCAGTCTTATCCCGTGAGATATTTCTGTATATCGGAATTCTCTCAACAGGCGAAGGGCTCTTTTTTGATGATTTTTTGTTTTCATTTTTTTGCTCCTGTGTTATAATTTTTTTATCAATATTAAGGGAGGGTAATTATGGATAAAAGAAAAATTTCACGGATCATTACTGTAATTGCCACCATAGCCATTTTAATTGCGATGACTGTGGCTGCTGTATATCTCTGTGATTCATTTCAGCAGGATTCTACAGAGGAAAGAGAGGGCAGTGTAGAGGTCTACACTTCTCCTTCTAGCGAGCGGTGGACAGTCACGACAGAGAAGGATCCGCTGAACCTTCGAGAAGAGCCGCGGCAGGATTCGAGATGCTTAGGTAAGATATCCAAGGGATCCGAGATTCTGATATGTGACATTGATGGCATGTGGGGTAACACGACCTATGCCGGTGTTAATGGCTGGGTGAACCTTAGCTATTGCACCAAAGGAAAGGAGGATATGGAACCCCAGCCGGAGCCTACCGCAGAGCAGGTGTACGTGACGGATACCGGAGGTTGTTATCATCGGATCTGGTGCAGTTACTTGCACAGTGTGAATCCAATATCATTGGAAGATGCAAAAGCATATTATCGGCCTTGCAGTCGCTGCCACCCTCCGCAATAAGTTTCTCTAGATTCTGGTTAGAAAAATCGCTTATGCCAGATAAAGTTTCCTTTTACCAGCGGCATAATGATAAGGACAATGCCATAGATGGCTGTAAAAATGTAGAGTGAGTTAAAATCCATGATGGCATCGTATACGCTGTAGATAATTTCGATGCCGCCAAAAACAAAATATCTCAATCCGAATTTACTTTCTGTTACCATCTCGGGGACACTATAGGATAGCATTGGCGGCATAAATAGTGCGAGATCGAGTATCGCAATAAAAGGCACAATAACAAAGGCCGCTATGATAATCTTGAGAATGACAGAAGCACCGGAGGCGAAGAAAAACGCATAAGCAATGTGCAGCAGTGCATTAAATAGCGGTAACAGGATATTTGAGATGATGAACATCCCGGCGAGAGCTAGCCATGCGAGTAGTCTTTTCATCAGTCATCTCCTTTATTTACACGAACTCTCGATGCAGACCAATGACTTTGCCTGCGATACGCACCGGGAGTTCTTCTACCTCTTTATTTGTATAGAACATTGGAGTATAGGCGGCATTGTTTGCAATAAGCATGATGCCGCTTTCCGTTATTTTAATCTTTTTTACCGTGGCTTCATCGCCATTGACGAGAGCAACTACAATATCGCCGCTATCTGCAGAAGGTTGCTGTTGCACGATGATAATATCACCTTCAAGAATGTTTGGCTCCATTGAGTCTCCTCGAACCCTTAACGCAAAAAGTCCTTCCAGATGGCCCATGTTTTGAGGTATTTCTTCGTATCCGATAACATCCTCAATGGCTGAGATAGGAATTCCCGCGGGCACCGTGCCAAGGATGGGGATTTTGAGTTTTTGCTGTGGATTCGCTTCATTGCCGGTCAGTTGGTTTAGGTTGATATTAAATACATCTGCAATCTCTTCCAACTTTTCAAGCGGAGGGACTCTCCTGTTCTGTTCCCACATTCCAATAGTGGAAGGGCTTACTTGCAATATTTTTGCGACCTCTGATTGAGAAAATCCACGATCAGTACGTTCTCTTCTGAAAATTCCCCCAAATTTCATAAGCATCTCCTTATGTTTATACATGTTTTCGCTTATTATGCAATAATTTTTTATCGTTAATAAAAAATCTATTGACACGCCACATTGCTCCTTAATAGATCCAGCTCTGGCAGGCGATTGCCTTTCCCAATATGACAATATTGTCTGCATCTCCTTTTTTGTATTCCAGATCCGGAAATTTAGGATTCTCGGCTCTCAAAACGATAATATTGCCGTAGTCGTAGAATCGTTTCAGCGTGAATTCGCCGTCTATGTTTACGGCTGCGATCTCGCCGTTATTGACAAGGGGCTGACTTCGTATAAGGGCAATATCTCCATCTTTAACCCCTATGTTGATCATACTATCACCGTGGCATCGCATTGCAAAATCTGCCTTTGTTTCAATGTCTGTCTCTACGTAAGAGGCAAAATCCTCTTCGTGAAAAATAGGCTCTCCGCAGGCTATTCCCCCGATGATGGGGACTTTTTTTGTTTTTATCGGGAAAATGTCTGGAGAGCTTTCCAAGATAGAATTGTTGAATACAGGATCTTGCTCCTCCCATCCCATCAGATATGCGGCCGTCACATTAAGCGCTGGCGCGACCTTTTCGATAACATCTATGGGCACTTTCTGCGTGTTTCCGGTAAAGTATCGCTGCAGCGCAGATTTGGAGCAGCCTGTCTTCTCTGCCAAATTTGCGTAGCTGATATTATTCGCCTGCATTAAGTTCAAGATTCGCTCGCTTACATCTTTTGATACAGAAGTCATTCTTTTCACCTCAAGCTCATTATACACGATTCGTCCCTAGAACGCAATAATGAATTTAAAAAAACTTTAAAATCATCCCTAAAATGGGTTGACAGCTCACCTTTAATGCGGTATACTGTATTCGTCCCTAGATAGGGATAAACGAGAAAAAAGAGGTGAGGTAAAGATGGTGGATATAAAAAAATTGCGCTCTTACATGGTCTTGGCAGGGTACACGCAGAGAGACCTTGCAAGAAAACTCGCTATTACGGAGAACTCCCTGTGCAAGAAGTTTCAAGGGAAATCTTCGTTTTCAGTGGACCTCGCAGAAGAAATCTGCGCCGTCCTGGGTATAACTGATGCCAAGGAGAAGGCCAAAATTTTTTTTAATTGACCGTCCCTAAAATGAGACAGAAAGAGTGCGCGAGATAGCAGCTCCCAGCACCGGGGGATTCCTTTCACGACAATACCCAAGACTCATTCTATACAGCTCCGGTGTTGTGGACTGCTATCTTGAGGCGAGAAAGGAGCTGCGATGACATCAAAGCAGATCGAGAAGAAAATGAAGGAAGATCTTTTAGAACGATACGGGGCTTTGGTTTCGGTCAGCGAGTTTTGCCGTTATGTTGGCGCGAGTCGCGATTGGGGCAGGGCTGTCCTGAAAGATTGTAAGCGCTTCGGTGACGGAAACCGCACAAAGGTTTTCTATCAGGATGCTGTGGAGGCGCTTTTAAAAGCTTGAGAGGAGGTAAAAGCGGAAATGAACCGAGAGCAAACAACAATCCGCTTGCCGGTAGAGCTTAAGGCGAAGCTCCAACAACAAGCGGATGAGATGGGAACTACTTTTAACGGCTTAGTAATGGCCATACTTAACGACTTTCTAGATCGTCAACAGAAATAATGCCGTGTTCTCTTTCAAAATCTTCAATGTGTTTTCTGATGAGAGTTTCAACCTCTCGATTGGCAGAACGTGCATTGTACTCTGCCACATAGCGGATTTTTTTCAGCATGACCGGATCAATTCTGATGGTAAACTGCGGTAGCTTGGATGGCATAGAAATCACTCCTTTGTTGTCATTTTGACACCACAATAATAACACAAAACAAAAACAAGTAAAGATATTGACAACAAAGTGACAACACTATATAATAAAGAACGAAAGGAGTGATGCTATAGTGACAACACCTAGAACACGATGCGGGCTACGTATTCCATATGAGCAAAACGCGAAGCTGATTTTGATAGCAAGAGAAAACGGGATATCTAAAAACGCGCTAATTTTACAAATTCTTCGAGACTGGTTAAACAAGGAGGGAAAAGAATGGACACAAAACTGATGAGAGCTTGCGACATGGTGTGGATGGCCATGTTCCGCAGCGATTTTACAGCGGAAGAAGTTGAAACGCTGAAGGCCTTAAAGAGGCTGATTGACAGCACTCTTTGCCTGTGTGAAAGAAAGGAGGAGTGCGAGGATGAATAACGTACTGAACGGCACCGGCTGGGGCGAAACCCCGGAAAAGGAATTGAAAGTGCCGGATTTGGATTGCTGGCGTGCCGAGGCTGCCATTGGAGATCAAGCTCCTGCCGTGTGGCAGGCCTGCGTTGATTCCATGCAGAGAGGGCGCAGGCTCAGACGGAGAGCGGCAGCACGTCAGAGATCGGAGCAGGTTGGTATGGCTGTGTTGATCGGGCTGATGTTGTTCATGGTGATCGCCTTGAATTTGGTGGAGGTGTTCGCATGAACGATATGATTTGCCGCCATTGTTTGGAGCCTGTTATCAACGCTATAGAGCGGCGGTATATTGACCACCGAACAGGGGAGGAGTTGGATCCTCCGGACTATTACTGCCCGGTATGCGGCTATCTTCTTGAGGAGGTGGAGCTATGATGAACTCCGGAAGCCGTCCTTGGGCGGAGAAGACGCGACATCCCTTTGATATCCTTCTGGCCGCCATTGGCGAACAGACACGGAGGGATTATCAAAAGGATTTAAGAGAGCTGCTGATGCGGTACCGGAAGAAGCACGGCTGCACGCCGGATGGCGATGCAGAAGAAGTCATAGGCACGCTGATTGACGAGTTTTGGGATTCAGTCCCGGCGGCGGATATGGTGGACGCGGAACGATTTTTATTCGAGATCGGCTGCAGCCGAGATGCGGTGATGCTGTTTCGGAAAAAAGCCTTAAAGGCGGTATCGTCCGGAAAGAGAACCGCGAAAAGAAAAAATCGCTGACCGAAGCCAGCGACAGAAAAGAAAAACTTGAAATTTGTACTTTGTACTTAGGTTATTTTAGCAGATAATTTTAAGGAGGTCAATGATGATTATACCAAAATTGGCGCAGATTCAGCAAGTGCTGGTCTGCAATAAAGGACAATGGAACAAATTCGGAGGATATTCCTACCGCAGCTGCGAGGATATCCTCAATGCGGTAAAGCCGCATTTGAAGAACTTAAATGTATTTCTGGCTCTCTCTGATGAGCTGATTCAGATCGGAGAGCGGTATTATATTAAAGCCACTGCAAAGGTGGTGGACTGTGACGATAACGATACGTTTGAAGTCACAGCATATGCAAGAGAGGAGGAAGCGAAAAAAGGCATGGACGGCAGTCAGGTAACCGGTGCTGCCTCGTCCTACGCCAGAAAATACGCCCTGAATGGGCTATTCGGCATCGATGATGTGAAAGATTCCGATGCCACCAATGACCACGGCAAGGGCGGTACGACAGAAAAGCCATCAAAAGCCGAAAATTCGGCAAAAACTGAAAAGAGGAACAATGCTTCCCCGAATCAGATAAAAGTGATTTCCGGCTATCCGGAGGCCACGAGAGCATGGATTCTGAAGCAGTACAAGATTGAGAAACTGGAAGAACTGACGATAAAAGATGCAACCGAGATCATTAAAACGGTTTCGGCCAAGGCGAAAGAAAAGGAGGCGAAGCAAAATGCATGATAAAATGCATGATTTAGTTTTATTCAAAGACGGAAGCTTGGCGCAGGATGAAATCCTGACGATTAAGGCTCTGATGGCGAAAAAGAAAGAGGTTGAAGATGCCTACAAGGCCATCTGCTCCGATCTGAAAGAGGCTATGGAGCAACATGGCATCAAGAGCTTTAAATCCGAGGAGGACGGCTTTAGCGTGACCTACGTTCCCGCATCGGATCGTGAGACCTTTGACAAAGCTGCATTAAAGAAGGACATGCCGGAAGTATACGATGCTTATTGCTCGTTTAAACCGGTATCGTCTTCCATTCGCATCTCGGTGAAATGAGATGTGGGAGACGTGGAATATCAAGGGGCATACCCTTGAGTATAACGATGAGCACCATCAGTACATCTGTGATGGCTTAGAGGTGCCATCGGTGACGCAGCTTTTGCACCGGCGATTTCCGAAGAAGTACGCCGGTATTCCCGGGGCGGTCTTGGACAAGGCCGCCCGAAGGGGAACGATGCTTCACTCTGCGATTGAAGCCGAAGAACGGCTCCTTCGGGGCGAGGATATCGACCTCGTGACATACAACGAGATGCTGGAAGAGATGGATGAGGAAATGAGGAATTACCGATTCCTCAAGAAGGCCTATCAATTCTCGGTATCCCAAAATGAGGTGCCGGTGCTGGTGCCTTACAATGGAGATATCGTTGCCGCGGGGCAGCTGGATGTCTTCGGATCCTACCGAGATCGAGGGATGCTCGCGGATATCAAGCGCACCTCGGTTTTAGACAAGGATTATCTGAGTTACCAGCTCACGCTTTACAAGACGGGCTGGGAGTATTGCTACGGCAGTCAGATCGATTATCTGTTTTGCATCTGGCTTAGGGAAGACAAGCGGCAGTTCAAGGCCATACCGGAATGTCGGAATTTAGCCTTGGAATTGCTGGGAGAAATATAAGGGGGAAATATGGCGGTAATACGCGTGAACAAGTCAAAGGATTATACAACGATGAGCAACATTCATCTGCGAGATGTGAGGCTAAGCCTTAAGGCTAAGGGGTTGCTCTCAGTAATGTTGTCGCTGCCGGACAACTGGGAATACTCTATCGCCGGGCTGGTGGCTATCAGCAAGGAAGAAGAAACGGCCATTAAATCCACGCTGAAAGAGCTGAAAGCGTGCGGCTATGTGGTGGTGAAAAAGTTCCTCCCCGGAGAGACCAAATCCGGAAGAATTGAATACGAGTATAACATCTTTGAACGTCCCCAAGAACAAGAGGCGGAAGCACAAAAAGTAGAAAAACAACCCCTAGAAAATCTACCGGTAGAAGTTCAAGCGGTAGAAAATCAAGGGCAATTAAATACTAATATATTAAATACTAAAGAATTAAATACTAAAGATAAAAAGAAAGAAAGTAAGAAAGAAAGCGCGTCTTTCGACACGATTCTTTCCGGCATTGCCGATGACGGCTTGCGGGAGTTGTATGTGGAGTACATCAAAATGCGGAAATTGA
>ERZ808278.1028-NODE-1028-length-13651-cov-5.044940_pt1 | contig 13651 bp, 26 predicted proteins | sample MGYA00521239_ERZ808278 | MGnify/ENA primary metagenome ERZ808278 (study PRJEB31516, sample SAMN03275600) | gut metagenome | biome: mammalia-associated habitat; material: feces | host: Papio cynocephalus | place: Kenya | collected 2012-07-17 ... | reverse complement strand
TTTCATCCCAATATTTCTTTTCATCTCCTTTTAGTACTTGGGAATATACATTATTAAGATTTAATCCTAATACACCATCTACATATATAGTGTATTTAAAATCTTTATCGTCTTTAAAACTTCTGTATAAAAACTCCATTAGACTTTGTTGTCTTGCTTGTGCAAATGCACCTATTAAAATACTTCTATTATGTTTTAATTCATCCTTTAATAAATCTTTAAAAAATTCTCGTTCTTCTTCACATTCTTTTTTAGATTTAAATCCTCTATCTAAACTATTGTATGTTGCCTCGAACATACTGAATTGTGAAGATGTTACTATATCCTTTTTAGATACAAAAGGTTGTGCATTATAATTACTGCCTAAATCACTTGTGAAGTGTAATTTTTTGACTTGTCCTGTTGGGGTTTTACAATACAATATTAATTGACAACTACCTAATATATGTCCAGCATTTACGAATTGAAATGATAATGTATCATCTATTTTATGTATTTCATTCATGCTATATATATTACAATAGTTCATCAATAAATAAACATCTTCTTCGTCATATAATGGATCCACTTTGTGTTTTCTTTTGTTATTAATGGCTCTTATATTCTTTTTCATTATAAATGCGCCATCTAATAACATAGGTAGTAATAATTTATAATTTTCATTATTAGTTATTATTTCTCCTTTGAAACCATTAGGTATTAACGCTGGTAAATTAGCTATATGATCATAATGATTGTGAAGTACAAATACTTGATCTATTTCATTATGAGGTATAGCATCTACTATTTCTTTATTTAACAAATATTCTGTATATAAGTCTTTATTTGTTTGGTTTCCTCCTAGTTCTATTAATACTTTTTTATATTCTCCATTACCTAATGGTATTGAGACAAGTGTAGAACTACCTGTTACTTGTTCATTATTTTTACCAAGTATTTCCACTATAACTTTATTTTTATTTTTCTTGCTTACTGTATAGTGTTTCTTTTTCTTGCTTTTATTTTCTATTGTTCTTAAATTGTTCTTTCTGCAATTCAAGTAGTTATTGTCAATATATTCTACTTTATCTGTAGTATCTAATATGAGATTCGCTAACAAGGTTGTATTAGATACTATACAACTATTCTTATTATCCCATCTCATATTTTTAATTCTGTCTACTTCTTCTAGGTCTACTACGACTTTTTCTTCAATCTCTTCTTGGAATTTGTCATACAGAATTATTTCTGCATAATCTTCATGGCATATTATCTCATTAGCATCATTTTCTGTTCTAGGGTTACTATCTAATGCAAATCCCCATAGTTTAATTTGTTCTGCGTGTTTATCGCAGATGTTTTTGCTATTGTTAGTTTCTCTACCACAAATGTTGCAGTAAAAGTTTTTCGCCATTTACAATCACCTTTTTCTTTTATATTTTTCTATAATATATTACCTAGAAGAAGGATGATACAATTATTGCTCTACATCCATTGATTCTCTTATAGCGTCTCTATAATAAGTACCAATGAATTGTAGAGCATCTTTTTCTGTCTTACCAGTATATTTTATATTAAGCTGTTCTTCTATAAAATCAATTAGGCTCTGTTCTAATTCTGTCACGTCACTCCTCCTTTACTTCTGATATTCCTACTGAATGATCTCCCCATCCAGTTACTTCTTTTATTTCTAAATCTTTATATTTTTTTAATACTTCTTTTTGTGTTAGCATTCTATACATACCTGGATGTCCTTCCCAAGGTTCGGATTCAAATGCTCTTTGATTTGTTAATCTGCCGCATTCTGTACAATATTCAGAATAGAAATATTCATCGTGTTCTTCATATCCTGTTGCTGTTTTTATACTTGGCATTTTCCATATAAAGTGACATAAACAAGGTTTATAATTATGTTTATGTTTACTTCTTGATCTGCCTTTGCTCTTACTTTTCTTTTTGTGTTTCGGTACTTCTTGTTCTTCGACAAATTTACTCATATTAATATCTCCTAATCATTTTTTAGACTTTCTCTAAATTTTAATAATGCTTCTATGAATTTATCTAAATCTATAAGCATATCTTCTCTAGCTTCTTTGGCATCAGCACCATAGCCTGTTATACTAAATTGAGTTGGTATATCTGAATCACTGTCATTTATTTCGCATTCGTAACTTTGCCATTTTTGCTTACCATCGTCGAATTCTTCTAATTTGAATTTATATGTTGGTATATATCCTGCACTCATATATTTTCCTCCTTATGCATATGTGCCAAATGATAATACATCTACTGTATATATTGTATCAGTACTTTTAACTTTTTCTTTGCAGTAGCATGATACTAAAAATACATAACATTCATCTATATGAATTTCCATTAATAATACACGTTCTTCATTTCTATCTGTGAAATACTTTACAGATATATGTTCTTCTAATTCTTCTTTATGTTCTTTTAATATTTCATCTGCCTCTTCAGATGTTTTAATACCTAATTCACAAAGCTCGCCTGTGAGATAAGACAATATTCTTAAATATACTCTTTGTTTCTCTGTTATTGGCATATTATTTTTCTCCTTATTTGATTTTATATTTGTCTTTAGCATTATTAGTTATTGTTATAGTAGGTCCTCCTCCTATTAATAACCATATTAAATAAGCTACTATAGCTATTTTCCATGTAAATGCTATTCCTAAACACCAACATACTATACCTGCAATAAGCGAAGTAATACCAAATGATATTGCAATTATTATAGACACTATTGCTAAAGATACTATAAATGTAAACAATGCTCCCATTTATATTCCTCCTTTATAAATACCATGCTATATACAAATCATCATTTATTTTCTTGTAATTTTCTTGATTTTCTAGGTATTCTGTATAAACAAGATCTTCTATAGTCATGCCTATATTTCCTGAATCAACAATAGTGCGTCCAACAGAACTCATTACTTGTTCAAAATATGGCATTTCTCCATTATAAAACCAATCGAATGCATTTTCTTTACTTGTAAATGCTCTTAATTCATCATCTTCTATTAAATATTTTATATCATCTGAACTGAATCCTTCTTCTACTAATGCATCATATACTAAGCTTGCCTGTTCTGAAGTTATATTCAATTGTTTTATAGCCAATCCCATAAAATCTGTTTTTAAAGATCTAAGATCACTTTCATGCCAGGCAGTTCTTCCATTATCCGCTTCTAAATAAAATAAGTCTTCTGAGTAATATCCTCCTTCTTTTTGTATTTGGATTATTTTTGTATCTGAAGCTGTATAGCATTGCATTATTTCGTATGCTAAATCTTTGTTATCCTCTACTATTTTATTTAATTTACTTTTAGGTATATTAACATATACTCTTTCTCCTACTCTTAATTCTGACATTTTTAATCCTCCCTTATTAATCTAGAAATATACATATTTGATATCACTGCTATAATCATACTTAACCATATTGTTGTAGTTATATCATAATGACGACTAAATAATATATAGCAAGGTGGTATAAACAACAATATTTCTGTTATCATACTTAATAAAAGACATGTTCTATCATATCTTTTATAATGATCTTTTATAGTAACTCTATTTTCATATGTTTCTTTTGTAACAGGATACCATTCTCCTTCATCATCTTGTTTATTTAATGACCAGCCTATATAAAAGAATAACCAACCATATAATCTCCAGCTATCATTATTTATAAAGTCAGCTTTTGGTTTCCACCAAGGATCTTTAAAACTGAATTGAAACATATAATGTTTATAATAGTTTTCTCTTATAACTTGCCAGTCAAATGTTCCTCTTAACCTAGAAAGGCCATACATAGTATCACCACACTCTATATAGAAATAATGTCTTGTTTTATTGTCAGTATTTCTTTTTGGTATGGTTATTTTAAATTTCATATTAACCTCCTTTATTTATTAAGATATGTCGCTCTATATTGTCTATAATATTCTCTCCAGTCTTTACTTTTATCTATTCTGCCATGTTCTATTTCATTATCTAACCATTCTTCAAATGATAAACCAGTATTTATTTTGAAGTCACATATATCGTAACTACAGAATAATTTTTTATAGTGGCTACCATTAACCACTTCGGCAGAATTATTTCTTACTCTTTTATTTGATTTTCTTTTGGCCCATTTATTATTTGGGTCTTTTAATATTGGTGTTTTTCTGTAACTTCTACTCATTTATCATCGTCTCCTTATTTATAATATTGTCTTATAATGTGTAATTCTTTCCATGCAGATTCGAATCTTGGAGTTCTTTCAAATTTATATCCTTCTTCTGTATGATTATATCTAAAGCCTAGCCATGCTAATGCATAGGCTAGTTTTTGACTTCTTACTATCCTTTCATGGACCGTTCTCTCTTGCATAGAGTACCTCCTATCCGAATAATATATCTTGAAATGCTTTATAGTTATTGCTTTTGCTATCTGGTATAGCGAATATTACTTTTTCAAATGCTCCTTTAAATGTTGTATCTAATTCATCTTTAAAGATTATAGCTACATCATATGGATCATTTTTAAATACTCCACAACCATAAGCACCTAGAATAACTACATCTACATCATTCTTTAGTGCAATGTATAATACATGTTGTATTCTTGCTTTAAGATAGCATTTTATTATATCTGGTTTTACATGACATATTTCAGATGCAACGCCTGCATTAGGCGCAGCACATGTTATTACGTCTGCATATGTATTTCCAGCTTTTTCATCAATGAATAATACATCTCTTGAATAGATTAAATCATCGCCATACATACCTCTGTTCAATCTATCATGGTTTGGTCCATAGAATTCTTCTTGGAATCTTGGTGCAGATAATACATTATATAATATAGATTCATGACATAATGCTTCTTCTTGAGCCATTGAACCTTTTAAGAACATTCCTCCTGGGTTCTTATAACTTGCAAAGTTTAATACAGCTACTATTTCATCTACATTGCAATTATATATAGCAGATACAGAGTCTGTATCATCTAATATTATTTCTGTATTAACAGGTTTTCTAATTTCAAAGTCAGGTATTGCACGTCCAGCTCCAAATGTATGAACCTTACTTTCTTCTATGCATTTCTTTATTTCTTCTGAATATAGTTTTTCGCATTCTTCTTTATGTTTTTGTGCTTGTATCTTATTTTGATTTTTATTTTTCCATGGGTTCATAACCATGACCTCCTTATTTATTTGAATTTTTTAACCATACTATTGCAGATACAGTTGCATTTATGACACATAATAATACTGCTATAAATAATAATCCAACTTTTTCTATATCTGATATTGCAAGTCCTAAAGTAAAATATACTACAGCTATATTTATAAATGATAGCCATGGTGAAGCTTTAGATGTCTTAACTGGTTTTACATCTTCTTTATCATCATCTTTTGTACAATCTATATGATCCAATCCTCCTCCAAATGCTAGATTATTATCTTCTAGCCATTTAAAATATGAATCTTCTATTTCTCCTCCATTTAATTTTAGGTCTGTTTCATGTACTACGCCATGTAATTCTATTGCATTACTTTCTAGGCGTTCTTTTTCGTTTTGTTCTTTCATTTGTTTTTCTATTTGTTGTTTTCTTTTTGACATTCCTCTTGTACCTCCTCATAATCATACAATTTATTAGTTCTTACTACATACTGTGCTAAACAATTTGTCCATCTATCTGAAGGACAAATTCTATCACAATTGGTTGATTCACAGTATTTATTAAAATCTTGTATTAAAGCATCTGTTGCTTCTTTTAATGTAGCTATACTCAATCCCCTCCTTATTATTTTTATAGACTCATTCCAACAAAGCCTATTACTACTTCTTCAACTATTGTGAAGAATATATGTTTTATAAATCCTAAAAACAATGTTAACATTTACGTCTTCCCTTCTTTCGTCTATAAAATATATAAAGGAGCGAATGCTCCTTAATCACATATAAAAAATTCTACAAAACTATCTATTATTTTGTAATTTGATATTTTAAATTGTTTACTAATGACATTAGTTTCTTGTTCATCATTAGTAACAATAATAAAAATTTCTAAATAACTTAGAAATTCTCTACCATCACGTTCTGGTTCTAAAACTTCTACTGTAATATCAGTATTTTTAGATTTCCAATACATTTGTATTGTTCCCCAAGGTGTTGGCGTTATGTTTCTTGGTTTTATTTCTAAGTTATTTATTAAAAATTCTGCATTTGTTATTACTCTTTTATTGATTGGATCTGCTCCATAATTATCCCAATCTTCTTTTAGGTTTTTTATTTTTTCTAATTCATCTAGTAAATTATCTTTCTTCGTCATAATAATCGCTGGCTCCTTCATATTCATCGTCTTGCAATAATAGTTTATAATTATATATACATTCCATACAATATTCAGAATCTCTATTTATACAATTATAACTATCCATTTCACAGTAATCGTAATCTCTCATCTTGTTGTACCTTTAAATATATAATCTCCAGCTTTGCTTTTGATTTCGAATATATCACTATTATTTCTTCTCATACTATAACATCCACTTTCAGATATAATAATATGATCATTAATACTTATATTTAATAGTTGGCCAGCTATTACTAATCTTTGAGTTATTTCTAAATCATCTTTTGATGGTTCTAATGAGCCACTTGGATGATTATGAGCTAATATTATTTTATTAGCATTTGACATTAATGCATATTTATATACTTCTCTAACATCTGCTAATGCTGATGTTGCTGTGCCTATGCTAATTACAGATATATTTGTAGGTCTATTTTGGTTATCTAATGACATAACAACAAACATTTCTTTATCACTGTCTTCCATTAGTCCTCTTAGTAAGTTATATGCTATCTCAGGCGTATTAATCTTACCATATTTATTTCTTAATTCCTTATCCTTTGTCATTTTTAATGATACGACATTTACCAAGGTGTTTTCCATGATATCCTCCCTTCTTGTTCGTATGTATTACAATCACTTTTATGAAAATACATATTATTAATCTTTTCATATGGTTCATAAGATAACAAAGGTAATCTACAGTTACTACAAAAATGTATTTCTTCTCTGTAATCTTCTATTATCTTTATGTTATTATCTATTTTTACATATTTATCCTTTACAATATAAAATTTAAGGACGCTTAAGTCATCTGTTTCTCTAACACACTCTGTTAATTTTTGTATAGCTTCTTTTTTTGTATAGAAACATACAGATAGTATACCATGTAATGTTTCACTATTTTCTATGGCATAGCTCCATAATCTTGTTCCTTTTTCGTATGTTTCTTTTAAAATTTCCTCTTTAACTAATTCTGATAAAGGTGTAATTTTTATGCTATTTGATATTACACCTGTATCTATATCTGGTATTGCTGGTCTTATAGCATCATTGAGTTGTGCAAGCATATCATAATAGTTAGTCATTGACAATCCTCCTTATGGAAACACATGCCATCTATAATCTCTATCTTATCTAAATCATCTGCATCAATTTGTCTATAACAATTGGCACAATATTTTACTTCTAAAACAGGTTGTTCTTTTTTAATTTTATGTGTACCTGTTACATTATTAAATCTACATGTAGTTACATACATTGGAAATGCTGTATTGTGTTTTTTCATAAGCTTTAACTGCGATTCTATACATTTTTTTAGATCTTTATTAATACTTTCATATATATATCTGATATTTCCTTCAATTTTAATTCCTGCTATGTAACTTTCATCTTGACTCATTAATTTATACCATTCTTTATCAAATAAATATACCTCTGCCATTATCTATCACTCTCACATTCTTACTATTCAACTGTTACGCTTTCTATTCTATATCCTATGCGTTTGCCTTCTGTTTTTTTCTTTTTGCCTGTTTTCTTTTCTATGATAGCATATACATCAGATGGTGTTAGTTTATCTTTGTTATTATCTATAGCTCTCATCGTTGCTTCTCTTATAACTAATTCTATGTCAGCACCAGATAATCCTTTGCTTATTTCAGCAAATTTTCTATATGGTAATTTTGATTTCTTTTTAATTTTAGAACCAAACAATTTAAATAGAGCTTCACGTTCTTTTTGTTTGGGTAATCCAATCTTAACTTTCTTATCAAATCTACCAGGTCTTACTAGTGCTTCATCTAAAATATCAAATCTATTAGTTGCAGCTATTGTTATTATGTTTGAATTAGAATCAAAACCATCTAGTTCAACAAACAATTGATTTAATGTATTAGTTATTTCTTTGTTTGTTTCTTCGGTACGTTTGCAACCTATTGAGTCTATTTCATCTATGAATACTATAACAGGCATATTTCTATCCTCTTTAGACATTTTCTTTGCTTTATAAAATAATCCTTCCATTCTCTTTGGTCCAACACCTACATATTTTTCTACGAATCTACTACCTGATTCATGTAAGAATCCATAGCCGTTTAATTCGGCTATTTGTTTAGCTAATGTAGTTTTACCTGTTCCAGGAGGTCCATATAACAATAGGCCATTGGAATTATCTAATCCCCATTCTCTATATGTTTTTCTTTTATCGGCATCGATTACTTGCTCGATCTCTTTAATTGTTTCATCATCTAAGATTACATTTCTATAGAATTTTTGTCTTTCAGCATCATTCATAATATACTAATCTCCTTTATTTTATTTATTTATCCTAGATGTCATTTTCATATTTGTCATAATACTCTTCCCAGAAATCACAATCGTAGTCTACTAATATTTGATCTATTATATCGATCATGTAATTAGATTTATTTATTTGTTCTAATTCTGTAGCATTATTTTCTTTATCTACAGATATAGAAACATGAAGAATCTTTTGCTCTTCACAACTTTTTAAATACATTAATGCTTCTTCAATAACATTAGCACCAAAATCTACAGTATCAGAATCAGGGGCTTTAGATTCATTAATTAATTTTTCTAATCTTGGAATATCTCTGTATTTTAATTTAGTTATTTCTAGATTATTATTTTCTATATCTTTCCTTATTTCTTTCTTAAAGTCTTTTAATGTATTTTCAAGAATTGTTAGTTTTTCTTTTATTTTATTCAATAGCATATATTATTTCTCCTTTCTTAATTTAGATATAATGCCTTTCATTACATTCACTGCGTCTTTATGCATTTGGATAGTTAAATTTAATTCTTCCTTATCTGCATCTTGCTTGTATTTTAATTTTACTTCATTTTGATGAATTATTTGTTCTTTAACTTTTATTTCTTTGCTTAGAGCCATAATAATCCAATTAATTTCATTATTAGACAATGCTTTTGTTTGGTCTGTAGTATCTAATAAAACACGGCCACTACTACCTCGGGTTTTTCTATTATAATTTAAAGTTTTAAGATTTATCGTATTGAAGTCATCGAAAGATTCTACTCTGGCTCTAACTATTTCTCTCGTGTTTGTAGCAACAAATACTATATCGCCTATATTTATTTCATTATTGTCCATATCTTTCACACTATTCATCTCCTTTGCAATATTTAGATAGTTTCTTGTATAGATTATTAAATTTCTCTTGTTCTGCTATACATTTATCTAATAGTTCTATTTCGTTGTCTAAGATATTTAAATTATGTAAATCTTGTTCAGATGATTCATTTTGGATTAAAGCATCTAATTCATCTATCTTTGCGTCGTAATAATATCTATTAACAAAATGAAATGCATGATATAATAGTTTCTTTTCTTCTTCACTTAAACTAAATGTTTCTTGTACAAATTTAAGTTTTTTACTACTTCTAGGCTTTGGTATTGCTAAAGGTTCATCATCTTCTTCAAGTTCCATAGCAGCTGTACATTCTACGACTGCTTCTGGCTTTTGTAAATTGTATTTCTTACACCATCCATGATTATTATTGCTACAACTTTTACAATTAGGCACTTTCATATTATTCATCTCCTTCCTCGTTATCATCATCGTCTCCAAATATATCTATAGGGTCCAATTCTGTACTGTCTAAGTCAATATCAGCATCTAATTCTAATATCTCTTCTAATAATTCTAGCGCGTCTAATCTATAATGTTCTACTTTGTATTTCATAACTCTAAATCCTTTGTTTTTAGAATCAGTGTTGTTTATCATTTGTTGTTTTGTGTTTTCTATGTTTCTTTGTAGTCTAGCTATGTATTTACTTTTACTTAAGATTCTTTCCATAGCTGCAGTATTTTCTTTTGTTTCTTCTGCATAATTTTGTGCAGCCCTAGCTATTCCTAGGGCATTAATCGTATCTAATTGTTCAATTAGTTCATCAAATTGTTTAACGATTTGTTCTTTTGTAACGTACATATTTATACCTCCTACACTCTTTCCATTCTTAATTCTAAATTAACTATATCTTCAATTATGTCTTTTTTACTTTCTTGTTTTTCTCTATTTCTAACATCAATTAGATATTGTCTATATTGATTTAATTCCTGACGTTCTTGTGCATTTAAAGATTTATTATATTTTCTTTTTGATTGAATTACACTTAAAGTGCTATTAAGTTCAAGAGTTATATAGCTTTTATCTGGACTATTTGATCGTCTCATAAATATTATAGTACTATATTCTTTTAATACGCTATCAACATATCCTCCTACACAGTTATGCATATTTTGTCCTTCTTCGATTATATCTTGAGGAGTTTTTGGTGATATAAATACAAATCCAGAACTTTTCCATTCTAATTCTGGTCTATATATATCTTTACTTAATCTTTTTGCTTTTTCTTGTCTTATCATACTGTTATATTTATATGTTACTATATTTTTAGTTGTTAAAAAATTCTTAGGGTATTTATCGTACTTTTCGTTACCATATAATTTCTTTTGCATAAGATTATAATCATATAGTTGATCCATTATTTCTACAGGTCCATTTGCGCCTCTTTTCCAGTCGTCATCCATGCTTCCTATGTGTTCTGTCTCCATTAAATATTTTATATATTCTATTAACTTATTTAAATTATAATTATAATCATTTAGTAACGCATTGGTTCTGTAAAAATAAACCCCTTGAATATAGTCTTTTACTTCATTTTCTTCTGAAAATGAAGGTTTTATATTATATTGTCCTTCTAAGAATGCATAGAAAAATAATGATATATATTCTTCATGTTTTTCTGGTATATTCTTAACTTTGTCTATTGCATGTATAATCATATCTTTGTAACTATCTTCACATACACCATATTTTATTTTTATCTTATGATCTTTATAGAATTGAAGTATTGTTTTTGGTATATCTTCAAATTTTACGAATTTTGCAATGCTATGATCTGGATGATAATATAATTTACGATTATTTTTTTTCTCATATTCGTCAATTTCTTCTTGTGTCCATGGTATGTATTCGTATTTTTTACAAGATAAATAGTCTACTTCAACTCCATATGCATAGAATTTTTCAAATTCCATATATTTTTTAGCACCTAATAAGATATTATTAATTGACATTCTTCCACAGCTTATATTGTCATGATATTGAATCATATCTTTAATAAATCTTAAATATTTTCTATAATTTTCATCATCAAATGAATCAATTACTGTTTCTACTGAATATTTATTTAAATATTTATCTAGTGTTTTAACCTTTCTACCTGAGGGACTAATGAAGTCTCCTGTGCTTAAATCGAACTTTGCTTTTTCTCCTGCGTTTTCATCAATATCTTCAAATTCAAATACTAAATATTTACTTTCTTTATATGCTTTCATAATTATTTATTTTCCTCCCTGTTATCTAATTCTAATTTGTCTAGTATTATAAATAAAATAATACCAAAAAAAGAGCCGACAACTATACCGGCTCCTAATCCTAGAATAAAGTGTAAAATAAATACATATAATTCATGCATTTATTATTCCTCCTTCTCAATTTATCATATTAAATATTATAGTAGCCAATAATATTAACATTAATATATCGCTTGCTACTATATTCTTAGCATTATCTTTCATTTAACACCTCCGTTAATTCATCAACAGATGAATCTATTAAATCTAATACATCTTCTCTTATCATGTTTGCATCATCATTATGTACCAATGCAGCATTTAATCGATTTTCTATACTTCTTATTATTCCATAAAGACTATTTATAACTAATTCTTCGTTAGAATAATCATCGTCATTTAGATATGGACAATCTAAACTATGCATTCCTTTTATGTTCTCTATTTTTTCTATGTGTTTGATCTTCATCATCTCCTAACGTTAATATTGCACTTATAGCTAGCATGGCTAACTCTACTACTCCTATTACTGTAGCTACTAATAATGCTCCAGCAATAAAACATATTGCGAAACTTACAAATAATATTGCTAAAATATCAATAATTATCACCTCCGTTAGTGAATGAATAGTTTAACAAATACTATCATAATCATTAGTACTATTAATGATTTAGCTATACGTTCTGATATTTTATTGTCTTTCTTTTTCTCTTTTTCTTTTAACAGTTTATTATATTTTTCTATACTATCTTCTTCACTTCTTCCTATAGTTATCATATTATATAAATATTCCCATGAACCATACGGAAAATTATTTTTTTTATGATCTATATAAAGTGCATATCCAAGCATTACTCCTGAATCATAATTTACTACATATAATTCTTCATAAGAAAATATTTTATTGTAATACTTTTCATTTAAAGAATCTTCATAAAAAGATATTATATTTTTGAGTTGATTTATTATAATATGCTTTTCTCTGAAGTTTATATCTGTTTCATCTACCCAAGCTAATACATTTGTTACATAATACTTGGTTTCTTTTAGATTCTCAACAATGCTTTTTAACATTTTTCGCATTTTATAATCTTTGATATATTTATTCATCGTCATCACTCATAGTCCATGTAATAGTTTCTATTATATTTAATGCACGTGTTAATTTTTTTGTATCACTTTCTTCTTGTCCATAAAAATTAAGATCATAGCTTGTAGGATCAGCAAGTTTTTTTAAAGAAATGCCGCTTAAAATTATATATATATCATTCAATCTTCTTTCAAAAAAAATTTCATTTTCTATTGTTCCGTGCAAACTATTATTTTGTATAATATCTTTAAGTTTTATAATTCTCTTAAAATATTTACACAAAGAGTCTTTTAAATATAAATAAGCGTCATATATTTGATATGCTGTACCTGAATAATATTCTAAAGTATAAGGTTCATATCTTCTTACTACTTGATCTATAGGATCTATTATATTAGGAATAATATCTATGATATTGTCTAGTTTTTCTAGAACTTCTTTATCCACTATCATTGTTATCACGTCCTTCTGTTATGAATTCACAACCAGTTAGTCTCTGTAATACTGTATTAGCATCTTTTTCTACTATACGATTATAAATAAATGATCTATCTTCTAATAATTTATTTAATCCTTTTAAACTATGATTATTATAATTGTTTTCTAGATATTTATATTCATCTATAAATTTATCTATATATTTTTCTAATTGTTCTGCTTCTTTACGTTTATTAGCTCCAATATTCCTAATTATATCTGAACTGACACTTAGAAAAAGTTTATACCTTTTTACGCATGATTCTTTTGCATTATTTATAGCTGATGCGATACTTATATCTATTTCTTGTATTTTCTCGGCTATTTTTC
>ERZ808278.1027-NODE-1027-length-13652-cov-3.263735_pt1 | contig 13652 bp, 7 predicted proteins | sample MGYA00521239_ERZ808278 | MGnify/ENA primary metagenome ERZ808278 (study PRJEB31516, sample SAMN03275600) | gut metagenome | biome: mammalia-associated habitat; material: feces | host: Papio cynocephalus | place: Kenya | collected 2012-07-17 ... | reverse complement strand
GTCGGAAATCATCGCGCCTACGCGAAGTCCTACCCTGTGGAACATAAGGTCGGTATCGTTCGGATCGCTGTCCTTTTTAACGCCGAGATCGAGGATCTTCCAACCCTTCTTTTCAAGATGCGCAACGACCGCTTCCTTTAAAGGGAAACCTGCGAAGTCCGCGCCTACAACAAGATATTTGTCTTTTACTGTTTTCATTATTTTTACCTCCCGTAATATATCATTACATTTTAAATATAAGCCTATAAGTCGATTATTCGGCTATTTTGAAATCATAAGTGCCTGCGGCAAGCTCTTTTTTCTCGCCGCCTAAATTAACGCTTGCAACCGTGAACGGCGGAACTTCGATATGAATTTCGATTTCCTTTCCGTTTCTCTTCCATTCCGATTTAACAAGACCTCTGACCGTTCTGTAAGACGTCTTGACAAAATCGATACCACCGGCAAACACGGGTTCAATGGAAATCTTATTCGCGCCGAACGCACTTTCTTCAACATCTATTCCTCCGAGGAATTTATAAAGAAAAGCGTCGTAACTTCCGAACATAGGATGATCGAAGGAATGCATTTCGTTGGTCATTCCGTGCTCCCATCTCTCCCATACGCTCGTTGCGCCGTTGGAAATCATATATCCCCAACCGGGATATTCAGGATTTTTAAGAATCTTGATAACATCTTCTGCGTAGCCGTATTTCGCGAGCATATAGAACACGTGGCGATAACCTACGTTTCCGCTCGTGCAATGGTAATTTCTCGCTGCAACGTCGTCGTGAATGTTCTTTGCAACCTTTTCCGCATGTTTTTCTTCGCAAATTCCGAGCGACAATGCGATTGCGTTTTCGCTCTGTGTTCCGCGAGAATAATTGCAGGTTTTTTCGTCGAAATATTTTGCGTTTATAGCCTTTTTGGAAAGCTCGATATCCTTTTCGTAAAGCTTGACGTCGGCTTCGTTTCCGACAATCTCGGCAATCTTCTTCATTTCCTTAAGGTGCCAGTGAAGGTAAGCCGTGGAAACGAAAATATTGTCGGGCTGAACCTTATCGGGGTACGGAAGCACCCAGTCGCCGTAATAATAGTAGTCCATTATATAATCGACGGATCTGCTCTTAAGGTATTCCACCCAAGCCTTTAAATGCTCGTACTCGCTCGCGCAAACCGACTTATCGCCGTAATAACGATACGAATACGTTGCCATAAGCAGATATATAACGCAAACAGGGTCTGCGGGGATTCCGCCCGTGTAATAAGGAACGGTATCCGCGATTTCGCCCTTTGCCGTCTGCGAATGAGTTATATCCCTCGTAAACTTCGGGAAGAAGCGAGACATATCGATATTGTAAACCGTCTGGTAAACTCTCGAGCCGAGGTCGTTAAGCCAACCGAAACGCTCGTCTCTCTGCGGGCAATCGGTTAAAATGGAATGCTCGTTGTTCTGCTCGGTTAAAACGGCTATCTCGTGAAGTCTGTTAAGCGTTTCGTCCGAGCAAGCGAACGAACCGACCGTTTCGCACGAACTGTGAACGTGCTCGCCCGTTATCTCTATAAGCTCGGCTTTCCCCTCTATCTCGCACTGAACGAATTGAAAGCCGTGATAAGTAAATCTCGGAGCGTACTCCTCGACTCCTTCGCCTTTAAGGATATATTTATCCGAACATCTTGCCGAACGGAGATTGAGCTGATTGACGTAACCGTTGCCGTCAAGTTGTTCGCCGAATTTAAGCGTTACGGCAGCACCTCTTTCGCCCTTGACTTTGATTTTTACCCAGCCTGCGAAATTCGCGCCCATATCGGACACAAAAACGTGTCCGCCCATATCCGTTCTCGATTTCTCGGGGAACGTGCGCATAACCTTAATGGGGTTTATGGCTTGAGCCTCAAGTTTTCCGAGCGGCGCGGCGGTTGCTATCGTGTACATCCAGCCGTTAGCCCAGGTAGGTTCGTAATCGAGAGTAGCCCAGTTCAACGGGTATTTTTCCTCTATCCTGGCATCGTAAACCTCGCCCGAATAAATGCCGTTTTCGATCGTGGGGCTTCCGCCTACCCACCAGCCGTTACCGGGACCCGAATGGTCCTCGAAATAGCTGCCGTCCTCGAACTCGACGTAAAACTGAGCGTTGAGCTTTCTTGCGCCGAACCAGCCGTAGCCGAGCTCCACGCCGACTACGTTATCGCCCGAAAGAAGGTCATCCATAGGATAAACGCAATATTCAACCCTTTCGGAATATTCCGTAACGGAAGGATTCAAAACTTCGTCGCCTATCTTCTTTCCGTTAAGGAAAAATTCGTGATAACCGATTCCGCAGATGTATGCTCTCGCCCTTTTAATTTTTTTGTCGGACGGGAGAGTTATTTTCTTTCTGAAAAGCAGCGTTCCGCCGTTAAAATTGACGGGGATCGCCACCCATTTACCTTTCCAGTCCTCTATATTGAAAAGCGCGGTTTCAAATGTCTCGACATCGCTTAAGTATACTTTTCCCGATTTATCCTCAACCTCCGCCGTAACGAAATATCTCGTGTGAGATTTAAGCGGCGCGCCGTTATACTCAATTTCAAAAACATCCTTGAAAGGAAGCCATGTGCTGTCCCACATATCGGGACTTTTTTCCCTGACTGAATTTTCGTCTCCGTAAACGGAAATTCTGTAACTTTCGATTTCCGCGTTTTCGGAAAACTGCCAGGAAAAACGTGGTTTTTTGTTGTCTATACCGAGAGGATTGCTCTGATATTCGGTTTTAAAATTTATTATTTTCAACATATTCGCCGTAATTTCGGACGTATCGTCCGTCGCCTCGTACGGTTTTGTACAACAGGCGGCGGACGAAAGCCCGCATGAAAAGCGTTTCCGCTTTAGTTTGTTATTTTATTTTCTTTTTTTGCCGATAACGACTGCCATTGCCGCAGCGAAGAAGGAAAGTCCCGCTACGCCTGCCGCACTCGATCCGCAGCCGCCGCCCGAAGTGCTGTTGTCGTCGTTGGATTCAACAGGTTTTTCTCTGATCTCAACGATAAGGTTCGTGGTGTAATCTACTCCGTTATGTTTAACTCTGATCGTTAAAATCTGCTCGCCCTTTTCATCGGGATCGAAGCCGACAACCATTGCGTTCGCAAGGTCGGTAGCCTCTTCGGTCGAACCGTCGCCGTATACGTAAACGCCCTTAACCTTGGTAAGATCGATTTCGGTCGTTCCGGGCTCTAAGAAAAGCTTTTCGGTCTTAAGCGAAACGATCTTGTTGGTTATTTTAACTCTGACGGTTGCAACACCGGAAAGAGTTACGGTGATCGTAGCCTCGCCGACTTTCAAAGCGTTGATTCTTCCGTTTTCGGAAACGGTAAGAACGGTTTCATCGCTCGAAACGTAAGTGAAAGTTCCGCTCGTTGCGTTGGAAGGAACGCGGCTTGCTCCGACTACTGCGTTTTTAGAGCCGAGTGCGACTTCGATTTCCTCATTTGCAACAGCAATGTCGGTGTAAGGAATGTAAAGCGACCAGCCTGTACCCGCAAATCTGTACATAACGTCCTGTTTCAAAACGGCTTCTCTGTAAAGCATACCTTTTGCATTGGTCCAGTTTCCGTTAGCCGCGTCGGTAACTCCGCTGTGTCCGTAAACGGTAAGTCCTGCTTTAAGCTTGATGATATCGCCCTGTTTATACATCGTTTCATAGAAGTTGTCGATGCTAATATCAACAGATCCGTCATCTGCTCTCGGGGGGAACAACGCGATGTTTCCGCCGCCTAAAAGATAGGAGCCGAAAGTTATCGCTTCGCCGTCTCTGATATATTCGATATGATCGAGATAATCTTTAAGCTCTGCAACCTTGATTTCGGTTTCGCTCGTGAAGTTTGCCTTGTTCGTCGTGCAGTTCGGATATTCAACAAACGTTGCGAAGCCGAACCATTCTACAACCGCAGCCTCGGTAAATTCGAGGTCAACTACGTCGTAAATACGAACGAATACATCAAGCTCATATTCCGTATCGTCGATCGTAACTACGATCTGAACTTTCTTTCTGCCCGTTACGTCGGGAATAACGCTTGTATCTACGGCTTCTTTAAAGCGTGCGTTTTCTGCGGTAAGCGCGATAGGTGCACTTACGGTGTCGTCGTCGTAAATCTTAACGACAGTGAAGTTTGCGGGAATTTTCGCTTCCGCGTTCTTCTCTACGACTATATCGTAGCTTGTTTCGAATCTGATACCCGTTACAACCGGAGCGGGTTTGACGTTTACCGTAAAGGAACTTTCAAGCGAACCGACAACTGCTTTGATTACAGTCGTACCCGTCGTAAGACCTCTTACAACGCCGTTTACGTCAACCGTTGCGACAGCTTCGTTCGAGGAAGTGAATTTGGGAGTGAACAACGCGCCTTCGTTAGCCGTATATCTGATTTCAAGAAGAGAATCGATATAAACGGTGTTTTCTTCTTCGTTATTAGCGATAGCGAAGCTTGTTACGTCGTGAGTTGCAGGAACGTAAGGAATAAAGGAAGTTCCGTCGTAGATATATCTCTTTTCTTCTCTCATTCCCTCCGCGTTATGTCCGCTCTTTAAGGTGAATCCCTGTTTGATCGTGAATATATCGCCTTTCATAGGAGTATATTCGCCTACAGGAGAAGGATCGGTTGCCTCAGCAAGACGTGAAATGAAATGTCCGTCGTTTACGTAAGTACAATCGGCAAGAGGTTTGGTTTCGCCGTAAGCGTTTACGTAAGCAAGATTTGCAAGATCGCCGGGAGCGTAAGTTCCGTAAGCGGCATTGTTTGCAAGAACGAATTTAACAACAATCGTGGGAGCTCCCCAACCCGAAGGAACGTAGTTTACGCTTTCAACGGTTATTTCGGGAACAAGCTTAACGTTTACGGTAAGCTCATATTCTTTACCTTCAACGGTAACGACTATCGTTGCCTGAGTTGCGGTATCCGTAACGGCAGAAGCGTCTACTGCAGTTTTGAAACGCGAGTTTTCGCTCGTTAAAGCGATAGGCGTGCTCGTCGCTCCGTCGCTATAAACTTTTAATACAGTGAAATCCTCGGGGATCTTTACCTCGGTTGCGCCGACGGGAACAAGAATATCATAGCTCGTTCCGAACTGTACACCCGTTACAACGGGAGCGGCTTTAACCTGTACGGTATAAGTCTTTTCGATATCGCCGACCTTTGCGGTGATTGTTGCATTGCCTGCCGAAACACCCGTTATAACACCCGTTTCGGAAACGGTTGCGATTTCGGGAGCGGAGGACGTAAACTTAGGCGTGTAAATAGCGCCTTCGTTAGCGGTGTATTCAAGCTGAAGAGTTGCGTCGATATAAACGAGGTTATTCTCCGCGCTGTTGGTTATTTCAAAGCTCGTAACTTTATGAGTTGCGGGAACGTAAGGAATATATCCCTGTCCGTTATAAATATATGCACAGTCTGCATTTACTCTTTCAATTCTATCCGCCGAAGTAAGAGAAAATCCTTCCCGGACGGTAAATATATCTCCAACGATCGGGCTATACGCGTCGGTCATATTCAAATCCGAAGCGAGACGGGTTATATAGTTTTTAGAACCGATATACGTACAATCTGCAAGAGGTTTAACTTCGCCGTATGCGTTTACGTAAGAAAGGTGAGCCTTATCTCCCGCCGCAAACTGACCGTAAGCCTCCGCATCCGCAATGGAAAGCTCAAACTGAATAGTAGGTCCGCCCCAGGTTGTATTATAACCGATAGACGTTACGGAAATATCTGTTGTCGGAACATCTGCGGGATCAACATAAAGAGACCACAACGAACCGTCGTAAACGTATTTAACGCCATTTTCGATAACCTCTCCGTTAATGAAAGGACACCCGGCTTTAACCTCTAAAATCGTACCCGAGGGAAGTCCGATCCAGTTTCCCTGACCCGTTGCGGGATCGTGTATGAAGCAATGGATATTACCGCCCATTGCCCAATAGGTATAAGGAGTATAAACCGTGCTTCCGTTACTGATTGTTATATAATTCTCAGCTCCGGTGACAGTAACACAGTTTTGTTCATTGGACGAATTAACCTGAATGGCTACCGCAGTCCAAGCTGTGTCCATATTCACTGCCGTTACATTGATTTTTACCTCGTCATCGGCGAGCGCGGTTATACCGAATGCGCCTAACGATAAAATCATCGCCAACGTCAGTAAAAGAGTTAAAAGTTTTCTTTTCATAAATTCCTCCTTCTGAAATTTATATTTTTCTTTTTATACGGTTTTATCCGTATTTTTACCTGTTTTTATTTATTCTCCGCTATAAGAGTCGAGGTAATAAGCCCGTCGCTCGTTTCAACGTAGAAATAGTAATAAGTAGTTTTACCCTCGGGAAGCTCGTAAGCTATCGTACTGCTATCCGATTTGAAAGAATTTACTTCCCAACCCGAAGCGCCCGTTAAACCTTCGCCGTCCGTCGAAACAAGACCCGATTTCGCAACCGTTACGCCTTCGGGAACGTTGATTTTAACCGTTTTTTCGCTCGCGCCAAGCTCGTTGCTTTCAAACGTGACCATAGTTTTCTTGCCGAATACTATTTCGTCCGCAAAAGCGAAAGGCTCGTTTCTGCCGATCGCGTGTCCGTGAGAATGCAGGAAGCCCTTTACGAGCGAGATTCTCGCATTTTTACAGTGCGAAGCCGTTTTGGAAACGGTGTGCGGAGCCTGGTTTACGTCGTTAATGCCCGCCAGGAACAAAATCGGCGTGTTTACCGCGGCAAGACCGGTGTCGTCATCCCAGACGAGCGCGTTTGCGTGGTTTACGTAATAAGACGGAATGTTTCCCGTTGAACCGTAGTTATTGAGCGTACAGTAAATCGGAATGGAGAATGCGAATCTGTCGTCGTAACCCGAAGTTATCGAAGTTATAACGCCGCCCCAGCTTATTCCGCATATGCCGACCTTATCCTTGTCTACGTAAGCAAGCTTTCTGAGGAATGAATTTCCTCTGATTGCCGTCGAAACAGCGTAATACATCCAGGTTTCTTCTACGGGAAGATTGTCCGCGTCGGCGTAATTCTGGTTATGCGGCGCGGGATATTCCGATTTTACGTATAAGTCCGCAGGTCCGTTATCTACCGTTCCGCTTTCCTTGGGGATATGCCCTTCCATATCGAGAGCGAGCGCGACGTAGCCCCTGTCGTTCCACTCTCTCACCCACTGGTAGTAAGCCGTTCCGCCTCCGCCGTGAATAAGAAGAACCGCAGGCTTGTCGTCCTCTTCCTTCGTTCCCTCGGGGACTCCGAGATAACCGAAGGCGTAGCTTTCCTCGCCCTTGTAATCGCTCCTTAAAAATATTCCTTTGATATTGCAGTCCTCTTCCTTTCTGTTGTACTCGGGGCAATATTTGACTTCCTGTTTCTGCCACAAATCGAGAGAAAAATCGACTGCGTCGTACACGGGATAATTGTGATATTCTCTTGCGGGCGCGCTCACGCTTTCTTTTGAGCTGTTTTCCGAACTCTTTGAATCGCCTGTGGAAGCGGAACCTCCGCCACCGCCGCAAGCCGAAAAGCACAGAACTGCCGAAACCGTTGCCGCAGCCGCGCACAAAATTTTACTTTTAATACCCATAAGAATAACTGAGCCTCCCTATCGGAGCGGAATCGCCCGATACATAATAGTCCATAATGTCGTCGGGCTTTTGAATGTTATCGGTAACCTTAAACAAAATGTGACAATTGTCCGCCGTTAAATTAAGCGATTCGAGCGGAATCGTGTACACTATAACGTTTCCGAAAACGCTGTAATCGGCTTTGCCCGCGCTCTCCCAGTTGTAGCCGCCCGTGCTTCTTTCGATAGAAGTCTTTCCGTTTTGCTCGGGGCTTCTGTTGATCACGTAGTTATAACCGTTGAAGCCTTTTGCGTTCTCGCCCGCGCCGATGTAAAGAGTCATCCAGTTTTTATCGGTGCCGTTATAGGGAGTTATGGCGTCCTTGGTTTTAACGTAAACGTAAAGATTGGTGTTGTTGTGAATGACCTTTACGTCCGTTATGTCGTTTCTGTTGCTGTCGTCGAAATAATGACCTTTGCCTACCGCGTCGGTTGCGTCACGCTTTATCGCGTCGCCCGAAAAATCTACGTAATGAGATTTTACTGTATCCCACTGGAAAAGCGAGTCCGCACTCGATGTGTCTATCGTCATCTTGCGATATTTATACTTTTTGCGGTCGGTAAGCTTGTAATTTCTTATGTTGCGGATAAGCTGCATGTAGAAATTGTCGCCGCCTTCGCCTGCGCCCATTTCTATATCTCTCGAGTATTCGTCGGTATAAACGTCGCAGAAAGTGCCTTTGATTCCGTTCCAGTTCTTTATTGCCATCCACTCGTTCCAGCCCGTTACCATAACGTGCTTGACCGATTGACCCTGCGCCTCGTAATCGAATACCGTCTGCCACTCGTTCTCGAAGTTTCTGCCTTCGACATAGTTTTCGACTTTATTCGTTTTATAGTTATAGCCCTTGCTGGACTGAGGCGACATATCGCTGAACTGAATCGTCGGTCCGTGCTGAGCGACAGAAACGCTTATCGCTCTGTAATTTTCGTGAATATTCTGCGGATAATGCCAGCTCATCCACGGAATTGCGTTTTCGTGCTCGATCGCGCCCTGCGGCCACTGCGATTCTACTATCTCGAATCTTTCCGAAAGCTTTTCGGGGATGTAATCGTTGTAACTCGGATTAAGCGTCTGATCGCTTGCGCCGCGGCTGTCCTTCGTTATACCCGCGATAAGCGGTTTGCCGTTCGGCGAGAACCAGATATCGTCGTACTTCTCGGTCTGATAGAACGTGTCGTAAATCTTCTGGGCGGTGCTTCCGCTTTTGGAGTTCGTGTAGAACATTACCTTCGGAACCTTGAAACCCTGATTCTGGAACTCTATAAGAGTTTCGATAACAAGATTAGCCACGTCCGCGTAAATAGCGGCGTTTGTCGTGTCGAAGCAAAGGTAATCGATACCCGCCATCGTGAGAAGCTCCATATGGCGCGTTACGATCCACGGGTCGGACATCGTGTAATAACCGTAAAGCGGCTCCGCGCAGAAATGGAACTCGCCCATTTTGGAAAGCTCGCTGTCCGTCTGGGAATTGAGAGCCGCGGCTCCCTCTTCCGTCTGCAAAAGCTTGGTGTTATCGTAAATGGCGGACTGCATATAAGCGTGCTGACCGAGCCATAACGAATACCATATGCCTACGTATCTCGTTCCGCTCTTGTAGCCGCTCGCCTCGTTGAAATATCTGCCGAGCGCGTCCGTTCCGACGGTGTTCAAAAGAGTGTACTCCGCAGGAGTTAAATCTCTGTCGTCATCGATTCTGCCGTCCGTTACCGTCGAGGAGCTTTCGTTCGGGCTTTCGTTTTTCTTGCTATCGGATAAAGAATCGTTTCCGCTCATATCTCCTCCGCATCCCACCGCCGCGAATATTGCCAGAATCACGGCAATCGTTAAACATAATATTTTTTTCATATTTTCCTCAATACGAATAAGCGAATCTGCCGAGAGGCGCGCAATCGCCGCTTACGTAATAGTCCTGAATATCGTCGTATTTCGTAACGTTATCGGTCGCTTTCACCCATACCGTCGGTTCGTCGGACGTAAGACCCAATGCCGAAAGCGGAATTTCAAAGGAAATCGATTTGCCCGATACTTTATATTTTATATCGGAAACCTTTTCCCAGTCGTAACCGCCGCGGGAACGCTCGAGCGAGGTGGTCTCGCCGCCCGGAGCTCTGTTTATCACGTAATCGAAGCCGCCGAAAGTTTTTTCGGAAGCGTTTTTCGACCTTAAAAACAGATTCATCCAGTTTTTGTCCGTGCCGTTATATTCGGTTATATCGTCCTTGCAAACGACTCTTACGTACAGATTGTCGTCGTCGCTCGCAACGTAAACTTCGCTTATATCGTTTCTGTTCGAGTTGTCCTCGTAAGTCGTCGTTCTGAAGCAATCTCTGAAGTTTCTCGCGATCGCGTCGCCCGTAAGATCCTTATAGCAATGGAAAACTTTATCCCAATCGGCAAAAGTTTCGTCGCTTATATCGATCGTTACCTTTCTGTATTTGTAGTCAACGCCTTCGCTGTATTTGAATTTTCTTACGTTTATTGCCGTCTGAACGACGAAATTGTCTTTATAACCGTCCTTCATCATCTCGACGTCTCTCGAATACTCCTCCGAGAAGGTATCGACGAAATACGCGTCGTTGCCGTCGTCGAGTTTCTGAGCCATCCATTCGTTGAAGCCCGTTATCATAACGGTGTTTACCTGCTGCTTCGTAGAATCGGCGTTGTTTTCAAACACCGTTCTCCACTGCTGCTCGTAGTTTACGCCCGTTGCGGCTTTCTCGGGAACGTTTTCGCAAAGGTCGAAATCGTAACCGCGACCGTAGTTGCTCATACTGCCCTTACTCATCGCCGCGCCCGGGTGCTGAGCGAGCGAAACGCTCATATAACCGTTATAATTTTCCTGCGGATATTCCCAGCTCATCCAGGGAAACCCGTTTTCCTTGTCGGCGACCGTGGTTTTGCCGTCGGGCCACTGCGATTCTCTGAAATCGAAAAATTCGCTCGTGAGCTCGTCGTAAAGAGCCTGGTCCCCGCCCGCGCTCTGGTTTTTAACGCCAATGATAAGCGGTTTGCCGTTCGGGCTGTACCAGAGGTCGGCATATTTCGCCATCGGCGCGCCGTTCTGGAAATATCTTCTGTAAACTTTAAGAACGCATGCGGGAGAATTGGTGTTGGTGTAAACCGTGACCTTGGGCACGTTGAAGCCCTGAGCCGCAAACGCTTCGAGAATCGAGAAAATAAGATCCGCCTGCTCCTCGTACACAACGCTGTTCGTGTAATCGTAAACGAGGAAATCCACACCCATAAGCATCATAACTTCTATATGACGAGTTATGACCCACGGATCGAGCGAAGAATAGTAGCCGTAAAGCGGTTCGCCCCAGTAATGGAACTTCTTGGAATTTACCGAAAGATAATCGCTTGTAAGATAGTTCGGGTTTTCTTTAAGGATTTTCGTTAAATCGAGCACCTCGCCCTGCGTTTCGTGAACGCCGTGCCAGGTGTGATAGAAAATGCCTACCTGATTGCCGTTCTTTTCGTCGCCTTTTGAAAATACTCTGCCGTTATCGTCTATCGCAGACAGGTTGGCTTCGGTATACAAAAAGTCGTCTATAAGCCTGCTATCGTACTTTTTCTGCGGTTTCGCACTTTCGCTTGCCGAAGGGGTGCTGTCGCCGCCCGTCGATGCGTCGTTACTGCTTCCCCCGCCGCCGCAGCCTGCAGCGGCAAAAACGAGAAGCATTAAAGAAATCGCTATGCAAAGAAATTTTTTCATCATCTATAGCCCTCAAATCAAAGCATGTTTTACCTTGCCGAATTTAACGTTCGGCTTCAGGTTTGTCCGTTTGTTATCCCTTGATACCCGACATCGCAACGCCTTCGATAAGCTGTTTTTGGAATATCGCGAAAATTATCGTGGGGATTATCGACATAAACACCGCGCCCGCCATAACGATATTATCCTTTATCGAGCCGACTCTGTCGGTGGAGTTTGTCGAATAATACACGACCTGCGCAAGAGTTCTTAGCTCTCCGCCGTCGCAGTAAACCATAGGTCCGTAATAATCGCCCCAGTAATTTATGAAAACCTGAGACATAACGTATAAAATTACGGGCTGACAAAGCGGAACGGTTATAAAGAGATACCTCTGGAAGGTATTCGCGCCGTCGATTTTAGCCGCGTCGTCGAAATCCTTGGGAATGCCGAGCATATATTGCCGCATAAGGAAAATATACACCGCGCCGCCTCCGAAAAGGTTGGGTATCGTGAAAGGATAAATCGTGTCCAGCCAGTTGAATCCGCCGTTTCCGAAGATTCCGCTTTGGGAATACATTACGTAAAGGGGAAGCTGCGTTACCGCCGCGGGAAGCATCATCGTTCCGAGCATAAGGAAGAACATCACGTTTCTGCCCACCCACTTAAGCTTCGCGAAAGAATACGCTATAAGCGAAGCGGAGAACGGAACGGCGATAAGGTTGAAACCGATTATTATCATCGTGTACTTCAAGCCGTCGAGATACGCTCTCGGGTTTGTGCTTCCGCTTTCAACCGTCGTGTCGTAAAAAAGCGTTATGAAGTTTGAAAACTGCCAGTCTTTCGTGAAAAAGTCGAAGCTGTACTTCGCGTTTTCCGCCGTCATAAGACTTCTGTTTATCATATAGACGTACGGAACGAGAAGAATTACGGCAAGAACCGTCATCAAAAGGTACTGAACCGAATTTAACGCTATCGATTTTCTGCGGGCTTTAATACGCGACTGCTCTATTTCTCTGCGAGCGTCATTATAAGATATATTTTCCGTCATACGTCGTCTCCGTAAAATACCCATTTGCTCGTCTTAAACAGAATAGCCGTTAAAACTCCGACTATAAGCAGTGTTATCCAGGCAAGCGCGCTCGCTCTTCCGTAAGTCGTAGCGTCGCCGCCGAAGGACAGATAGTAAATTCTTAAGCCCAGCATATTTAGCGCGTCCTTCCTTCCGAGTCCGCCGTCGTGTCCGTAAGTTAAAGGAACGGTACTTTGAATCGTGCCTATAACGGACATTATCAGATTGTAGAAAATCATCGGCGTGGACATAGGAAGAGTTATCGATATTAGCTTTCTGAATTTCGACGCGCCCTCTATATCGGCCGCCTCGTAATACTGCTTATCGATAGACTTGAATGCGGAAAGCCACAAAAGCATTCCGCCGCCCGCGCCCCAGAGCCCGTAAAAGATTATCGAAAGCATTGCTCTGAAGTCGTCCTCGTCGTGCCACTTGAAGGGCTTTCCGCCGAAGAACGCGACTATTTCGTTGAACAATCCCTGAAAAAGCGAGCCGTCCGTTCTCTGAACGTCCAAAGCGGTGAGCTTTTTCCAGATAATCGCGCTTGCCGCCGCAGGAATCATGCACGGCATATAATAAAGCACACGGAAGGTTTTTATACCTCTTTTCTGCTCTTTACTTACTAAAAGCGCAAGGAAATAAGATACTACAAGTCCAAGCGGAACGCTTATTATCACGTATAAAAAAGTGTTTTTAGCGATGAAACCCGCAAGCGGACTTTTGAGAAGCTTTGTGTAGTTTTGAAAACCGGCGAACTCCCCCATCCAATCGAACGGGGTGAATACAAACTGCGGGGGTTTGTAAAAAGACATTACCAAAGAGAAAATAACGGGAATAAGCGTGAAAACGATTATTCCGACTGCGAGGGGCAGATTAAAAATCCACCCCACGTAGTTGTCTTTGATAAACCTTTTAAAGCCCGAAGCTCTTTTCTTTTTCGCGTCAGTGTTTTTCTGTAAGTTAGCCACCGTACGCCTCCGAATTAATCTGCTTCCGCGAAAGCATCGTCGATTGCGTTTTTACAGTTGGATATAGCTTTATCGATGGTAAGCTTCATATTGGTTCCGTCGTTGAAAAGTTCACGAACGGCTGTGTCTATGCTCTTCTTAGCCGCGATAGGCGCGTATTTGAAGAACTCGGGACACATTTTGTACTCGGAACCCCAGGTATAAGCCTCGAGGTTGAGGTTTTCGTAGCCCTTACCCCAGTTAGCGACCTTAGGATCGGAAAGGTCTTTTCTAATCGAAGCGAGGATAAGTCCGTGAAGAGCCATA
>ERZ808278.1026-NODE-1026-length-13652-cov-3.995881_pt1 | contig 13652 bp, 12 predicted proteins | sample MGYA00521239_ERZ808278 | MGnify/ENA primary metagenome ERZ808278 (study PRJEB31516, sample SAMN03275600) | gut metagenome | biome: mammalia-associated habitat; material: feces | host: Papio cynocephalus | place: Kenya | collected 2012-07-17 ... | reverse complement strand
AAAATTGGCAATCAAAAGACAAGTTGTCGTGTCTTCAACATCAACTTTAAATACTGATACTTCTGACTTTGACACTATGCTTTCAAGTATAGCTAGTAGAGATCCTTTTGTGATTAAAGTTGATGGCATTAAGTATTATATGGTTCAAAATAAAGCTATTGTTGGTCAAGACTCAACTTTAGAAAACATTTATGAACCTTTATTCAAAATGGATAAAAATAAAGATAAAAAATTAACTTCTCAAGAAATGAAAAACGCAAATATAAGATTTGTAAGATTAAACAATAAAGGACAACTAGAAATGTCTGATAAAACTCTTGATTATCCTCTTATTAATGTTTCATACATAGATTTAAATACTTTGAGAAAGACTAATAATACTGGTAGACTTGGTAGTTTTGGATATTTTGATATTTATATAAACAAAGATTACAAACTAAGAAGATTTATTGGTCAAATAACTTATGAAGACGAAGAAAGTATTAATAAATTATTAGGAAAATAGATGAATAGACTTTTTCAAAAAATATTGGCTACGTTGCTTGTTATATGTTTTGCAAGTTCTAATCTATGTTATGCAAAAATTAAAGCATCAGAAAAGGTTTATGATTTTTCAGATGAAGCACAGGCAAAGTTTGACCAACAACAAAAACTTGTAAAAATTTCAATGGGGACAGTTTTACATTTAAAACTAAACGATAATTTGGCATCTACTAGTGTTAGTAAGTCAGATTTGATAACTGTGCAATTGAGCAAAGATTGGTACAGTAAAGGTGTTTTAGTTGCACCTGAGGGCAGTATTGTTACAGGAAAAGTTATCGAACTTCAAAATTCTGGTAAAAATCAAAAAGACGGAAAAATTGCCATTGATTTTTACGAAATTCTAAAACCAGATGGAACGATTTCTCAGATAAAAACTAAAAATTTAATTATAAAAGTTAATAGAAATGCTTTTTTAAGGGCTTGTGGAACAGTTTTGCTTTTTGCCGCGTTAGGTGCAGCTGCGGTTGCGACTGGTGGTACAGCGCTTGCTGCTGCACCAATTATAGCTGGAGCTGGAGGAGGAGCTTTAGCCGGTGGTATTATTTTTTCTGAAACCACTGGTCAAGAAATCGAGGTTTCTGCAAATACAGAATTTAGAATTCGAACAAGCGAAGAATTTGAAATTTTAAAATATGATATATAAATGTAATTTAATAATAAAAAGAAGATTAAAATCACTATTAGTTGAGATATGATTTATCGTTTTTGGCTTTTCTTTTATTAAATATATCTCTTGCATAATTCGGAGAAAAATGCTATAATCTCCGTAAATTATTCGGAGAAAATATGAAATATATTTATCAAAATCCTGATTGGCACAACTTTATATGGCACGGAGAAAAAATTCAAAAATTACTTTTTGATATAAAAAAAGCTCAAGGATATTTACTTGGAAAGATGGACGTTTTAGGTTTTGATGTTAAAAATAACGCATTATTACAAGTTTTAACAGAAAATATTATAAAATCATCAGAAATTGAAGGTCAAATTTTAGATAAACATATTGTTCGTTCTTCTATCGCACGACGTTTAGGTATAGATATTGGTGGTGAAACTCCTGTTTCAAGAGATGTTGAAGGTGTTGTTGAAATGATGCTTGATGCTACTCAAAATTATGCTAATAAAATGACTAAAGAACGATTAATTGGTTGGCACGCATCACTATTCCCTACTGGTTATAGTGGAATGTATAAAATCAAAGTTGGTCAGTACAGAGATGACGAGTTAGGTCCAATGCAAGTTGTTTCTGGCTCAATTGGAAAAGAAAAAGTTCATTATCAAGCTCCTAGTGCAGATATTCTTGAAAGAGAAATGTCTGAGTTAATAGATTATATTAATAAACAAGATGACATTGATTATTTAATAAAAGCTGGTGTTGTTCATTTATGGTTTGTTGCACTGCATCCATTTGATGATGGTAATGGCAGAATTGCCAGAGCTTTAACAGATATGTTGTTAACTAGAAGCGACGATACGAAATATAGATTTTACTCTATGTCTGCTCAAATTCAGAAAAATAGAAATAGATATTATGATATTTTAGAAAAAACTCAAAAAGGCTCAATGGATATTACAGATTGGCTTGTATGGTTTCTGGAAAATTTATTGATTGCAATACAATCAAGCGAAGAAACAACAAATACAGTTCTGCATAAAGCTGAATTTTGGCAAAAATATTCAACAACCATTTTTAATGAACGCCAAGTAAAAGTTTTAAATAGATTTATGGATAACTTTGAAGGAAATCTTACTACGGCAAAATGGGCAAAAATGTGTAACTGCTCGCAAGATACTGCAACTTTGGACATAAAAGATTTGATTGATAAAAAGATTTTTGTAAAAGTTGGTAGTGGTCGTTCAACTCATTATAGGTTTAAAAAATAGTAATGTGTTGATTTGAACCATTTTATTCCGAAATAGTTGCTTTTATTGGAGCAATATCAAGTGTTTATAAGAATAATTTGTCCTTTGTGCATTATTTCAACAAAATTTTACTTATCAAGCAACCAATCAAGTGTATACAATTGTTTTATCCCATTATGAGATACATTTGGAACATTATCCATAGTTAGCAAATATTTTGGATTATGATCTCTTATGCTGTTTAATGATTTTAATTCTCTATCCAAAGTCGTTTTTTCCATAACGGTGTCTGCAACCTGATAGTATTCGGTATAGCCGTCTTTTATTGTAACAAAATCAACTTCTTTATTATCAACTTTGCCTATATAAACTTCATACCCTCGTCTTAAAAGTTCTAGATATACAATATTTTCCAAAATATGCCCAAAATCTACATATTTTGTACCAAGTAGGTAATATCTCAATCCAATATCAACAAGGTAATATTTTTCGTTTGTTTCTAAATACTGCTTGCCTTTTACATCATACCGATTTGCTTTATATAAAATATAACTTTTACACAAGGCATCTAAATAGTTTTCTACTGTATGATTAGATATTTTTTTGTTCATTGATGTCATTGTGTCGCTAATTTTTTTAGCAGAAGTTGAATTTCCGATATTATCAAATATAAATTTAACAATATTTTCTAACCCCGTAACATCAGAGATTTTATTTCTCTGAACGACATCTTTTAGTATTACTGTATTATATATTCCACTTAAATAAGTTCTTATTTGTTCTTTTTCATCATCTAGTTGCAATACATAAGGAAAAGAACTGTTTTCCAAATATTTACGATACCTAGCCTGAATATCGCTATTACCATTATAAAATGATAAATACTCTTTAAATGATAGTGGTAACATTTCTATTTCAACATATCTACCGGATAAAAGTGTTGCTAATTCACCAGACATAAAATAAGCATTAGGATCTGTTATATAAATGTCTGTGTTTTCTTTTATATATAAACCATCTATCGCTTTTTGATAATCTTTTACGTTCTGAATTTCATCTAAAAAAATGTAATTTTGCTTCTCTAACTGAAGCTTTGATTTTATGTATTCATAAAGTTTTTTATAATCCGTTAATTCCTCATTATCTGGATCTTCAAAATTAAGTGATATTATTTGAGATTTTTCGACTCCGTTTTTTAACAAATAATCCTTAAAAAGCTCTAATAAGGTTGATTTGCCACATCTTCTTATACCAGATATAACTTTTATAAGTTTTTTATCTTTAAAGCTGATTAGTTTTTTCAAATATTCATTACGTTCTATCATACAAACATTATAAACTATTTTTCGATAATGCCAAGTTTTGGAAGTGTATTTCTAAAAGTAGATAAAATTGAAACATTTTGGAATTGCTTTGTTTGCGTTCAGCATATAATTTTATAAAAATTATCAGATATTTTAAAATTTATATAAGAGTGTTTTAAATATTTTATATTTGCGAACTGTGCTTGAATACCATTTGAACATAGATTGAAAAGTTTTATTTAATATGTCCATTTCTGACTTAGGTATCTTTTATAATATATTTGTAATTGAATTAATGAACATTTTTTAATTCAAATCGTTATATAAATAAAAGGAGTAAATATGAAAAAGATATTTTTGACATTATTAACTCTATGTTTTGTTGTAAGTTATGGGTTCTGCTCAACCGTTAATTCTTATGACAGCTATGGCAGAAAAACAGGTAGTTATCGGACAAGCGGTTCTACTACAACATCTTATGATAAGTATGGACGTAAAACAGGAACTATAAAGCAAACATCTTCTGGTTACACAACTTACGATAATATGGGTAGAAAAACAAGTACCATAAGACAAACATCTAGTGGATATATAAGATATGATAATTCAGGCAGACGAACAGAAACCTATCGCACAACTTATAATGGAAGAACCAATGTTATGATTCAACAGGACGAAGAACAGGAAGTTATAGAACCGATTCAAGTGGTAGAATAACAAAATACGACTCTTACGGTCGTAGGCTCGGTACGTATAGATAATTTTATTCTTGTTAATTTACTAATTTTTATTTTTCATTTCTAAAATATCGTTTTTTTGTGATTTTGCAAATAACATATATCCGGATGGGGTATAAGAATTTGGTCTTAATTTATTTTGTTGTACCCAATATCGAATAGTTGATACTGGTAATTTAACATATTTTGCAAATTTCGAAATAGTTAAAAGTTCTGACTTGTTAATTTCATCTTTCGATATGTCTAATAAATCAATTACAGTTTTCATTGAACGATATAACGCTGATAGCATATACTTTAAATATGAGTCAGTATTTTGGGTTAATTGACATTTTTCGATTTCGTTTAAATATTTTTTTCTATCACGAGGTCTTATAATAATTGGGGCATAACCAGTTTGTAATAATAAAGCATTCATCAATAATCTTGCACATCTACCATTACCATCTACAAATGGGTGGATTGATACAAGTTTTAAGTGTGCTATAATTGCAGTTTCAGGTTTTAGGCAATCTTGAGATAAAAGCCACTCATTAAAATCTTTCATTAAGTTAGGGACTTTCATAGGATTTGGCATAATAACTCTTGAACCAGAAATTCGAACCATACAATTCCTATAAAAACCAGCGTTATTATCATCTATTCCATTTAAAATTATTTTGTGTAGTTTTAAAATTTCATTTTCGTTAATAGTAATATTATTTTCTATAATTTCAAGAACTCTACTAAATGCTTTAGCATGATTAACGGCTTCTTGATAGTATATAAAAGGCTTTGAAGATGATGTTAAATTTTCTTCAATTACGAGTTCAGTCTCTTTTCTTGTTAAAGTATTGCCCTCAATTGCGTTTGAAGTATATGCTAATTCTGACTTAAGCCATTTTATTAACATTTCTCTATTATTAGAGTTTTTTAGTAGTCTATCAATAACTCTTTTACTATCTGAAATTTTTAATAATAAGTCTTGCATGTGTTAATTACTTTATACTTTATAGTTGTCTTATTTTAAAAGTATAAACTATCAAGTTAAATTTTTCAAGTATTAGAAATTGTAGTAAAAAAAATAAATAAATGATTTCGGAGGTATTTATGAATGTGGTTGAGCCGATAAAAGACAAAAATGATATAAAAAGAATAAAGAAAGTTTTGAAAAGTAACGAAAGAAATTTGTTACTTTTTAATTTAGGAATTAATAGTGGCTTAAGAATTTCTGATATTTTGGCTTTAGATATAAAAGATGTCAAAAATAAAGATTTTATTGAAATTAGAGAAAAAACCAATAAGTATAAGAGATTTTTATTAAATGAAAAATTGCAAAAAGAAATTAATAAATATGTAAAATCTAAAAGAATTGATGAACCTTTATTTTTGACAAAAAGAGGGAAAAGATTAGATAGAATCCAAGCCTATAAGATATTAAATAATGCAGGTAAAGAAGCTGGTGTTAAAACAAAAATAGGAAGCGAGTTTTATTTTGAGGGTAATAAATAAGGTTAAAAATAAATTAATACAACATAACATTCTTTTGTTGTATTAACAAATCAAGAAAGATTGTACGTGTTTATCAATCGAATATCCCAATTATAAAATGTTATATAATAAAAAATATTGGAGTGATAAGTATATAATATTGCTTTTGGATGCAAAATCAATATTAGTAAATACTTACGATAAATATTTTGTTTATATAAATGCTGCTACTAATTTTGCAATTAAACATTTACAAAGTGATAAATTAAAAAATGTTGATTATTTTATGGCAATGTTTAATGATAAAGTTTCAGATACAAGATTTGTATACTCTAGAAATGAAGATATTCCTAGTTATATTCCAACTAATCCGCAAGCAGAAATTTTATTAAAAGGTCCAGTTCAAGTAGATGATATTTTAGAAGTCCATTTTCAAACCTCTGAAGATTACGAACAGTTTAAGTTTAATTGTGCAGACAAGAAATATTTAAATATGGATAAATTCAGAGTTAGTAACTATTATTTTCAAAATAGAGAAGATGTTAATTGGAATGAACGGTAATTTAAATATTCACAATATCATTTTTTATAGCAGTAACTGCAGCTGTCGTTCTATCTTTAACTGCTAATTTATCTAATATATGATGAACAAGAATTTTTGCTGTACTTACTGTTATAAAAAGTTTATTGGCAATTTCTTCATTTGAAAGTCCATTAACAATTAATTGCAAAACTTCGATTTCTCTGTTTGTTAAATCGTAATTGTTTTTTGCTTCAATTTTTCTCGGTGCATTTTGGATTTTAGATAAAACTACTTTTGCAATTGCTGGGTCTATCCAAGCAACACCTTCATTTACTGATTCTATTTCTCTAATTATTTGTTCCGATGTTGCACCTTTCATCATATAGCCATCAGCACCAGCAAGAAACATTTCCATAACATCATTTTCAGAATTTCTTGAAGTAAATGCAATAATTTTTATGTCAGGGTTGAAATTTTTTATTTGTTTTGTCGCTTCAATTCCATCTATATCTGGTAATCCAATATCCATTAAAACTATATCTGGATTTATTTTTTTTGCTTTGCTAATACCTGCTATGGCATTATTTGCTTCTCCAATAAGTTCTATTTTATTCGATTTTTCAATTATTAATGATAATCCGATTCTTGTAAGTTCGTGGTCTTCGATTATCAAGACTTTAATTTTTGCTAAATTCATAATAAATGCTCCTTATATGATTATTATAAATTTAACTTTATATTTTACATCTATAATATTGTGTACATAATATTATGTACTTTATGTTTATCTCAAAATATCTCAATCTCAGAGATAATTCTGCATATCTCAAATTAGGGAATACTTTTTTGCTTGCATTAAATATACAAGGCTAAAACGTAAATATATTGCTAACTTTCGAAATTTGTTTTTGAATTTGATATGATTTTAGTGCAAGTAATATACAAATAAGTGCAGATAAAGTCTAATTAGTGCAAGTGCATCTCATTCTATCAAAATCGCCATAAAAGGCTTTATATCTAAGCCTTAGTGATTATGTACCCATCTCGTACTTGCACTTTATTTACACAAAAAATTATGCAACTATTAAACAATAAACAATAAAAAAGACAAGGTGTGAACCTTGTCTTTAATGGTGCTCCAGGCCAGACTTGAACTGGCACTGAGTTATTCGCCCAATCGGATTTTAAGTCCGACGCGTCTACCGATTCCGCCACTGGAGCTTATCGTATTTAATTGTCATGCCCTAGCGGAATCGGTAGACCTGTCTACCTTACCTCTCCTCAAAACGATTATCAATCGTTTCTCGTCGGCAGAGTGCCACTGGAGCCTATATTTTATTGTCATGCGTTTCTCCTGCTTTCGCATTTGAAATCGCTTCCGTATTTCTACTTTATACAAACCATAAAAAAATGTCAATATCTTTTTCTGTAAATTTAAGTAATATTTTTCTTTATTTTTGTTCTTAACATATTGAAATCATTTCTTTAAAGTTATATAATCTAATTATTATTTGTTTCTGAAGGATAGTCATGCAAAAAAGTTATGCAAATTTAGATAAAAATAACAGAGTTGATTTTATTTTGTTGTCTTTAACAACAATTATTATCGCCTTTGTTGTTTTTGGTGCTTTTATTGCTCTTAAATTTTTAAATCGTCATGTTAATACTTCTGAAACTGTTGTGCGTGAAGTTACTATCCAAACTGCATACAATATTCACAATAAAATTGCTGCAGATTTTCAATTCCTAGATAGCGTTTCTAGTTATATTGGAGAAAATTTCATCACTATTTCAGCATTTGACGGTAGGATTATCAGTAAAAAAGTTAAAAATCGTAATGACTTTAAGCAATGGGGTTTAGCTACTCTTTCAGGTGATGAATATATTATCGATTTGAATGGTAAAACATATCAAAATCCAAGAAAAGTCTTAACTGATTCTTGTTTAAAGAAGGTTCGTGCTGGTTCTTACTGTTTTGACCGTATTAAAGAGTCTTCTGAAGGTAATCATGAACTTTTCGACAGTATTTATGCTGTTCCTGTTTATGTTGAAGGGGAACAAAAAGCAATCCTTTTTGCTGTAACTAAAATTGATACTTTAAAACATATTTTAACAATTAACAGTTTTAACAATAAAGCTTATTCACATGTAGTTAAATCTGATGGTGAATTCTTTATCAAGGATTCAAGTTTCTCATTTAACCGTGTAAATTCTATTTTTGATAAATCTGTTACTTTTGTATCTCCATCAAAAGACATAATTAAAAAACGTTTATCATCATATAAATTAGGTAATTATTGGTCATTCTCTAAAAACCAATTATTATTGAACTCTTTTGTACCAATCAACTATGACAACTGGTTTGTACTAATTTCAGTTCCTGCAAACATGATTTCAATCACTAACTTAGATGTATTATTACTTTTATTTAGTGTAATTATCATTATTTTCTATCTATTATATATAATGATTAAACGTGTAAATATCATTTATGATAATACTCATCAATCAATGATGAAATTTGCATTTAATGATGATGTAACAGGTGGACCAAATAGTAACAAATTCTTACTTGAAGCAAGAAAAGTTTTTGCAAATCCTGCTAATGATAATAAAAACTACGCAATGGTATTAATGGATATTGCGAAATTCAAAGTTATCAATGAAATTTACGGTTATGATACAGCAAATAGAATTCTTAAAGATGTAGCTGATATTATTAAACGTAATATCAGAACTACGGATTTATCAACAAGATATTTTGCAGCAACATTTGCTTTTTTAATGAGATACAATGATGTATCTGAAATTTCAAAAACTGTAGATAAAATTCTTGCAGAAATTGATGTATACAATGCAACTATGATGAACGAATTTAAAGACGTTAAACGTGGTTTAATCACTAAGCTTGTTCTTTTATTCGGTGTATATCTTGTTGCAGATAAAAATTTATCAATTAACACAATGTGTGATAGAGCTTTATTAGCAAAACGTACTATCAAAGCTAATGTAAATCAACACATTGCATTCTATGATGAAACTTTAAGAACAAAATTATTGAATGATAAAAAGATTGAAGATGAAATGTATTCAGCTTTAGAACGTAATGAATTTGTTATGTATCTTCAACCAAAATTTGATATGCACACATTAAAAGTTGTTGGTTCTGAAGCTTTAGTTCGTTGGATTCACCCTACAAAAGGTTTTATTCCTCCATGTGATTTCATTCCATTATTTGAACAAAATGGTTTCATTTTAAATCTTGACCATTACATTTGGGAACAAGCATGTAAAACAATTAGAAAATGGATTAATTGGGGACTTACTCCAACTCCAATTTCTGTAAATGTTTCAAGACTTCATTTGAACAGTGATGATTTTATTGATTTCTTATTGCATTTAATTAAAAAATACAATATTCCAGCTCAATTGTTAGAACTAGAATTAACTGAAAGTGCTTGTTTTGAAGATATTGAAAAATTCTTAGATATCTTGAATACATTGAAAAAATATGGCTTTAACATCGCAATGGACGATTTCGGCGTTGGCTATTCATCATTGAACATGTTACGTAAAATTCCAGTAGATATTCTAAAATTAGACAAAGAATTTATTAGCACATCTACTGCTGACGAAAAAGGTAAAGTTGTAGTAAAACACGTTCTAGCAATGGCTAAGAATTTGAATTTAAAAACTGTATCAGAAGGTATTGAAACAAAAGACCAAGCAGAGTTCTTATCAATAGCTGGTTGTGATATCGCTCAAGGTTTCTTATTTGCAAGACCAATGCCAATACCTGATTTTGAAAAAGTTGCTTTTGCACAAGAAATCGAACAACTTGATTTAATGAAAAAACAAAGCGACGAGCAACAAAAATAAAAATTTTAATATTAAAAGAACGTGCATTTGATAAAATCAAATGCACGTTCTTTTTTTTGTATTCAATAAAAGAGGCGATTTTGGGTTTCACCCAAAATCGCCTCTAAAGATTAATTTAATTCTTCAATTATGAAAAATATCTTTTTAATAAGCCGTCGAAGCCTCTACCGTGTCTAGCTTCGTCTTTAGCCATTTCGTGAACTGTGTCATGGATTGCATCTAAGTTTAATTCTTTAGCTCTTTTAGCAATTTCCATTTTACCAGCGCAAGCGCCACATTCAGCATCAGCTCTCATTTCTAAGTTTTTCTTAGTTGAATCTGTGATTACTTCGCCTAATAATTCAGCAAATCTTGATGCGTGGTCAGCTTCTTCAAAAGCGTATCTTTTGAAAGCTTCAGCGATTTCTGGATAGCCTTCTCTTTCAGCAACTCTAGCCATTGCTAAGTACATACCAACTTCTGTGCATTCGCCAGTGAAGTTTTCTCTTAAACCTTGTAGAATTTGTTCATCAACACCTTTTGCGATACCAACAACGTGTTCTGTTACATAAGTTTTTTCACCTTCTGTAGCTTTGTTGAATTTGCTAGCTGGAGCACCACATTGTGGGCATTTTTCTGGAGCAGTATCGCCTTCGTGTACATAACCGCATACTGAACATATAAATTTCATAATAATCTCCTTTCTTTTTTCATCAAAGTTTATTATACATTAAAAAAATATTGTTCGCATTTATATTTTTACATTGTAAATTTTTGGATTTTTTCTAGAAAAATTATATAATATTACTATGTGTAGAAGTTTTTGTTTAAAAAAATCTATAAGTTTATTACTTATATTAATATACATGTTATGTGGATTTTCTCAAGTAGCCATGGCGGAGGTATTTCAAGGTCATGCTGAGATGAATAAAACTAATCAAGCGCAGTTGGATAAAGAATTATTTACGGGTGCGGTTGATGAGTTGAATTCAAAAGATGTAATTCACATGTCTGTATCTCAAGTTATAGATGCAAGTTTTTCACTTGAAGGTGATGAATTTTTTGCAGAAGTAACAAGTGATGTTTATAGTGATAAAGGTGTAATTCTTCCAAGAGGTACTTTGGCTCACGGTATAATTAAGGCTTCAAAAGAGTCTAGACGTTTGGGTAGAGACGGTTATATTGATTTAAAATTTGATTACTTAGTAACTCCAGATGGTCGTGAAATTCCGATTGAAGGTAATATGTCTACAAAAATGCACCCAATAAAGGCTACTGCAAAGATTGTTGCAACAGATTTAGGTTATACCGCAGCAGGTGGTGTTTTAGGCGGGCTTACTGCTTTAAATTTGTTAGGTTTAGAGGCTGCAATTGCATCTCAAGGTTATACTGTTGCCGGTGGAGCTGCAATTGGCGGTACTATTGGCTTAGGTATGGCGTTATATCGTAAAGGTAAAGATGTTTTGATTTCTCCGGGTGATGAAATTAGGGTTAAGTTGGCATCAAATGTTTCGTTACCTGTGTACAAAGCTGAAGCTTTAGCTCAGAAAGAATTACAATACCCAGGGTTGACTGTAAAAATTACTAATATTTTGTATGAAAAAGATCCATTTGGCGTTGTTAATACAATTACGTTATCAATTGTTATTTCAAATATGACAAAGAAAACTTTCTCAAGCTTTGATTTAGGGCTTGTAAACGAGTCTAATTCTATCTTCCACCCATCAATTTTTGGTGATACAAAATTAATGTACTCAAAGATTAAACCAGGTGATAGAGTAGCTGGTAGAATATCTTTTACAGTTAATGATGTTAAAGATAGATATTGGTTAACTTTCTTTGAAGCAGGCGGTAAAAAGCCACTGGCTAAGATTTCGCTTGATAATGCTTACAAAAATGTTTCTGAAAAAACAAAGAAGAAAAATAAAAATATCCGCAAAAAGACAAACTATTACAAAGAAACAGATGTCTTTGAGGAAATGGAGAGAGGTTTTTAGTTATTAATTAACTCTCTTGTTTTAATTCTTATTTCTTCATCGATTGCAAAGATTTCATCAATTGATGGATTTTTAACGATGTTGTGCGCATTATACATTTTTTCAGTAATTGCATAGATATCAAATAATTTAATTTTATTATCTAAGAATGCAAATACAGCTTCTTCGTTTGCAGCGTTTAAGCAGATTGTCGCACTTCCACCTTCTTTACCTGCTTGATATGCGAGTTTAACTGTTGGAAATTTTTCAAAATCTGGTTTTTCAAAATCAAGATGTGCAATTTCTGCAAAACTGAAACTTTTTGATTTAATACCTTCAATACGGTTTGGATAAGTAATTGCGTATTGAATTGGAATATGCATGCTTGGTAAACCTAATTGTGCAATAACACTACCATCTGCGTATTCAACTGCACTGTGAACGATACTTTGAGGGTGAACAACAACTTCAATGTTGTCATAATCAAAACCAAATAAATGGTGAGCTTCGATTACCTCTAAGCCTTTGTTCATTAATGTTGCGCTATCAACAGTGATTTTTCTACCCATGTTCCAACGAGGGTGTTTTAAAGTTTGTTCGACAGTTGCGTTTTTCATATCTTCAACTGTTTTGTGCAAGAATGGCCCGCCAGAAGCAGTGATAATCAATTTACTAACTTGCGAAATATCTTTTATACATTGATGTATAGCGCTGTGTTCGCTATCAACTGGCAATAATTTTACGTTATGTTCTTTGGCTAATTTTGTAACGATATCGCCTGCCATAACAAGAGTTTCTTTATTTGCAAGTGCAATGTTAATGCCGTTTTTGATTGCTGAAATAGTTGGTCTTAACCCAATTTTACCTGATACGGCAACTAATATAATATCGTTTTCTTTGTTTGAGCAAAGTTCTTCTAAACCTTCATCACCATATAAAACTTTTACAGATTTGTCATTGATTTCTGCTTTTTTACCAAGGCAAACAGTTTTTGGGTGAAATTTTTCAATTTGTTTATTTAACAAATCTACATTTGAGCCTGCTGCTAAACCTATGATTTCAAATTGGTCTGAAATCTTCTCTATAACTTCTAATGCTTGGGTTCCGATTGAACCAGTTGATCCTATAATTGTAATTTTCTTTTTCATAATATTTACATTATACCCTAATAATTTTTTTATGATATTATTTCTTTAAGGAATTTGAATAATTATGAAAAAATATTTAGCTTTAGCATTTATAATTTTAGTTTCTGGTTTAGTATTGTCTGGTTGTGGCAAGAAAAATCAGCCAATGGATTTGTACGACATGGTTTTAGATAGAGGTAAAATCGTTGTCGGTGTTAAGACAGATACAAAACCTTTTGGTTTCTTAAATT
>ERZ808278.1025-NODE-1025-length-13665-cov-4.480749_pt1 | contig 13665 bp, 14 predicted proteins | sample MGYA00521239_ERZ808278 | MGnify/ENA primary metagenome ERZ808278 (study PRJEB31516, sample SAMN03275600) | gut metagenome | biome: mammalia-associated habitat; material: feces | host: Papio cynocephalus | place: Kenya | collected 2012-07-17 ... | reverse complement strand
TCGGCAATCACTACATCCATTTGCTGTTTCCAACTATCATTACACTCTGTGGCATCCCATACCATTTCTTCCACATTAGTCAAACCTAGACGTTTTACATTTTCGCGAATTCTTGCTACCTTATAGTCTGATACATCACAAGATATGACCTTTCCAGTACCTTTAAGCAGACCAGCCGCAAACATGGTCTTTCCTCCAGGTGCTGCACACACATCAAGAATCTGCATATCTGGCTCTATTCCAGCACAAAGAACTGCTAACATAGAACTCTCATCCTGTACTGTAAAATACCCTTCTTCATAACCTGGAAGACTCTGTATGGTATTGTATCCACTAATTTGCAGCGCATTTTCGTAATAAGTGCCTTCAAAAACCTCTACACCTGCTTGCTCTAACTGTTTCATATAAGAAGACTTTTCTATTTTTTCAGTATTCACACGAACTGTTGTCTTGCTTTCCATTGCAAAGTAAGCAAGCATTGTTTCTAGTTCTTCCTTATTGTAATGTTTACTCCACTTTTCTAATATCCACATTGGCATGGAATACGTTACGTTCAAATACGATAGAAAGTCTTTCTTCTTATCAGGATAAATAATATTTTCCTTATTTCTACTGATGTTACGAAGAACCCCATTCACGAATCCTTTCAAAGTATGAAACCCTTTTTTCTGAGCTAGTTTTACAGACTCATTACATGCTGCACTGTCTGGCACATGGCTCATATATAAAATCTGATAGGTTCCCATTCGTAAAATGGTACGGATAACTGGTTTCATTTTCTTTGTTTTCGTCTTGGAAAACTGGTTAATTACATAATCCAGTTCTATTGCACGTTCCATGGTTCCTTCACAAAGTCTTGTGAAAAACGCTCTTTCCTGTTTCGGCAAGTATTGATATTTGTCCAGTACTCCACTTAACACTTCACTACTTGTTTTATTCTCCTCCAAAACCATGATAAGTGCCTGCATGGCCAGTTCTCGAATATTTACTGTACTGGTTTCTTTTGACATATAATATCCTCCATGTTGTCCTTAGTCATTGTCTCTTCTTCCGAATAGAAGAAACAGCCTAAGAAGCTGTAATATTGATGCTGCGGCTGCTGCTACGTACGTAAGGGCCGCTGCTTTTAAAACTTTTCTGGAACTTCCCACTTCGTCATGTCCTAATATACCATTTTGCTCTAAAATCTTAAGGGCACGGCTTGATGCATTGAACTCAACAGGGAGTGTTACCAGTTGAAACAAAACTGCTAGGGAAAATAGTAAGATACCAAAGGTGATTAAAAACTGTCCATTTAAGAAAAATCCTATGAGGATTAATGGCCAGGAAATGTTTGCACCAAATTGTGCCACAGGTACTAACTGGGTACGGAAACGAAGTGGACTGTATCCAGTTGCATGCTGAATTACATGTCCACATTCGTGAGCAGCAACTGCCTGTGCCGCAACAGATGTTGAACCATATACAGAATCCGATAATCGTACTACTTTCGAACGAGGATCAAAATGGTCCGTTAAATTACCAGAAACATGTTCAATGCGAACATCATAAATTCCCGACTGATGAAGAATCCGTTCTGCGACTTGCGCTCCTGTTAAACCTGAACGGCTTAACACATGAGAGTATTTCGCATATGTGGACTTCACATAGCCTGATGCCAGCAATGATAGCACCATACCGATTAAAATCAAACTATACGTTGGGTCATAATAAAAACCGTAATAAGGAAACATGTTAATCCCTCCTAAACAAGTATCTCGCCTTTCTTAACTGTGTAACCACGTAAAAAGGCTTCTGTCGTCATACGCTTCTTTCCTTCTAACTGCATTTCCATAATTTCAAGAGCTTTTTCTCCTGTCATTACGGTAAAACTTTTTTTGCCTACTGCAATTACCTCGCCTGGTTTTGCATTTTCGTCGCCTTCTACTACATTGGCATCCCATATTTTAAGAGTTTTGTCGTGTAAGGATGCAAAAGCACTTGGCCATGGATTTAAACCACGAATGAGTCGTTCTATTTCAACTGCTGGTCTCTCAAAATCAATTCTACCCATATCTTTTGTCAGCATTTTGGCATATCTTGTAGGTGTTTCTCCCTGTGGAGCTGGTGTAACAGTACCAGCTTCTAACTGTTTTAACGTTTCCACACACAAATCTCCACCAATTACAGAAAGCTTATCGTGAAGACTTCCACCTGTCTCTTTTTCATCTAACTGGATAACCTCTCTAAGAAGAATATCTCCAGTATCCACACCCTCATCTAAGAGCATAGTAGTAACTCCAGATTCTGTTTCTCCGTCTAAGATAACCCATTGGATAGGTGCTGAACCACGATATTTTGGAAGCAGGGATGAATGGACATTGACACAGCCATACTTGGTAAGTTCTAATATTTCTTTTGGCAGAATCTTTCCAAATGCAACAACAACCATAACATCTGCATTTAATGCTTTCATTTCTTCATAGAATTCTTCATTTTCTTTAATACGATTTGGCTGATAAACCGGAATGTCATATTTTACAGCAAGTTCTTTTACCGGTGTGAACTGCACTGTCTTTCCTCTTCCTTTTGCCTTGTCCGGCTGTGTTACTACAGCCAAAACTTCATGCTTTGCATCAATTAATTTCTGTAAGGTCGGCACTGAAAAATCAGGCGTGCCCATAAATATAACTCTCATCCAATTCCTCCTTGCTACTGTTCATCCTCAGTTTCATCCATGATGCTGCTTGTGTCTACTAAGTCACCTTCTACTTTTTCCACATACATATGTCCATCTAAATGTTCTAATTCATGACAGAATGCTCTAGCAAGAAGCTCGGTTCCTTCTAATTCAATTTCTTCCATGTTTTCATTTAAAGCTCTAACTTTTGCATAGTTTGGTCGCGTTACGATACCAGATTTTCCCACAAGGCTTAAACAGCCTTCATATCCTGTCTGTTCACCGCTTGTTTCTACTAATACTGGATTGATTAAAATTAGAGGCTGATCCCCTTCTGGAGAACAATCAATTACGACTAATCTTTTTAACATACCAACCTGAGGTGCAGCTAAACCAACTCCACCAGCTTCATACATGGTATCTAACATATCTTCGATTAATTCCTGAATCTTAGGTGTCATTTCCTTAATTTCTTTTGCCTTTTTTGTTAAAACCGGGTCGCCCATTTGTCTAATATTACGTAATGCCATACTTTTCCTCTCTTTCCGAGGCAATATGCCTCTCTAATAACTATGAATGGGGTCAAAATCAAACTGGACGGAACATTTCTTAAAAAATTCTTCTTGTTCCATATAGTCTTCCAACATGTTTTTAATTTCTTTTAGTCTGTCATAATCTTTACATTTTAAATATATCACCCATCGATAGATATCGTTTATTTTACTAACCGAAGCCTTTACAGGTCCAATTATTTTTACCAGCTTGTCATCCTCTGGACTTAATTCACCAGATTCCTTTTGAAAATATTCTATCTTATTGAAAAGCACCTTGGATGCTATCTGTGCTTTCTCCTCTTCTTTTGAAGTAATCATTAATGCCACCATATGCTCTGCTGGCGGGTACGACATTAATGTACGGTATGCGATTTCCTGTTCATAGAACTGTTTATAGTCTTCCGTAGCTGCCGCAACGATGCTGTAATGTTCTGGCTGGTACGTCTGTATCACAACTTCACCATCTAAAGTTCCTCTTCCCGCTCTTCCTGCTGCTTGTGCAAGGAGCTGGAATGTTCTCTCTCCCGAACGGTAATCCGACGAGAATAGGGATAAATCTGCTGCCAGTACGCCAACAAGTGTTACATTAGGAAAATCATGCCCTTTTACAATCATCTGTGTACCAATTAAGATATCTGCTTCCCGATTCTTAAAAGCAGACAATATTTCTTCGTGTCCACCTTTTTTAGACGTAGTGTCTGTATCCATTCGAAGTACTCTGGCATAGGGAAACTCTTTCCTTACCATTTCTTCTACCTTCTGTGTTCCCGTTCCGAATGCAGCTATAAATCTAGAACCACAAACCGGACAGGCTTTTGGCATTGTCTCTTCGTGTCCACAGTAATGACATACTAAACTTCCAGTATTGTGAGACGTTAAAGACACATCACAGTGAGGGCATTTCATAACATGTCCACAGCTTCTACAGGAAACAAATCCTGCATAGCCACGACGGTTGAGAAACAGCATAATCTGTTGTTTCTTCTTAAGCCGATCTTCCATAAGGCCTTTTAACTTCATACTGAAAATGGATTTATTCTTATTTTTCAGTTCTTCCCGTAAATCCACAATCCATACCTTTGGAAGCCTTGCATGTCCTGCACGCTTATCCATTGTAAATAATTTATACTCACCAGAAAGTGCTTTCTGATAACTCTCTACGGAAGGTGTAGCAGAACCAAGTAAAACACTGCTATCGGTAAGTCTTGCCCGTTCAAGGGCAACTTCTCTTGCATGATATTTCGGCGGATTTTCGCTTTTGTAACTTCCTTCGTGTTCCTCATCTATAATGATAAAGCCCAGATTCTGAAATGGAGTAAACAGAGCAGACCTTGGCCCTATCATAATGTCGATTTCTCCATTTTTTGCACGAAGATACTGATCATATCGTTCTCCCCCCGATAATTTGGAATGAAGGAAGGATACTCGTTCTCCAAAACGGCTGTAAAATCTCATAACAGTCTGGTAAGTCAGGGAAATTTCAGGAATTAGCATAATAACCTGTTTTCCTTCCGAAACAATGTTTGCAATAATCTCCATATACACTTCGGTCTTCCCACTGCCTGTTATTCCATGCACATAGTAAGTCTTACGAATTCCATTCATATAATCTGTAATCACTTCATCCGCAATGGCTTGCTGTACTTCATTTAACTGAATCCGGGATGACTGTTTTATAAGATTCTTCACTGGATTTCGGTAAAGCTGTTCTGTTACAACTTGAATCAGGCCATCTCGTTCTAGACTTTTCACTGTTTCCCTTCCTACAGAAAGTTTATTCTGCACAATTTCCTGATCAAGTACTCCATATTCTATTAATGCTTCTAACAATCTGACTTTTCCTGTATAATGTTTCCTTCGGTATTCACCAAGGTACTGACTTGCTACTGCATGTCCTACAATCAGTTTCACATGCCTTTTTTCTTTTGCTTTCACCCTTTTTTTAACAGGAATAACCGTTTTTAAGGCATCGTTCATAGTTGATCCATAATTATCTTTAATCCAGTAAGCCAGCTGAATCAGCTGAGACTCAATAATTAATCCATTTTCCTCTACCTCTGCAATAGGTTTTATGCGAGCAGGGTCCCAATTGGGAATCTCAGATAATCCAACAACATACCCCTTTATGAAACGGTTTCCTCTTCCAAATGGAACCTTTACCAAAGCTCCAACTTTTACTTGTTCCGCTAACGAATCAGGTATAGCATATTGATATGTTTTATCTAGATTTTCATGGGATATGTCAACTATGATGTCCGCATACATATACACTATACCTCCTGCAAATTTTATCTTCCATTTAAGATATCCGCGATTAAATCACGTTCATCCATTTTATATTTTACACCTTTGATTTCTTGATAATCTTCATGTCCTTTACCTGCTAACACGATGATATCACCCTCTTGACCATTGTCAATGCAATAGCGAATGGCTTCTTTTCGATCTGGAATTGTCACATACTCTCCATCCGCCTTATGAACACCAATTAAAATATCATTGATAATATCCATTGGTTCTTCATCTCTTGGATTATCAGACGTAACGACTGTTACATCTGCAAGCTTGGAAGATACTTCACCCATTTCGTAACGACGAAGCTTGGAACGGTTACCACCACATCCGAACATGCATACTAAACGTTTTGGATTATATTCCCTAAGTGTTGTCAATAAACTTTCCAATGACATTGCATTATGAGCATAATCAATCATCAAAGTGAATTTATCCGATACTTTGACTAACTCTACTCTTCCCTTTACACGGATATTCTGAAGTGCTTTTGCAATATTCTCATCTGTTACACCAAAGTGACGACAAATTGCAATGGCAGCCATAGAATTGTATACACTAAACTTGCCAGGAATATCAATGGAAATATCCATATTTAATAACCCTTGTAATTTGTAAGCAATTCCCAGACTTCCCTGCTCTCTCCATAAATGCAAACCTGTTGCACGCAAATCTGCTTTTTCAGACATACCAAATGTCTCCACCTGACAAGTATGGTTTCTAAGGATCTGCTCTAAATGACTGTCATCCGCATTTAAGATGCCCACTTTGCACTGAGAAAATAACTTGCTTTTGCAAGCAATGTAATCATCCATGTCTTTATGCTCGTTTGGACCAATATGATCTGGTTCAAAGTTGGTGAAAATACCGTAATCAAATGTAAAACCACTTACACGGTGTAACATAAGTCCTTGTGAAGATACTTCCATTACCACACACTGACATCCTGCATCCACCATTTTGCGGAATGATTCCTGCACCACATAAGACTCTGGTGTCGTATTGCAAGCTGGAATACATTCATCTCCAATAATTGTCTCAATGGTTCCAATTAAACCAGTTTTGAAACCAGCATTTTCAAGAATTGATTTGATCATATAAGTTGTTGTTGTTTTTCCCTTGGTACCTGTAATACCAATTACCTTAAGTTCATTGGCTGGATGCCCAAAATAAGCTGCTGCCATATGAGCCAATGCTTCTCTTGTATCCTCTACCTTAACAATAGTTACATCCTTATTATTACCAAGTTCTAAGGAATCAAGTTCCTTTTCCACAATAATTGCTTTGGCTCCCTTTTCTATTACCTGCGGAATAAAGCTGTGTCCGTCGCAAACAGCTCCACTTACACAAACAAATACATCACCTGCATTGACTTTACGTGAATCGTATACTAACTGATTCACTTCTATTGATTCATCACTTTGTAATACTTCATAAGACAGTGTCTGTATTAAATTCCTTAAAAGCATAATCTTAACCTCACTTTTTCCCATTACCCTGATTATCTGATGTGTGTAATATCAACTTCACCATCAAATACAGTTGTCGCTGGTCCTGTCATAAAAACTTTGTTTTGTTTCTGGTCGTATTTAACCAGTAAATCTCCACCTAACAAATGAACAAATACTTCATTATCTGTTAAGCCATTTAGTACACATGCTACTACACTTGCACACGCTCCTGTTCCACAGGCAAGTGTCTCACCTGTACCACGTTCCCAAACTCTCATATTAATGCGCTTCCGATCTAGAATCTCAATAAATTCTGCATTGACACGCTCTGGGAACATTGGATGGAATTCAAATTGAGGCCCAATCTTTTCAATGTCAATGGCTTCCGTACTGTCTACAAACATTACCGCATGTGGATTGCCCATGGATACTGCTGTAAATTCATACTCTTTATCTCCAACGGTTATTGGCTCTGCTACCACTTTTTCTTTATCAAGTGCTACTGGGACCTTTTTCCCTTCCAATACTGGAGAACCCATATCAACCGTAACCATAGCAACCTTACCATCAACTATTTTTAAATCAAGATATTTAATTCCTGCTTTTGTTTCCAGTTCAATTTTCGTTTTCTCTGTCAAACCGTAATCATATACATATTTTGCAATGCAGCGAACACCATTGCCACACATTGCACTTTCAGAACCATCTGCATTGTACATTTCCATCTGGAAATCTGCTTTGTCAGATGGTTTGATTAAAATTAATCCATCTGACCCGATTCCAAAGTGGCGGTCACTTAACACCTTAGCCACTTTACTAGGATTTGGTACTTTTTCTTCTAAGCAATTTACATATATATAATCATTTCCGCAACCATGCATTTTTGTGAATTTCATTTGCATCTCCCTTTCGTTCTGTCATATCAATTATTTTCATTATTATAAAGCAATCCAAATACCCTGTCAAATAAGCCGACCGCAATCACAATATAGTATATTCACTTTTATTCGAAAAGAGCCGTAATTACTTGACCAATTAGGGTTACAAACGCAACAAGAATACTTGCAATAACAAAAATTAACATTCCTGGACTTGTTAAAAAGTTTGCTACTGGGTGCTCTACAGGTTCTAACGGCTGCTTAAACTTAATTTTCTTACGATTTAAAATAAACAATACAATTCCAATGATTAATGCGGTATAAAACAGCAGGTAATAAATCAAATTTACAATTGGACTATCCATCTTTTCTACCAGCATCGGAACTACTCCACCACAAAAATTCACCATACCATGAAGCAGTATTGTGTAAATGACTCTTCCAGTCCTACAAACTACATAACCAAAAAACAATCCAATTGCAAATGCATAAATTGCCTGTTCGAAATTCATATGAAACAACCCAAACAATACTGCTGTAACAAGAATCGCTGTTTTGTCTCCATATTTTCTTAATTTATTAAGTGCTAAATAACGGAACGTTAATTCTTCAAATACAGGTGCTAAAATAACCGTTGTTAACACCATAAGAACACTCACACCGGTCATTACATCATCTAGGTTACTGGCCATTTCATGCCCTGTGAGCAGTTCAAACACTCCATAAAAACCAACATTAATTAAGTTAGTAAGATTCATTAGTGCGAAACTAATAAAAAACAATGTAAGAAATTTTCCTGCCCCCAGTGATTCTTTCTCATAATCTGCGTTTCCATCTATCGTACTCATACATAGCGCATACAGCGGAAATGCAACCCCATAATAAGATACCGCACTAACTATATAAAGAAAATTCGTGTCATTTTCTACATCTATTTTTAGAAGATATGCTAAAATCACGAAAAGCACTTGGACAAAAAGCATAACGCCTTCCAGCACACAAAAAAACCATCCCATCTTATTATAAACATCCTTAACTTGTAACTTTTTCATAGTCCTCCTCCTTACTGTTTTTTCTTTCTAAATTTTTCTTCCTAATAGACTTTTAAATATACTACAAATCTAACCTGAAGTCTATTAGGAAGAACTATCATTCTTTTATCGTTAATGGAAGGTATAGGAGAAAAGAGCACCATCATATTCTAAAAATAGGATGGTGCTCCTCATTTCATGTCCTATTGAATCAAACTCAATTTCTTTAATGGCCAAACTCTTAAAAAGACTTTTGCAATAAACCTATCCTTTGGAATTGGTCCAATACCTTCCTCTCGACTGTCGATACTATAATTTCGATTATCTCCCATTACAAAATATTCATCTTTTCCTAAAGTCAATGGACCATACTTGGTAGTTTCCCACATTGTTTCATTGATATGTGATTCATTCATTACCTTTCCATCAATTAGTAACACACTGCCTTTTATTTCGATGGTTTCACCAGGCAATCCGATTACACGTTTGACATAATAATTTTCCTTCTGTCCCTCATAAGGCTGTACTACAACTACATCGAATCTTTTGGGATCGGTAAATACATATGAAACTTTTTCTCCGATTAATTGTTGTCCATTCTTTAAAGTTGATTCCATAGATTTTCCTTCTACTGTATACTTGCAACATATAAATTCAGGCACTAAAAACAAGCATAGTATAAAAATTGCAGCATAGATGAAAATTTCACCTATAGCTGATTTGATTTTGTCCCCTCGACTTTTCTGTGATTCGTCAATATTCTTTCCTTTGTCCATATCTTGACTATCCCTCATATACTATCTCCCTTATTGTACTAACCTTAGCGTAAAGCAATTTATGGAACAAGATTATTTATCAATCTTTCCAAATGTCTTGAGTGGCCAAATACGTAAAACTGCTTTTCCATCGATTGCATCTTTATGTATAGGCCCTATTTCTTCATATCTGCTGTCAAAACTTACTTCTCGATTGTCTCCCAAAAGAAAATACTCGTCTTTACCTAATGTAATAGGTTCCTTAGCAATTCCCCCTTCTGTTATTGGATCTTTACCATAATGCTCGTCTAGTTTTTCACCATTTATATAAATGTCACTTCCTATAATCTGAATCTTTTCCCCAGGTAAACCAATAACCCTTTTTACAAAATGCTCTTTTTGTTTTTCCTTATCGTTTTTGTATTCTTCTCTTCCTTTGTAAGGATAAAATACAACGATATCAAATCGTTCTGGCTCATGTAGTTCATAGCTTATTTTACTGACTAAAACATTATCTTCATCTTGAAGAGTATTCATCATAGAAGGTCCTGATACTTTTGCTCTCTGCACAACATAATTAGGTATAATGAACACACATACAAGAAATAATGCAACATAAAGCAATCCTTCCAAGACATACCCCTTTATCTTCTTTTTCTTATCAATTGCAGATACCGAATCTTCAACCTTCATTTCTTCATTATCCACAATTTCACCTCCATAAAATACTACTTAAATGTAACGGAATTTCCTATAAGTTAACAAAGCTGTTTCAGCGCAAACTGAAACAGCTTATAATTTCTAATCTTCGCTTATTTCCTCTTCATCGCCTACAATCTTAACTTTAGACTGATTAAGTTCTTCAATCGCAATAGATAGAGGCTTTGGACATTTACAATCAACTAAAGGTCTTTCACCTGCAATAATCTGTCTAGCTCTTTTGGATGTAGCTAATACGATAGAATAACGACTATTTACAACTGGTTGTTCTCCTGGTTCTACTTCACTATTAACAACCTGCATTAAATCTGTATAAGATGGATGTAACATATTATAAATCTCCTTCCTGAATCGCCGTAAGCTGGCGTTTCATCTCACATATAAATTCTTTATTATATTTCACTTTATCTTTCTCAGATAAAATGATATGATGAACAGCTTCTACACAATCGTCGAGCTTGTCATTCACTACTAAATAATCATACTGTCCCATATACTGAGCTTCTTCTACAGCACGGTTCATCCTTTTGTTCACCGTAGTGGTATCTTCAGTACCACGATTGATTAAGCGTTCTTTTAATATCTTTGCACTTGGTGGTACGATGAATAACAAAAGAGCATCTGGAAATACTTCCTTCACATGTAACGCACCTTGAATTTCAATCTCAAGGATTACATTATATCCTGCCTCTAACTGTTCTTCCACATACTTTTTCGGTGTTCCATAATAATTACCTACATATTCCGCATGCTCGATAAACTGTCCTGCCTCTATCATACTCTCAAATTTTTCTCTTGTCAAAAAGAAATATTCTCTTCCATCTGCTTCTCCTTCTCTTGGAAGTCTTGTAGTGGCAGAAATGGAAAGTTTATAATCTGGCTTCTTTACAAGCTCTTTCATAACAGTGCCTTTTCCAGCTCCTGAAAAACCGGAAACAACTGTCAAAATCCCTCTATGACTCATATTCTTCACCTTTACTTATATCGCTATTCACTCTATTTGATATGGTATCTGGCAATAATGCTGACAGGACAATGCTTCCGTTTTCCATAACAATTACTGCTTTTGTCTTTCGACCGCATGTTCCATCAATGGCTGTCCCTGAATCCTTTGCGGATTGAATCATTCTCTTAACAGGCGCCGCATCTGGGCTGACAACAGCAATCATTTTATCTATATTAACCAAATTGCCATATCCAATATTCACTAATTTATTCATCTAATCAAGCCTTTCAGAATTATTCGATATTCTGAATCTGTTCTCTGATTTTTTCAATTCCTGTTTTTAGATCAATTGCATAATTGGAAGCCTCCAAATCAGAAGCTTTTGATAATATTGTGTTCGCCTCACGATTCATTTCCTGTGCAATGAAATCCAATTTTCGTCCGACACTTTCTTCCATGTCAAGTGTTGCCTTCATATTTTTGATATGGCTCTTTAAGCGGACTGTTTCTTCATCCACGCATATTTTATCTGCATAAATTATAATCTCAGTTGCAAGAGCGCTCTCGTCTAATTTTGTATCACCTAATAATTCTTCCACTTTGCTGGTAAGACGTTTGCGGTATTCATCCACAATGCTTGGAGAACGGTTCTCAATACGTTCTACTAATTCGTACATTTCATCCAGTTTTCCATTAATATCTTGTTTTAAATGCATACCTTCTGCAATTCTCGCGTCTAAAAAACTCTGCGCCGCTTTACGAACTGCTTCTTCCAACTGCCCCCAGATTTCTTCTTCATCAATCGTCTGCTCTTCCAATGTAAATACATCTGGGTATTTAGACAATGTCTGAGCTGATAAATCATTTTTCAATTTAAAGGTAATTGCCATTTTTTCTAGGTTATTATAGTAGTCTCTTGCAATATCCTCGTTATATTTTACACATTCCTTTGCTTTGGTGAAATCTTCATATGTAATGAAAATATCAACCTTGCCTCGAACTACATATTCCTTCATTAAGTTCCTGATTGCAACTTCGAAAAAATTCAGTTTCTTTGGTAATTTAATAGACATATCACAGTATCTATGATTTACCGCTTTCATCTCGACTAAAATCTTTTTTTCATTTGTAGCAATCTCGCATCTGCCAAAGCCAGTCATGCTTTTTATCATTATCACACGCTCTTTTCTTCTAGAATACAATCTTTCGTTATTTGTATAAATACTAAATCATTATAAGGGAAAGGTATGTACAAGTCAAGTAAACATTAGTCCTATCTCTCCAAGGTGGTTACTTTTATAGTGCCGTAGCCTTCTTCATCTAATACTATCTTTTCGAAAACAAATATTTTCTTTTCTTTATCAATTTCAAGCGTACATTCTCTAGTTTTCCATTCTTTCATGTTAGCCATCGACTGTAAGTTATTATTAGCTCTCAAGGAAATTAACGAACTGTTCTTATTGGAAATCATTTCGTCGTTTCGATAACCAATATACAAATAGATTTTTCCTAAATCCATTCCTAGAAAACCTGCTATCGCTCTCGCATTATATATGCCCATTGTAAATTGATGTTTCACTTTTGAGTAATGCGTTGTATTAACTGTTTTTTTAAACTCAAACATATGTAAATCAAACGTATCATTTGCTTTCTGCTTTTTAAAAACAAACACATCTGCACAGGACGTAGCTCCAGGTTTTTGTGTATCAAGATATGGAAGTACTTTTTGTTCAGGTCTTAAGAACACGATACTTTCTTCGTCAAACGTACACACTAATTCTGCTTTTCCCGTTTTGCTTTTTTCACGCAAGGTAATTTTACCGTTTGCCTCGACTATGGCAAATTCCTTTTCTAAGAAAAAATTATCTAGTTTTTCTTTTATATGTACAGGAAGCATTTTAATCCTCCTGTTCTTTATATTCTTGAATATCTGTTGTCTGCTCCAATATATTTAGTAATGCATTGCTAAATGTCGGTATGTGAAAGCCATCTTCATTTGGTTTGAGTTCTTTTACTGTTGAATAATCTCCTTTATTCGTAAACTGATAAACCGACACATCCTGAAAACGAATACAATCGTCCTTTGTAAGTCCATAACGTTCCATGAGCTCATCAGGCTTTTCTATTTCAGCCAAACGGCACATATTGTTTACGTGCTGTAAAATAATGTCGCTATGGGTTGTTGCGATTACGTTTGTTTTAAGATTGGCTAATTGAATTAATATTCTTGCCATTTGTAACTGTAATTCTGGATGTAGGCACATTTCTGGTTCTTCGTAGCATAACTGCCCAATCTCTTTTGAAGATTTTAAAATCAAAAGCAAAGGCACTAACTCTGTAACAACTGCAGATGAAGTCCGCATTGGCAACGCTATATCC
>ERZ808278.1023-NODE-1023-length-13684-cov-7.551178_pt1 | contig 13684 bp, 23 predicted proteins | sample MGYA00521239_ERZ808278 | MGnify/ENA primary metagenome ERZ808278 (study PRJEB31516, sample SAMN03275600) | gut metagenome | biome: mammalia-associated habitat; material: feces | host: Papio cynocephalus | place: Kenya | collected 2012-07-17 ... | reverse complement strand
AAACAAACGACAAACAGAACCGATTATAAATCAAGCACTTACAGAGATTTTGATTCTTCAAACGACAAACAGAACTAAAATTTAGGGTATAATTGTAAGGTAAGTCGACAAGCAAAACGACAAACAAACGACAAACAGAACTGTTTATAAATCAGCCACTTACAGAGATTGTGATTCTTCAAACGACAAACAAAACGACAAACCGCCAAAAATTTTCTTTTTGTTACATACGTAGTATGTATTTTTCTTTTATAGAATATATATATTATAATAATTATATATAATCTACTAACGCACGTACGCACGCGAGAAGTTTTTGGCGGTTTGTCGATTTTAATCTTGGAGTATCATGTTTTGGAACATCACTCCATCACTATCATATCGTGGAATAGAAATGATTGTTTTGGTTCTTGCTCCATCTTTGATTTTCTGAATAGTTATTATTGAAGTCCACGAAGAAGGGGAATTCTCTTCGAGTTCGTTGCATGAAAAGCGAAACACCTCCATCGTACCACGATCAGCAAATACCTTTCCTTTGCTATATGAGCAAGAAGAGATATTGAATGCTATCTCGTCTTCCGTACCTCCGTCTATTGTCAGCTTGTTGCCTCGAACAGAAATTGTATGGACCACCCTCATTACTTCGCAATCGGAAGGCTCTTTATTAATCACGAAATCTCCTGCTCCATAAAAGGAATGAATTTGCTCTGTTTTTGTTGCAAACCTCATCGAAAGTTCAGAAACGGCGATTTTCTGCGGTTCTACAGCCTTACAAGCCATACAAACCATAAATACTACTACAAAAGTTACAAAATGTCTCATAAGCGATTTATTTGTGGTTATTTGTTGATTTAAAGATATTTCCTACTCCAGTTAATAACCAATCTGCATTCACTCCGAAATCTTCTACGATGTAGGCAAGCCATTCTGCTTTGAGTGCCCTCCCATCAGGGTTCTTCTTGAATGTAGAGAAATTCCAGTAATTAATATCATGCTTGTCAGTAAAAGCCTTTATACTTCGCCCTCGGCTTTGAGTTAAAGCAATATCGAAGGCAAGAAAGAATCTTCTTGTGATAGCTAAGCCTGTTGGAGAAATGTTTAACTTCATATCCTGTAATATTTTCCGTGAACGTAAATCAGATTGATATTGCTTTTTTATCAGCAGTTGTGATAGTCTCACCATTGGCAAGTTTCTCGAAACATCGTGCCAAATGTTCATACGCCTGGCGCAACTCTCTTATCTCAACATCCTTCTGCGCATTGATTTCTATAAGGCGATTTATCACTGTAAGGGAATCTACTTGCTCATTTGGTTTCTCTGTCCTTATAGATGATGCAGAAATGTCCGAATTAAGCATATTGCCCTCTCCTGTCAGAAGCCAATCAATACTGTACATTGGTTTAGCCGTATGGATAAGGTTAGCCATACGTGCGCTGACCTTTAACACCTTTCCATTTAGGATGTCATAAACCGCTTGCGGACGGGATAGACCAATATCCTTAGCAAGCTGCGATGCCGTTATATTTTCCTGTAAAAGGATGGCATTTATTGTCTCTTTTGCCGTCATACCGATAATAAAAGTTAAAATACAAAGATTTCTTAATGATTTGTACCGATAATACAAATATTTTTCTTACCTTTGCAACGTAAACATTAAAATAACAACGCAAAGTTACTAAAAATTATTTGTATGGCAAATAAAAATGAGAAAAAATTACAGAACTTAACCCTTTTGGACTATTACGAGAACCTTCCGAAGTCCTCGTACCCAAAAAAAGAGTTCATACAACGCATCATGACAGAATGCGATGTATCATTCACAACTGCCCGAAATTGGACAAAAGGTCATACACGACCAGTCTCAGAATGGCAGATAGAAAAGTTGTCAGAAATCACTGGAATACCGAAAGAACAGCTATGGCAGTAGAATTTTATATCTTTAACGATGAGCTTTGGTATATCACAGAAGATGGTACAAACCAAGCACTCTCGGAACGTGACACAGAAATCATTCAGAAAATGACGACTGCAATTAGAGAGAGATACCCAGAAGCGTACAAGGCTTTGTCTAAGGAGTATCAGAAGAGCGCATTGAATGTTCCGTATTATCAGTTCTTGATAGTCAGAAGATTCTGTAAGTGTAACTTCGGAAAACTAGATACAACCAAGTACGATATTGATAATCTCGGTAGATTCAACTTCGAGAAAGTAGAATGCCCATTACGTGGCGAATGCAAGTTTGATGGAGTTATTTGCTTTCCGAAATTCAACTCTAAACTATCTCCTGCGGAGGAAAGAGTAATGAACCTTATCTACCAAGGTTTGAGCAAAGAAGAGGTTGGTGATAAGCTTTGCCTATCTCCGAATACTGTAAAACAACATGTAAAATCAGCCTACTGCAAACTAGGAGTCCACGATAAGGGCGAGTTTGTCAAGTTGGCTAAAGATAATGATTTATTTAATAATAATTTAAAGCACTAAGAGCAATGAGTATGATTAAAAGAAGCAATGAAATTGCTATTCAGAAAAACGTTAAAATGATGGTTTACGGACAGGCTGGTATGGGTAAGACAACTTTCGCCCTCTCTGCACCTAAGCCTTTGTTGCTTGACTTTGATAATGGTGTCAAGCGTGTTAATACCGCACATTTGGATGATAATGTCGGTATTGTACAGGTTTCTAGTTGGCAAGATATTCTCAACTTACTCAACTACAACAAGAAGGATTTGGAGGAGTTCGATACCATAGTTGTAGATACGATTGGAAAGATGATTGATTTCATCATCGCCTACAGATGTAATGGTCGCAACCCTCAGATACAGGATTGGGGAACCATCAACAACGACTTCAAATGGTTCACTTCATCTTTGTCACAGCTTAACAAGAACATTGTTTTTGTTGCACATCGTGACACACGCAAGGAGGGTGAAAGTACAGTGTATATCCCTGCACTTCGTGAGAAGAACTACAACAACATCGTTACTGATTTGGACTTGCTTGGCTATCTCGAAATGAGAAGTGAGAATGGTCAGCAAATCAGAACCATCACTTTTGACCCGACAAGCCGTAACGATGGCAAGAATACCTGTCAGCTTCCTGGTTGTATGCAGATTCCTGTTATCCTCGATGTAAACGGACAGCCAACCGCCCCGAACAACTTCATCGCTACTCAGATACTCTCACGTTATCAGTCAATGATTGCTCAGAAAGAAGAAAAGGTCAAGGAGTACAACAAGGCACTTGGAGAGATTAAGGAAAGCGTTCAGTTGATTACTGACGCAAGAGGAGCAAACCATTTCATCGAGCATATCAAAGATTATGCAAACTTGGGCAACTCCATCATCCTTCATGCAAGAAGTCTGTTCACCGAGAAGGTCAGCGCACTAAAGTTGGTATATAACAAAGATACCAAGCAATACGAGGACCCACAAGCAGCATAAGCTATGGAAGTAGTCAAGTTTAGGTTCTATGCGACGCTTTTGGATGCGTACCAGAACTACCTTGATAGTGACATCATTTGGAGTAAGTATTGGGGATGGTCTGAAAATCCTCCCCATACTCCAGAAGAGTTCAAGAAGATACAATTCCAGTCGTTAATAGATAAGATAAATCGAGTACCATTCGATAGTGAAGCTGCTGATAAGGGAACAGCTTTCAATGAGGTAATTGATTGCATGGTTCTTCATCGTAACTCGGAGAATATGGATATCCACACCATCTATCAAGATGTTGAAGATTACCACTATGTTGGCGAAGGAGAAGTCAAACCATACAATAAGCGAGTGCCTATCGGTGTAGAAGCAAAGCTGAACGGCAGAAGTTTCTACTTCCCTATTCAGCTAGTCCGACATTATGCAGCATACTATAAAGGAGCATTGCCACAGGTTTATATACAAGCAGTCTTGCCTACCATGTATGGAAAAGTAATGCTGTATGGGTATATTGATTACCTTATGCCGTTCTGCACTCATGATCTGAAAACAACACGTCAGTATGCGGTTGGCAATTACAAGAGACACTGGCAACATAAGGTTTACCCTTATGCACTCATGAAGAATGGTTGTGATGTTTGCGACTTCGAATACAATATCTCGGAAATCGGAAAAACGTATTATAGAAACTATACAGAGAGTTATACGTTCACCCCCGAAAGAGATATTCCTCTACTCACTCAACACTGCGAAGGATTGATTAGTTTCATCCAAGAAAACAGAGATTTGATAACAGACAAGAAAATTTTCAATTTGGTTTAATATGGCAGAAGAAAAGAACACCAATATCGTTGCGCTCCAAGAGAAGGATGTGCAACTGGTGGTAAGCAAAGAAACTATCGGACAGCTTACCACGAATATCAAAGAGGTTAAAGCTAGAGTTGAAAAGGCTTTGCCTATGTATGACATCAGCAACTATAGTACCGATGATATTCCAAAGTGCAAGGAAGACAAGGCTTTACTCAACAAGGCAGCTAAAGCACTTGACGATAAGCGCAAGGAGCTTGAAAAGGTTTGGAATAAGCCTTTTGAGGAGTTCAAGACAACCTGTAACGATACGTGCAAGCTTATCAAGAATGCGGTATCTCTCATTGATGGCGTAATCAAAGAAGATGAAAATCGCACCAAGAAAGCTAAGAAAGAAGAGATTGAAAAGCTTGCTGAGAAATGCGGAGTAGAATCCATCGGCATCAAATTTGACCTCATCTTTGATGCGAAATGGCTCAACAAGACTACTTCAATGAAGTCTATCGAAAAAGCTATCACAGAAAAGGTCGATAACATCAAGAAAGACCTCGAGACCTTGAAGTTATTTGCAGAAGATTACGATGCACTTGCCGCCCGATACAAGGAGAATCTCAATCTTCAGGATACTATCGCATACGCAAACAAGCTGAAAGAACAGCGTGATAGTTCAGTGTCCACTAGTAAAAAAGAAACTGCAACACCTCCAACATCACCTCAGAAGGAAGTCGCGGAGAACAATGCAGCCGAACAACAGGAAGAGCAGCCGAAGAATGGTAAGATGTCTTCTAATGAAGAAGATGCCATGGATGCTTTCGCTGCCGCTATGGGACAGTCGGTAGCACCTCCTACACCAACCGAGACGCGTACTTACGTTTGTACCGGTACAAAAGAGGCAATGGAATGTTTGGAACGCTTCATGCGTGACAATGATATCACTTTTAATTTTCAGTAATAATGGCATTTCAGATTAGTGGAATTATACAACAGATAGGGAACACGGAAAGTATTCCCTATCAAGACAAAGTTTTCCAAAAAAGAGAGCTTGTTTTGGATTGTTCGTATCGAAATCAGTTTACAGGACAGATTGAGAGAGCGAACTATCCGAAGTTTGAATTTACAGGCATTCACGTTGATGATTTGAACAACTTCAATACAGGTGATATTGTAACTGTATCATTCTCGTTGAACGGTTCACGTTCAGAGAAAGATGGGCAGGTTCGATATTTCACCAACGTTCAAGGTTTCAAAATCGAGAAATACCAATCTCGATTTAATCAGCAACAGGGCGGCAATCAAACCTCACAATGTGGTAACGGCAATCAGCCTAACACTTCATCACCAGCCAAGCCAACCCCACAACAAGCGACAGAAGCAGCGATGGGAAATACAGCTCCACCTGCCACACAGTTTCCTCCAGCTGTTGATGAAAATGGGCAACCTATTGGACAAGGTGATTACGATGATTTACCGTTTTAAAGATTAAGTTATGGCACTCTATAATTTGAAGAACGTTTACGATAGACAGAAATTCAAGGAAGCCTGCAATCAGATGGTCTTGAAAAGCGAATACGTAGAGTTGAAGAAAAAGAACACTCAACGTTCCTTGGCTCAGAACAGCTATCTGCATTGTTTGCTAGGTTACTTTGCATCCGAATTTGGCTTCACTCTCGAAGAAGTCAAGTTTGATATTTTCAAGAAGATATGCAACCGTGACATCTTCGAGAGAAAGCGAGTAAACAGGCGAGGACAAGAAATAACCTATATCCGCAGTAGCACCGAGCTCGACAAGGCAGAAATGACAACTGCAATCGAAAGGTTCAGAAATTATAGCAGTGCTCAATGTGGGCTTTACCTCCCCTCACCTCATGAGGGGGAAATGCTTTTCTTTGCACAACAGCAGATAGAAGCGAATAAAGAATTTATGTAGAATTAAATAAAAATAGAAAATTATGTTAGCAGATTTAGACGGACACAGACCAGAACAAATCGAGTTCTGCCTTACAGAGTCTCAGAAAGAAATGTTCAAAGATGTACTCACGCTTTGTAATGGAGCTAAGAATGCAGACGAACCTATGAATTTACTGCACGACAAGTTTAACGCACTCTTCCCAGACAACGAGACCGTAGAACGCAAGTATGACGATTTCGAGATTCACGCTATCCGTGAAGAGTATTGCATCAAGCAAGAGAACGAAGTACCTAAGAGAAAGGAAGAGTTGGAAACCGTTTTGGCGCAGATTAAGACTATGAAGAAGAATGCAGAAGAGGCATACAACTCTTCTCTTCTTGAAGTCAGCGACCTTGCAGCGAGAGTAAAGAACGGAAAAACAGATTTCCGCTTGCCATCTACCAAGACTGCTCGCATCGCCCTCAATGGTCACTTTTTGTTCTATGCCTGGGTGGACGATAAGTTCCAACTCTGTAAGGTACAGAAGATTCCCGATTGGGATAGAAATGGGTTATGGGCTCAGGAAGACACGAACCGCCAAGCAATGAAGGAAGTCTTCGGCATCGAGTTTCCCGAAGTAGAGAAACCTAAGACGGACGATCAAACTCCAGCCGACGATTTACCTTTCGGTGACGAGGGTGATGATGCCGAGAACGAAGATGAGTAATCATGTACACACTCAGACCATATCAGAAACAGGCAAGTGATGCTGCCGTTAGAGCGTTCACAGGCAAGATTAAGAAGAATGGACTTCTTATCTTGCCTACGGGCGCAGGTAAATCCCTTGTAATAGCCGATATAGCAAGCAGACTAGATAAGCCTCTACTCATCTTCTGCCCCTCGAAGGAAATACTCGAGCAAAACTTTGCGAAACTGCAAAGCTATGGTGTTTTTGATTGTGGAGTATATTCTGCTTCCGTTGGTTGTAAGGATATTAATCGAATAACCTTTGCAACCATCGGGAGTGTAATGAACCACATGAAGGACTTTCAGCACTTCAAGTATATAATGGTGGATGAATGTCACCTTACGAATGCCAAAGGTGGGCAATACAAAACGTTCTTTGAAGCTGCCGACCGTCAAGTTATTGGGTTAACAGCCACTCCCTACAGATTGGGAAAAGGAATGAATGGCACTTCAATGTTGAAATTCCTCACCCGAACACGACCAAGGATTTTCGATGAGGTTCTGTATTATTGCCAAATAACGGAGCTACTTGCCAAGGGCTATCTTGCCGATTTGCAGTATTTTGATTGCACACAGCTCGATATGTCTCACGTTCAATCCAACTCCACAGGTGCAGACTACGATGAGAACTCTTTGAAATTGGAATACGAAAGAAGCGGATTTTACGACCAGCTCACCTCCACTACCCTACGAGTATTAAAGCCGAAAAGCAAGATACCAAGAAAGGGAGTGTTGGTATTCACTCGTTTCACTGAGGAAGCAGAAAGGCTAACAAGCAAACTGCAATCAAAGGGTATCAACGCGGCTATCGTTACTGGAGAGACACCAAAGAAGGAGCGAGAAGACATATTGGAGAAATTCAAGAATGGCATCATTAAGGTTGTAAGCAATGTCGGAGTATTGACAACCGGATTCGATTATCCAGCACTCGATACCGTGATATTAGCTAGACCTACAAAATCCCTCAGTCTCTACTATCAGATGGTTGGCAGAGCCATTCGCCCATGTCAAGGCAAAGAAGGTTGGATAATCGACCTTGGAGGAAGTTATAGGGTGTTCGGAAAGGTATCAGATTTGAAGATTGATTTGGAAGTGCCGAACTCTAGTAGATGGTGCATCAAGTCGCTTGGCAAACAATTAACTAACGTAAATTTCTAGATAATGAAGATAGAAGCAAAGCAGATTAATGAGTGGGTTCTAAGAGCCTATGACAACGCCGTCAAGCACGGATGGCATAAGGAAGAGAAGTCTAATGCACATTGGTTAATGATGGTTCTTACCGAAGTAGCCGAAGCTGTGCAAGCAGACCGAAAAGGAGCATATATGGATGATTTAGACAAGGAAGGTCTGGTCACTGTACTTGCTAACGACCATGGTGGAGGGTTGTTTGAAAAATACTATTCAGACACCATCGAAAACAAAGTAGAAAGTGAGCTGGCAGATATTTGCATCAGAATCTTTGATTTTATGGGCGTTCGTAACGTAGTAGTAAAGAATGGAATCGAAACGTTTGAAACGGAAGTATCGTATTTACGGCAACACTTATTCACAGAGGATGCGATGCTCATCAATCTCAACATAAGTAAATGCGATGTTGCCATCACTAACTTAGGAGCATTAGCAGTAATGTGCAATAGTGCTTTGGTTTCGGTCTTTGAGTGGGCAGAAGCATTGAACATCGACCTTGTGCAGCATATCAGCCTAAAGATGCGTTATAATGAAAGTCGTGAGTATCTCCATGTAAATAAGTTGTATTAAAGCGTTTATAAGACAATGAATAAATACTACTTCAAAAGAAAGACAAAAGCGGCTCAAACCGAAGAAAAAACGGCAAAAAAGAAGACTTCTAAGAGTAAACCTAATCTGGTTAAGAAACTCGATAGAGTCTTCGCCCTCTACATACGCTTGCGTGATACAATGCCTAACGGCTATGTTCGCTGTATCTCTTGTGGGCAAATAAAGAGCTTTGAAGATGTTGACTGCGGTCACTTCCATAGTCGCACCCACATGGCAACTAGGTTTCATGAAGATAATTGCCATGCAGAATGCAGATATTGTCTCACTCCAGATGCACTCATTCTTACAAAAGATTTGAAATGGAAAAAACTGGGGAGCCTAAAAGTTGGAGACTCATTATTTGCTTTTTCAGAGAATAGCGTAGGTCGTGCAGAACAGCGCCGACACTGGGAAACGGCAACAATCACTCATTTGCATACAGACATACAAGATGTATATGACGTAGAATTGGAAAATGGCGACCATGTAAAAACTACAGCAGAACATAAATGGCTTGTTAGAACACGTAGCAATGGTTGTGAATGGTTGGCAACTAAAGATATGTGGATTAAAGGTTACAATTTAGAAGGTAAAAAGAAGACTGGTCCACATACCGACAGAACGACAACTACTGTATGTAAGCCCTTCGAGGTTATTTTTCAAGACGAATCCTACGAAAGTGGTTGGCTATCTGGGATGATAGATGCAGATGGACATTTAACGCAACAAACCATACACAATCCCGATGGGAGCATTAGGTATGGGCTTAGAGTTGGCGTAGCACAATGTGACAAATATCCGCATATACAGAAAGAACTTATCAGACTGATTGAAAAGTTTACTGGGAACAATAGACCTTGTCGTCAATCAATGGATAAGTCTATCAAAAAGACTCCATTGAAATCTAATTATCCATCATGGCAGTATCTCGTTACAGGAAGTAATATCGAAAAAGTACAATTTCTTATGCGAGTTCGACCTAAAAAAATGGAGAAATTGGATATTGATAAGCTGGGAATGGTTCGCAGTAAATACGATGTTAAAGTAAAGTCGATAACATCTATTGGTAAAAAAGAGATTGTTGTTATGGAAACATCAACTCATACATTTATTGCCAATGGTTACATGATGCATAACTGCAACCGTTTTTCGGCAGACCACCTGATTGGTTACCAGCGCAACCTCATTCAGAAAATCGGACAACAGCGGTTTGACTTACTGAATATAAAGGCTCACTCCACTTGCCATTTCCTTAATAGTGAACTAGAAGAAATGATAGCTCACTATACGGCAGAGGTGAAGAAATTGAGTTCTCTCAAGGGTATCAAAGTTAATCTTTGATAAATTAAAAGTTAATTCTATTTATTCATCAAATATTTAGATTATCTTTGCAGCAGAAAATGAAACTCTGAAACGTGGTACTTTCGGAAGTAATGATATTCAGTCCTCAACAAGTATTGTCTCAGTACCACCTGCGAAAGCAGTGAGATAAGAACGTTGGGGATTTTGTTTTAAACTATGTCGGAGTGGATTAGACTACATCGTGACTTCTTTGATTTGGACTGGTTCGATAAGCCCGAACTCCTTGCCCTTTTCATGCTTATGCTAAAATCAGCAAGCGATAAGGAATGTGAGCGTAGCGGTGTTAAACTACAACGTGGGCAATTAGTTACTAGTTTAGGAATACTCAGCAAGCAAACTAAACTGAGTACAAGAACGCTTCGCACATGTATCTCTAGGCTGAAAGAATGGAATCTCATTCAGGTGGACACTTGTAATCGGCATTCGGTTGTTACCATCTTGAATTATGATGAGTATGATGCAAAGGAAACAAATACGTTGCCACAGTCTCAATCTTTAGAAGTCGCAACCGAAGAAAAGCAACCTAAGCCGAAAGAGCCAGAAAAGCCTAAGAAGACAAAAGAAGAGTTGGTAGCCGATACTCAAAAGAGAAAGAAAAAGTTCTATGATGAACTTGTTCCTTACGTTGAAACTTATGGTCGTGATATGATCAGAAACTTCTATAACTACTGGTCTGAGGAAAATAAGTCTGGCTCAAGAATGAGGTTTGAACAAGAACGAACTTGGAATCTCAATCTTAGACTACAACGTTGGGGAAGACAGCAGGCAGGGTATCAAAGCAAGCAATCATCATCTACCGCTTTACATGGTTCGGAAAACAAAGACTATAACGAAGGAGGTTGGTAATGAATGTAGATTTTAAACAGATTATCCAAAGGTTCGATAAAGGCGAAGAGCTATTCTTGGCAGACAAGGTAAGAATCAGAATACCAAATGCAGAACAAAGGTTACGTGGTGGTCTTGACTACTTCGTTAATCATTACTCCAATGGCGAGATACCTCAAGCTACATGGTCAGAACATAATTATCGCCCTATCGTAGAGTGGATGAACGACAATAAAGGCAGAGGGCTTCTTATGACCGGAAGATGTGGAACAGGTAAGTCGTTAATCGGGAAGCACATTTTACCTCTGCTCATGCAGGACGCTTGCCGTAAGGTCGTGAGTATTTTCAACGCACAAGAATTGAATACGAAGATAGACGAAATTCTGAAATTGCATATCATCTGTATCGATGATGTCGGAACAGAAGAATTATCTAAATCTTATGGTAACGTGCGCTGTACGTTTTCTGAATTATGTGATGCTGCAGAACAGAAGGGGAAGCTACTTATCATCACTACGAATCTGACAGCGAAAGAACTCGAAGAGAAATATGGTGAGCGAACTCTCGATAGACTGAAAGCAATTACCAAGTTTGTACCATTTGTTGGTAAATCATTAAGGAGATAGAATATGGAAATAAAGGAGAATAAAGATTTTCTGTTTGCCACTAGACAGGCAAGGCTTACAGATTTCCTCGTATCAGTAGAGGAAAAGACAATGTTCAGAAATGCTATTTATAATGCCATCATCTGGGGTAAACGGCATTAAGTTAATAACTATCAATCAATATAGCAATGAGTTTTTTAAAAGAAATTTCAGATTGGTACAAAGCAAATATTGGTGGCGACCAATCACTGAGAGAAATCAGAAATAAGAAAAAGGAACAAAAGGAATTTGAAGAACGTGTTGATGATGCAAAACGACATGTTTATCTTTCTGACAGACCAAACGACGATGGTATGCCATATCCAGTAATCTGCATAAACGGTACTGTTATCTATAAAGTCTGTGCCAATCCGCGAATCGAGAAGGGTGAAATTAGCCTTGAAGATGTGGGAGAAGTTTTAACACGTCAACGCATCAATTACGCTGATAATAAGATGAATTTCAGATAGTTATCGAATATTAAAGTTAATAATTGTTGCTAAAATGTTCTTTCTGAAAGAAACTTTTGGTCAATTCAAATATTCTTTGTATCTTTGCATCAGTTATTTAAACATAACACATATATAACATTTTAATTGATAAGAGCAATGAAATACGAAGAAATGTACAATAAGCAGATAGCTTCAATCGAGGCTATGCTCGAAAAGACCAAGAAGACCAAAGAAGAGAACTGTGACCTTTACGCTCTCATCTATATGAGAGGTTGGCTTAAAGGCATCACGGAAGAATTGGATAAGATTATTCCTTAACGATAAATAGTAAGAGCAATGAAATGGTTACAGAAAGGTTTGTTACCACCTACGGTAAAGGAAATGATGGTTTCTAAAGTTGGAAGCTATCAAGCTGAAAAGTTAACTGCTACCCTTCTTAACGGAACGTTAGCACAGAAAGCCGAGATTATTCAAGATTTAGAATTAGAAGACCACCTACGAGTTTGCTATAATTGTGGTAAGCTCATAACAGAAGGGTACATGGAGGAAAACGATTTCTCCACCTATTGTTCTAAGGAATGTGCCATCGCTGACATGGGAGAAGAATACTTCAATTCCCATCTTGTAGATGATGAAGGACATGGTTCTATATTTTGGACTTCATTGGAGGATGCCTAATGAAATATCACGGTTGTCACGATTGCATCTACTCTGGTAGTTGCGATAAAGAAGGAAAAGTAAATTACTGCAACCAATGGGATTGGAGATATGCAGGTAGTTGGTTTGATAAATGACAATTTAAAAAACTAAGAGCAATGAAAAAAAATAAAAAGGTAACACCGGATGACTTGAAGACGACTCTCTCACAGAAGGGAGTAACCTCCGAGATTAAGAAAGAGAAGGTTATCCAGAGATTGCAGGTCAATGGTTGTTTGATAGCAATGGTATCTCATGTTTTAGACAGCCTCATTAATGACGAGCTGGGGATGTTTAATCTATTAGATGTTCAGTACAAGCACGAGCAAAAGATGCACAAGAACCAGATGATGGATGCATCCAAGAAGTTCCATTTTCACATGAGGGAGTTCTCTAAGAGTTTCTTTGGTGACGAGAACATTCAAGCAAATTTAGAGGACAACGCTCAGGACATCTACGACATAATCAAGCTCCTGGCCGATCATACCAACGACCATAAGGACATGGAGGTAATTAAGAGAAATCTCCGTAAACGTAAGTTGAACCATCATATATTCGATTAGTATGACTAAATACTATTATTTTGTTGCCGAATTTATTATTGGTAGTAAGATTAATTTCGCTTCATTCGTGCAAGCGGTAGAGGGTGTTACACATTTCCAGCTTTGCGAATGTCGAGAATGTATTGCTAACAAATTTGGCTGCAAGAAAGAGGATGTATTGATTATTAACGTATTGGAAATAACAAAAGAGGAAGCAAAAGCTTTCAGAAAGGATGACAATTTATGATGTCAGTAAAGCAATACAAAGTAGCACGTGGGGGGGGTAAAGGAGCAGATAAAGATGGCTCAACGCTTGCACTGCCCACATATGGAGGCTAAGTATAAGAAAGCCTTGGAGAAGTTGGAGAGACGTTTCTTTAAGCCAGACAAGGCAGGTCTTTTGTGGGTAGATGGAAACCTTTGCACAAGTACGTATTATCACATTTAAACTTAGAAATTATGGAAGAAATCCCAGTTGGCTCTCGCCTCACGTTGGAGGTTGTTGAGACCACA
>ERZ808278.1021-NODE-1021-length-13692-cov-3.322872_pt1 | contig 13692 bp, 6 predicted proteins | sample MGYA00521239_ERZ808278 | MGnify/ENA primary metagenome ERZ808278 (study PRJEB31516, sample SAMN03275600) | gut metagenome | biome: mammalia-associated habitat; material: feces | host: Papio cynocephalus | place: Kenya | collected 2012-07-17 ... | reverse complement strand
GTTCCACTTACTTGTATAGCAGCTGTTTCATATACCCTGACTGTGCTGCTTAACTTATTAGGAACTACTACCAGTAAATTCATAGTATGGCAAAGAACTTACATTAGATGCAGTTATCGTCATTGTATTTTTAGAATTTAATGGAATATTTAATGATTGTATAATAAATCTATTTCTGCTAAAATTATAATAATTATCGGTAATTGTTATGACTTTATTAACATCTAAATGTGGCAATAAAGGACAAGTTATATTTATAGAATTTTGTAGTATCGTCTTTTGATTTAAAACGTATTTAGCATAATCTTTAGCAGTATCATCATTATATACAAAAGACGATTCTTCATAATATTCTTTTCTGCCAATGTTTTCTATAGAAGTATTTGAACTATAATTATGATTTTCTGCTGTATAAGTATATACCGCTGAAGAATCACTATTATTGGAAGATATAGTGACAGAATTAACTATATCTACTGTATTCACGCTTAAAATAGAATCCAAATATTCAAAATCATTATCAGAAAAATTCCATATAGAACTTAATGTTGAATATGACACATCTTCTGTGCCAATATCGTAACAAAGATTTCCATTTGTATTATAATAAGTATCTGCACCAAATATATTACCAATCTCTATAAAAATATCAGATAAATAAGTAGATGGCGATTTTTTAATGTCATATGGAGATTTTTCTGATATTAAAGATGGATTGATATGAACTGACTTAGAATCTATAACCTTTCCATTTCCTATATCTAACATAAGCGTATCTGATATAGCGTTTTTTAATGAAGTGTCATACGGTATAATATATGTAGAGGTAATTTGATTATATCCAGTTTCACTTCCCAAGAAACCATATTTATCTACTCCTTCTATTGTAATAGTCTTTGTTAATCTATTAACAGTAGGATTAATTATATAAAATATACCCTGCGAAAACCAAAATATATTACCTGATTTAATATTATATAATCCTACATATATTTTAATTTTATAATTTAACCATCTTAAAAACATTCCAGAATTCATAATTTTACCATCAGAATCTATCAATGTTAAAGAGCATGTACGCCTAACGCCCTGTTGATAATTAACAGATATAGAATTATCAGAATCTGCATCTATATATTCTGTTATATCCATTATAATACTTTCATAAAAATCTAATAATTCTACTTTATATTTTGGATATATATTCTTAGATGATGCAGCGTCTATATATTCTACATTTACATTTTCAAATAATTCCATAATTACTCACCGCTATATATAACAGACGATTTTGATATATCACTATTTTCAACAAACGTCCAAGATATTGTTGTAGGACTTGACTGCATATAATTATCCACATTAGTAGTAGTAGAATCTATTTGTCCAATCCACATATTACCTTTTATATCTCGAATTAGTACTGGCTTTCCACTTGACACTTCGTCATACCAATCTTCTAAAATTGATACTGGTTCATTATAAATACAAGAGTTGATTCTAAAAGGTGAATATTCTGGAAAATTATCTATTATGTTTTTATTATTGTACACATTGTTTTTACTCATTGTAGTTAAGTAAGATTTGATACCACCAGAAACATAATTTCTGTTTTGAATTGAGAATTTAGGATATGTATTTATAGTATCTAATTTTGTTTTTAGTAAATTTTGTGTCTTACTATCTTCTTCTAAATTCAGACCAAATTTCCAAGTATTATTTGTGTAATAATTACTAAAATTAGTTGTATTTGGTTCTATGTTATTAATATTCAAATTTATTTTTTCATTTAGGAAGTTTACACACCATTCATCAAATCTGATAAATAATTTATCTGTACTGATTGCTGTACTCATCGTTTTTTCAAAATAAGGGAAAATAACCCATTCGTATTGAAAATTACTAGCTACCATAAAATCATATATATAATCATTATGATGTTTTTCTTCAGATATTTCACCTTTCCCAACATAGGATAATATATTAGAAGATAAATTTCTTCTATAAATTTCATAATAAGAAGCAGCAGAAGTAGCTCCTTGAATACTACTAACCGCTAATGTATCTGTATATAAAATATTAAATATATTATTTTGATAAGAACCCCATTCTGGAACAAATGTAAAAGGAGTATTTAAATAATTATTTATTAAATCATCTGACCATTCTTCAGAAATAATATCTAAGTATTTAAAAGTACATTGACTATATAATGTTATAGTATATAACATAACATTAGAATTGATAACATTTTTAACTATCTTGCCATCTTCAGATTGTAAGATAACAAAATTCTTTGTCATAATCAATCTATAAGTTTTAGAAGTTTGTTCGCCAATTAAATAAAATTGATTATCTTGACTTATATTCCATATAGAATCATCGTCCCAAACATAAGAAGTATCATCTTTTATTACATTACTGTCTTGTAAAAGACTTTCTATATTAGATATGTATTTATCAATTTCACTGGTTTGTTCTATAGAATTATATCTTACATTATGTAACCACCATTTGTTAAAAATTGGTGTATCCATTATATAATATTGCAAATCTTTGGCTGTTTCCCATATTTGATCGCCCCATACATATTCTGTATCCGGCTCAACATTTGGAGAATACTGAAGTGCTAATTTGGTATATAATGGATTTTTTCTATGTAATTCTATGGATACATTATTATAGTCATCAGAATCTGAATTAATGCTAATTATATTATTCAATTTGTCTGAGTCTATAGTAAATTGTGTAATAACAGTGTAATCATCCTCATTATTTATTTTATATGATATATCACCAGATTTAATAACAAGATTAGTTTCTGGACTTAATTCGTATTCTCCATTAATAATTGGTTCATACATAAACGACGAATTATAATATATTTTTACAGCATTAAACACATCGTCATATTCTATTTTGGGTTTAATAATAGCTACAGGAGTATTATACAATACATTAAAAACATTATCACTTGTAATTGTTATTCCATCTTGATTTACTACAGTTATAACAACTTTATATTGTATACCTGAAATTAATCCATCAAAATCGTAAGATAATCTTTCTGTATAAATATCACCAGAAGAATCTATGATAGTATTTAAATCACTTGTTGTATATAAATCACATCTGTAATATAATATAGGCGTTCTATATGTTTGAGTATATGCAAACATAACTCTTGCTGTTCTACTATTAACATTTCCATTTTCATCAACTTGCCATGGGAAAAAAGGTTCTGGTGCTACTACAGGTGTATCTTTTGTTTTAAAATAAAAGCCGTTATTTGTAGTTAAAAAAGAAGAATAAATTGTAAAACTACCACCAACAAATAATCCTGTAAGTGGTGTGTATGGATTTACAGTACATTCACCAGTTGTAAAATTATATGACAATATTTCAGCTTGTATCCCATTTACATCAGTTAAATACATTCCTTTTTCTATTATACTTCTTTTAACTGACAATACAAAAGAATTTGAACTATTAATTTTAGCAAATGTTCCAGCGACAACAAAAATATCAGCATGATCAAAATTGTCACTATAAGGCTGATATTCTGTTATTTTCCAATAATATTCTTTACCATTGTCTAATACATTTTTAGGTATGTCAATCCATACAAGATTGTTATTATATGTTGAAAAATTCTTTTTCCCAGATTGATATGCTAATGTATTAGTACCTAAATAATAGATGTATACCTCTATTTGTTTTAATTCCCCGCCGTTAAAAATCCATTCAAATGTATTTATAACAGACGCATCTATCACACCGTTATTAGGATTAGCATTGGTTGGTTGGTAAATCATTTATAAATATAACCTCCTTTCTGTATAAATATAGTGGGGATATTATATCCCCACTATATTAACTATTTAAACTTATCAAACGTAGCTGTTTAATAAAACTGTCATTATCCTTGACATCTGGTAATTCGAGATGTTCAATTCTTATATTTGTATCATTGCTATTCTTAGATGTTGTAATATTTTTTATCAATGACATTGTAGTATTTGAAATATTTCCAAATCTTTCAGAATCATTAAGATTGTGTATATATTTCCATAACTTTTTAGCATCTTCTGCATTAAATATTACTTCGGATTTTTGCTTTTCCCCATGTAGCATTGATAAACCTGTAGTATCATTTACACCACCAGAATAATATGATTTAATAGTATATGTATTATTTCCTTTTTTAATAGTAACTGAGCCGTCTTTATTCTTTGTCCAAAAAGAACTATCTTCACCGGTCATTGTACTTCCGACAGGATGATTATCAACAAAATTCATACCTTTTTCAGAGCCAATTTTATAATTTCCATTAGAACCGGTTGCAATATAAGATTTTGACGTATTATTTTGTGTATTTGTTGCAGGGACTGTATATACATTGTTTCCCTTCTTAATAGTTGTAGTACCATCACTATTCTTTTCCCAGATAGAATTGTCCCTACCCATCATTTTGCTTCCTATTCCTGCATTGTCTATAAAATTCTTTCCATCAGAAGAACTAATAGTATAATTACCACTAGAACCTACGCCTATATATTTATCTTTACTATTCTTGCTGTATCCATTTTCATCTAAATTCTCATCTTTTATTTTTGCTTCTCGCAATGACTCTAAATTTTCAATTTGTTTGTCTATGTCTTTATCGTAGGTTCCTGTATTTGCCATTTGTTGATATTTTCTTTTTTTTAAATCATTTATTAAACCTTGGTAATTTATATTTTTATCATAGGTTAATCCACTATCTTTATCATTCGCAATATCTGAAATATCACTGCTATCCAAATTATTATCTTTTATAATATCTTCTACAGATTGATCTTTTACTTTTTCTTGTTCATCATATAGTCTAGTATACACATCAATCAATCCGTCTAAAATACCAACGGCATTTTTAGTGGTTCTTCCTAAATTATCTACTACATCTTGATTTATTTTCTTTTGCCAATCTGCTCCCCATTCTGCTTTTGCGACCATCTTATTAACTTCTTTTTGATAAATTTCAGAAGATTCTTCTACCTTTTCAATGTAATCCTGTTTTATTACTTTATACACTCGTTATTTGCATAAAGAATTATCCATGTTATGGAATTAAATAGTTACAACAAATAACCATTAGAGATATTATAAATACCTCTATTTTTAATATTAATTGCAGCGTTTATATCACGGTCTATTGTTTGACCACAACAAGGGCAACTAAAAACTCTATCTTTTAAGGCTAGTTCTTTAAATACAAATCCACAATTATTACAGGTTTTACTTGTATATTTAGGTTCTGCCTTCATAAAGTAACTACCAAATTTTTCACATTTCCATTGTAATTTAATATCAAACTTATTTTTAGGACTAATTATATTATTTCTTGATACAAATTTCTTCTTCTTTTTGAAGAAATCCGTAATATCAATATCCTCTATAACAATATGATGTTCCTTGCATAATTTAGTAGTTAGCTGTTCAATAAAATCTCTTTTAAGATTATTCATTCTTTCATATGCTTTATTTAATCTTAATTTAATTTTATTATAATTATTAGAATTTTTAACCTTTTTGTTCATTATCGACTGTAATCTTTTAATGCGTTGATACTCTCTTAATACAGATTTTGGATAATTATATATATTACCATTACTGTCAGTATAAAAATTCTTAATCCCCCAATCAAGCCCTAAAATTTCTTTAGATGAATCAATTTGAATATCACTTATATTCATGCAGCCAGAAATGTACCACTGTCCTTTATAATAAGTATAACGTGGTTCAATTATTTCTGTACATTTGTAATAATTCAAATCTTCTTCATTAATAGAAATTCTTTTTGATGTAAGTATCCAACCTTTAATTGTTGGTAATATAATACTGTTAGAAACAATAGAATACGTCATTGAACTTACATAGAATAATTGTTTTTTGGGATTGTATTTATGGAATTTAGGTTTATTACCAAGTTTCTTATAAACCCTATTAATAGCGTTGGCATATGTTTTTAATATACCAAGATATATTCTTTGAGGTATGTTTTCATTCATATCTAATTTTAATTGTTTTGGTTCATAATCTTTAAGACCAAAAGAATTAACAATAGGTAATTGTTTACAATCTTTATACTTAGCAACAAGATAATTCCATGAATTATGATATACTTTACAATAGTAAAATAATAATTCTTCCTGTTCTGCGTTAGGATATATACGCATTTTAATTCCATATTTCATATATTTGACACCTCCTTCCAATTACAATATGTTTGTATTATATCATAATTGATAAGAGTTATCAATTATATTCATGAATAATTTTTCTCTATCTTTCAATAGAGCATAGACCATATCATAATCTATATATAAATAGAACTTAATATATAGATTCTCTCTGCTTCAGGCACTTGCCCTACTTTTGGTCGTTGAACTTTACCCTATTCAGGTCTTAGTTGCTGATTGTCTATTTTTAGTAATACTTAGGTTTACACCTTATATCATATTTCTATTTGTTTCTACTTTCGTAACTCTACTAATATTTATTTGTTAATAAAGTATAGAAATCTTTAAGATTTTTCAGCAATTCAAAGAGTGCGCATTATATATCGCTATATAATGGGACTAATTGTTAATCATAATTATCTATTTGTTTTTGTAAGGCATCTATCTTCTCTTGACGTTCAAAATCATCTAACTCCTCTTGAGCTTCTTCAATCTTTTTAGTATCAGCTTCCCATACCCATCCAGTATCTTCATGATACACACGTTGTGTTCTTTGTTTAGCTGAATCAAGAGCTTCAATTAGCTCTTTCTTTTGTTTTTGCTTGTCAAGAGCATCATTTTCTTCATTTAATTTATCAATTTCATCTTGAAGTTTTTGTTTTTCTTCTTCTACATGTTCTTTGATAGCATTTCTAAGAACTTCTTGATGGTTTAATGATGTTTCTATTTTTTCTAAATTGTCAGAACGAACTTTTTCTGCAACATCATTAAGGTCATTTTTTAAATCTTCTGCTTGCTTTTGTAATTCTTGAATAGCTGATTTGTTCTTTTCATATCCAAGAGTATATAACCTGTTTACTTCTGTATTAACAGCAACTAACTTTGCATTGATTAAAGTTGCTTGTCTTTCATAATAAGACATTCTTTGAGAATAGTAAACATTTAATTTACCTTCTAATTCATCAAAACTAAAAGCATCTTCCAAAGACATCTTATCTACAAATTCTGGAATTTGTTCTAACTTTGCTTCAGTTAAGTCTATAGCATGGTCTAAGTCAGATATATAATTATTGAATATAGAGGTTAACGAATCATTTATTTTATCCTCCAAATCCCACCAAGATTTAGATAAGTTTCTGATTTCTTCACTATCATCAGCGTATCCACGTTTTCTATATTCATTTGCCATTTGATGATACAATGCTTGCATCTTTCTATAGTTAGTAATCTGTTCTTGTTCTGTACCAGCACTTCTTCCCAACAAATCATTTCTATATTCTAGTTTACTAATTTCATCTTGTAATTTCTTTTGGTCTTCTTCAAATATTGTCTTTTCTAATGAGTGAAGTTTTTCAGACATTTCATAGTCTTTATCACGATAAGAAAATTTACCTTTGTAATACTTCTCCCAAATAGCTTTATATTTTTGAGCATATTCTTTTTGAGTGATATACTCCATATTAAGCTGATGTTCAAGAATCTTTAATTCATTCTCTGCATCTTCGTTTGTTTCCGAAGTGTTATATTTTTTATCTGTAGATGTAGAGCCAGAAGAACTTGTTCCAGAAGATTTAGTAGAACCAGAAGATGCTTTTGTTGTATTTTTAGAAGTCTTATTAGTAGTTTTTGTAGATGTAGTCTTGGATGTGGTCTTAGATGCATTACTTGTATTCTTACTAGAACCGGTACTACCTATTGTTTTATTATCATATAAGCTTGTGACCCCGCCAGTAGATGACCTACCAGCATTACTCCAAGTACCTGTAAGCGAACTATTAGCCGCAAAAGAAACACTGTGTCCAGTTGGAAGTGATGGAAGCTTTGTAGATGTTTTTACAACGCCTGCATCCCGAAAAGCATTAAGTGTGCCATTCTGTAACATTTGTGATACATTGTGCGGGATAACAGTATCTCCGGCTTTTAGTCGTTTGAATTCTACTCCATTATCACCGACACGACTTATTTCACCATGTTTGCCTATTACATATTCAAAACCTTCTTCACCAACCATAGTGTTAGAATCTCTGGTCATTCTAAGTGGTTCTGCATTTGAAGGATTTAAACCATTAGCGGCATGTTTCTTGACAGAGCTTGGATTATTCTGCTCTTTTGTCCTTTTACTATATGTTGTACCAGGTACATTGGTAGATTTTGTTCCGGTATTTCTAAGGCTTCCAGTTGTACCACTAGGACTTCCAACGGTTTCATATACAGTTTTAATAGTAATCGTTTTGGTTCCTATATTTGTATTTTTTATGTAATCTAAGTAGTTTTCTGCAGAAGATAACTGTGTATTTGCCTTTTGAACTTGAGTTGCTAAAGTAGTTCCAAAAGCACCAGAGTATTTTTTTTTGTTTATGCTTTCAAAAGCTTTATTAACAGCTTCTTTAACACCATTAGCAGCTTGTTGTCCTTCTTTTGTTAAACCACTTAACGCCTCATTAGATACCGCTATGTTTCCAATTACTACTTCTTTAGCAGAAACAGCAGATTCAATAGAATTCTTAATTTGGTCAGATGCTTTTGTTGTAAACGTATCTAAACCAGATAACTGTACACTACCAATATCAAGCGAAAATCCTTGTCCTTGTTCTGTGGCATTTTTTAAAATACTACCAATATCTACACCTTGAAACGTACTTTTTAATTTTTCAATAAATTTATCCCTTGCATCAGTATTAGAAAATTTAATTAATCCATCAGCATCAATTTCAATTCCGTTTATACCTTTTGCAAGGTCTTGCAATTTACTAATATCAATGTTACCAGATTCATCTACTAAATTCTGGATACTATTTAGCCCATTATGTAAGGTTGTATATGCTTGACTTAAACTATCTTTATCATCATAATCTATATCTGTAGGAATGTCAATCTTAATTCCTGTAGATTTTTCTATATTTTGTGCTTTTTCTTTTGCAGCATCAACAGCTTTACCTATTTGGCTAAGGTCAGCTTCTGAATTAAATTGAACGCTTATATTTCCGTTTACATCTGTTCGATAGTCTAGTGTTTTCTTCTTATCAATTACTTCGTCTAATTTAGTAACTGCATCACCTGCTTGTGTGGCAGCATCTTTTAAAGCAACTTGAAGTGCATTGCTATTAGTCTGCGATTCAATCTCAATCCATCTTTTATTAGATTCTATTAAAGCATTAAATTCATCATCTGTCAAACCCATCTGTTTGGCAAGAGCAGACATATCATTGATGACTAATTTATTTGAACTAGCATCATAAGTACCAACTTTAGAGCCTAACTTATCTAATGCGCTAGTAACTTCCTTTTTAAATACATCACCCTTCGCCGTTCCGGTAGAAGGGTCATAGTATTTATAAAAATTCTTCATTTTAGAAGCTACTTGGTCAGCAGAAAGACCTAATGTTTCAAGAGAAGCCTTATAAGCTTGTACATTTTGAACGCCCTTTGTTTGAGATTTATAAGCATAATCATATGCTTGAGCTATTTTTTTGCTTTGAGAATCATAATCATAATTTAATGCTTCTTCAAGCTTACTATAATTTTCGTCAAGTTTACTAACAGTACCATTAAATTGTTCATAAATATTGTTAATATATTTAATAGCATCTGCACCACTCATATTGCTTAGTGCTACAGAAAGGTTATTTGCATTAACACCAGCATTTTCAAGTACCCATTGCAAATGGCTTAAATCTTCTTCACCTAAGGATTGTAACCAAGAAGACATATCATCTGCATCTTTAGGTTTAACACTCATACCAGCTATATCGGTAAGTTGTGCTTCTAACTGGTCAAGATTGCTAGATAGCTCACCTGTAGCAGTACTTGTAGAATTCATATAATCACCATAAGTGGCAAATTCTGAATCTATTAGTTGCATTCCATTGTAAGCATCTAATATTCCATCTGCAAGTTTTTTATTAGAATCATTCAAGCTGTCATAGCTATTTTGAACTTCTTCAATAGTATCAGTAATTTTTTGTTGCGATTTTGTGACCAAATCATTAGCTTCTTTAACTCTATTAGTTATTTCTATTCTTTCTTTTTCTGTAGAGTTTGATTTTGAATATACTTCTTCTTCTTTTTTTTGTAGTGCTTCGTAGCTTCTTACTAACTGATTATGCGATTCAACTTGTGTTTTAGCTAATTCAACACCAGACCTTCCTGCTGGTGCAGTAAACATATTTCTAACTTTACTTGTCCAAGTTTGATTTCCAGTGTTAAACTGATTAGCAAAAAGCTGATTCGATTCTTTTGCAGCTTCTCTATCTTCTACATCTTTTTTTAACTGTAATAGTTTTATTTGTTTTTCTAATAAATCATTTTTAGATTGAAGATTTTTTAACTCTTGGTCTTCAGCAGCAGTTGATTTTCCTATCTTCTGTAATTTTTGTATTTCTTTAATTCTATCTGCATTTGTTTTCAATTCATCAGATTGTTCTTTAATAGTAGAAGCGTAATCTGATGAATTCTTTTTATGGTCTTCAATAGAATCTGATAAATCCTTATTCTCATTCACTAGGTGAGAAATGGCTTTACCTAACAAAACTGCGGCAACTGTTATTACAGTAAATACTGCGGCATATGCACCTAGCCCTTTAAGTGCAGTTCCTAATGCTTTAATACCACCAGCGGCTTTAAAACCAGCTACGCCTGTTTTGCTAGCACCTTCAGCTGTAGAACTCATTGCTTCACTTGCCGCTCTAGCAGATGGTGCAACTCCAACCATTCTTTTTAAAGCAGTGGTAAATTGGTCAATCAATTTAGTACCTTTTGAAAAACCTTCAATTTGACCTAGTTCAATCAATTTAGTGCCTAGATTTGCTAAATTAACGACAGACAATCTAACTAATGCTGCTGTTAATGCAACAATAGCCGCTGTGCCTAACGGTGTTTTTGTAATTAAGAAATCCATTACTTCTATGAATTTAGTAATGGCATCAATCCCTGTGTTTACCGTTGCAGATTGTGATAAATTCATCAAAAATTCAGCCCATGCTGTTTTGAGTGTATCAACATGTGCTTCCATAGAATTTAAATAAATGTCATATTTTTGTGCAGAAGTTCCAGCAGAATTAGCGGCAACCTCTTGTGCTTCGCCAACAGCTTTCCAGTTTTCTAGTATTGACATCAACGTGTTTCTTTGGTAAGTTCCACCTAAAGAAGTAGCTATTGCACTTTTATCAATATCCGTGAATTTTTCCCAATTCTCACCAATTTCACCCAGCACTTCCATAGGGTCACGCCAAGAAGTTGCACTATCTCTTAATTTAATTCCTAATTTATCTAATGTTTTTTCAACATCATTTAATGATTCACCAGTATCATCTATATACTTTCCAACCTTGATGTTTTGAAGTCTGGAAAATAAAGACTTCAAGCCGTTACCAATTGTTTCACCACTCAATCTAGTAGTGCTTGAAACGACTGTTAAAATAGATGCTAAGTCTTCAAACGATACACCAGCAGTTTTAGCAACAGAAGCTGACCGTTTCAAACCTTCTGCCAGTTCACTACTGCTTGTAGCATAAGCTAAGTCTAAAGCATCCAATGTATCAATTACATGTGTTGCTGAATCTGTAGCCAAACCAAAACCATTTATAATAGCGGTCAATGATTCTGTTGCATCTTCAGCACTCATATTACCTACAGTAGATAACATTGTAGATGCTTTTAATAATTGGTTAGTTTGTTCTTCAGAGAAACCTTGTCTTCAGCAATATTAAACTATACTTATATTTTCATATAAGATTAGACCATATCTTTATTACATAAATAATATCTTCCATTTCGATTTAAAGGAATTTCACCTACTATTATTAAAATAATATAATAGCCCTACTCCTATTGTATATACATACCAATGGGATGGTCGTTGAACTTTATTCTATAAAATAGAATCTTAGTTGCTGATTATCCAATATTATTATTTTTTAACATTCATACTTGATATTTTTATCTGTATTGTAGTATAATAATCTATAAGAAATTTCCAGCAATTAAAAAGATTTATAGTAGCCAAGTAAGGTTTAGCCACTCACCCGCACCTTCAGTTACATCTGTCAAAGTTACGCCTAGGTCTTTTGCCATTTGTACATAATTGGACATCATGTTTTCCATAGAAGTGTCTGAATATTCAGTCACAATCTGAAGGTTGGTCATTTGTGTATTTAATTCTACTACAGCATCCGCTGCACCAAAAATGGCTTCTTGCAATTTATCAAAAACAGTAAAACTTGCTGCCATTGATAAACCACGTTGTAATAGTCCATCAAAGCCACCACTTAATTTTTCTGTAGCAGAATGAGTATTATTTAATTGATTTTTGATTTTATCCAAATCAGAATCTAAATTATTTAGTCTTATATTTTTTAATTCATCAAAAGAACCAGTAATTTTTGCATTTCCAAAATTTTTAAGTTTTAATTCTGCACGAGTTAAAGTTTCTTCTAACTGAATTAAATCCTGCTTCATTCTGGTGATTCCAGAATCACTCAAATTACCAGAATGTTGTGCTTGTGCTAATTCTTTTTTCTTTTGAATTACTCTATCTAAAGCCTTTTCAGCATCTTTATAAGCTTGTGTTATTTGAATGTCTTGTGATTTAGCAGAAGACATTTTAGATACTTGCTGAAATTCTTTATATTTTTGAATAAGTTTTTCTACGTCTTTTCTGATTCTAATAATCCAGAAAAGTCTGCTTGGTCAAATTTAAAAGAATTTGTGACTTCATCATATTCTATTCCTAATTTTTGTAATATAGGAATAAGTGATTGTATATTGTTTTTATATTCCTGAATCTGAGCAGAATTAAACATATCTGCTTTAGATTTAGAAGATATTTTAGACTGTGCCGATTGTGCTTGATTTAAAGCTGCTATATATTCTTGTAATGCTTTTGAACTTCTTTCTATACTAGAAACATCATCGGCTTTAGCTGTAATCCTAGAAGTTCTTTCAGAGTATGAACTGCTTAACTTATCTACTAATTCTTTATTCTTGATTTCATTTTTTAATGTAGAAATCAAAGTTTCTCTAGAAGCTATCTCTTTTTCTACCTGTGCAACTTCAGAAGTCTTTCCGCTAGATTTTAAAGATATTAATTCTTTCTTTCTAGCTATTACTTCTTCCATTGTAGATTTTAATTCTTTTTGCTTCTTGATTTCTGATTCATTTACTATAGTAGCACCAGAAAATGCAAGTCCACCTGATTCATTAACAGTAAAATTAAAAGCCGCTTTTACATCATCTGCTATTGCTTTAACAGAAGCACCAATCAATTTACCTTCAGAATCAAACTTCGCATAAACGCTTTGAATAGTGTCTTTTATGTTATTACCGTATTTATCAATATCAGCACCAGCTTTTTTCAAAGATTCGCTGATAAAATCATATAATTTAGTAGTCTGTTCTGCTTTTAATGAATTTAGCAGAGTTTTATTTCCTGTTTCTACTACACGATAAGCTTCTTCTATTTTTTTAATATCTA
>ERZ808278.1019-NODE-1019-length-13693-cov-3.852178_pt1 | contig 13693 bp, 12 predicted proteins | sample MGYA00521239_ERZ808278 | MGnify/ENA primary metagenome ERZ808278 (study PRJEB31516, sample SAMN03275600) | gut metagenome | biome: mammalia-associated habitat; material: feces | host: Papio cynocephalus | place: Kenya | collected 2012-07-17 ... | reverse complement strand
TTCCAAAGATCATAGAATTTGTTGATGAAATACCTAAGAGTGCTACAGGAAAAATATTGAAAAAGTACATAGTGAATTAGGGGTGGAGTTAAATGGAGATTGAATTAAAAAGAGAGGATTTTATTAATCAGTATCCCCCATCAAATTTTTTGAATAAAAAAGATGTTGGTTTACTTTGGGAAAAGGGTCGTTACAATTTATATGTACATATCCCATTTTGCCATAAAAAATGCGAGTTCTGCTACTATAAATCAGAAGAATTAGGAGATGACCCAGTACCAGCTGAGTATGTTGCTGCCTTAGTTAAGGAGATGGAGATGTATTCAAAATTGCCTGAAATACAGGGCAAGATTGCTAGTTCCGTTTATTTTGGTGGTGGAACACCTACTAAATTAAGCTGCGAACAGATTAAGCTGTTACTAGACGCAATACATAAAAACTTTATTCTAGATGAAGATTATGAGCTTTGTTTTGAGGCAAGACCAGGCCAAGAGACAACTGAAGAAAAGCTTGCATTGCTAAAGGAATACAAGATTAAAAGAATTAGTTTTGGTGTTCAAAGTCTTGACGATGAAGTGTTAAAGGCAAATGGAAGAAATCATGATGTGGAATCTTTTTATCGAGTATTTGAGCTGGCAAGAAAGATAGGAATTCCTAGTATTAATACGGACTTGATGTCTGGAATGGTTAATCAGTCAAGGGAAAGCTGGATGGATACGGTTGACAAGTTAGTGAAACTGCATCCTGAAAATATTGCGGTATATAAGTTGGAATTATACTTTAATAATGTATTATATAAAAGAATCAGAGAAAAAGAGTTTAGTCTTATGTCCGATGAAACGGAAGCACAATACGTTCGCGAAGGCTTCCAGAAGATGATAGATGCAGGATATATTCCAGTGACAAATTATAGTTTTACTTCAGATTTAAAATATGAGCATGTACATAGAAGAAAACTATGGCAAGGTGAGGACATGCTTGGAATAGGAGCTTCAGCTCACTCTTGTATGGATGGTTTTATATATCAGAATGAAATTAGTATTGAAAAGTATTTGAGCGCAATCAATGAAGGTAAATCTCCAATTATGAGAGCTTATCGTATGAGTAAGAGAGAGGAAATGATTCAGAGAATCGTGCTTGGACTTAAGACGATGCATTTTAACCGTGATGCTTTTCAATGTGAGTTTGGAATTGATGTGATGGATTTATATGGAGACGAAATGAGAGCGCTCGAGCAAAGAAAGTTCCTGACAATTGGTGAACATGAGATATCGCTTACGCTAGAAGGAATGCTGTATGCCGATGATATCGTTAGGGTATTCTACTTAGACGAGCAGAAAAAGGTATACTTATCACATTTTAAACGCGTGTAGAGGAGGAAAATTGATGAGAGACGGATTTTATTTATCGACATACATTCATATAGATCCCATAGCTTATCTCTATAACTTCCATATTCGCCACGATCAGAATATATCGTTGTGGAAAAAGCAAGGAAATAAGATAATATTAGTTCATCACTGGGAATTGGAACGTATTACAGGACTTAAAAGACAGTACAAATCATTTTACAGTATTCAGCAGGCAAAAGAATTTATTGAGATCCTCTTGAAACAATATGATTTGAAATTTGATGATTTAGCTGGAATTATTGGAACACCGCAGCTTGATACGGTATCTGATTATAGTTCGATTGAGGAAAACAAGGAGCTTGCTTATCACAGTATATGCCACTTATATTCTTCCATGCTTATGGATACGGACATTTTTCATAATGAAAATATAATATCACTTGCCTTGGATGGCGGACCGGATTCTGTCGTAGATAAATCAATAAATGATAAAAAATACTATGCTGGTTCAGTATCAAGGAAGGGAAAAGTTGAACTTTTTCCTTTATGCTCACCTGGTTTTTTATGGACATATCTTCGAAAAAAATACAATTTACGCGAAGGTACTTTGATGGCATTAGCTACAGCATCCAAAAGTGAAATATATTGTGAAGATGACGAACTAGTAAAAGTATATGGTATCAAGGACTTGAAAAAAGCGTATGAATTTATAAATATACTTGACGATAGGGTGAACAAAATTGAAGCAAAGGATGAAGGAGTTTTATTTAACGGCTTCGATCCTGATTTTTCTGAGCAAGATAACAGAATTAGTATGGTTTCCAAAATTGTTCAAAAGATGTCAATTCGTATACTCAAATATAACATAGAACATATTTTAGAAAAATATGATCTTGAACCATCAGAGACATATGTATCTATCTCTGGAGGATTCGGACTTAATTGTCCAACGAATAGTTTCCTAATGAGAGAATACGGATTTAAAGGCTTTTTAGCCCCACCATGTGTAAATGATGCAGGTATATCAATTGGTATAGCACTTTACTATTTTAATAAAGAGATTCCTGATATGGAATTTGCTTTGAAAAGTTCCTATTTTGGAGATAGTGATGATTCTTTTGATAAAATTTTGGAAAGTGGAGCATACAGTCAGTTTTTCAAAAGTTGCCAAGAACTTGATGAAAATACATTTGTGGAAGACATACAAAAAGAGCCAGTTGTATGGTTTGACGGCAGGGCAGAGATTGGTCCGAGAGCTTTAGGACACAGAAGTTTAATTGTAGCTCCTGAGAAAGAAAGCGGAAAAGATCAGTTAAATATTATAAAGAAAAGACAATGGTGGCGTCCAGTTGCGCCAATTATTCTTCAGGAAGATATGGAGGAATGGTTTGAAGGAAATTATTATTCACCATTCATGTTACATACTTTATATGTAAGAGAAGATCAAATTAATTTGGTTCCATCCATTTGTCACTTGGATAATTCTGCTAGAATACAGTCGCTGCTATATGATGATAATCCAGCGCTATATCGCTTAATTACTGCTTACAAAAGGCAAACAGGAATTCCAATCATTTGTAATACATCTTTGAATGATGTGGGTGAACCAATCATCAATACAATTAAAGAGTGCTTGAACTTTGCACTTAGAAAAGGTATTAAAGTAATTTACATCAATCAAAGAAGAGTGGAATTGCAAAATCATGATAAGTACATAAAAACTTGTCCTGAAGAGAGAAGTTACTCCATGAATCTGTTTACAGAACAGGAGATAGAGGAACTAAAACGGAAAGTAAATCCGTTTAATTTAGAGGAGAAAGCGTTAATCAATATTTTTAATAGACCAGATCTAGGTGAAAGTATTGATTTAACCAATAAGGCAGATGCGAATCGGTTGAAGCTATTCACGAGAATCGCAGAAGGTAGAATGGGAAAGATACCAGTACCAGGTTTAGACACTAAGAGAGGAGAATGATTTATGAAAAGAGCAGAAATTTTAGATATATTGAAAGAGATTTTATTAGGAGAAGAGGGGCTTGTATTAGCAGAATCAGTTGCTGATATGTCTGAAGAGACTTCTTTAATTGATGATTTGGTTATGGATTCTCTACAAATTTTAAATTTAATCGTTTTAATAGAAAATAGATTCAATTTTGAATGTAATGAAAGTGAGTTAAACTTGGATATGTTTGACAAGGTTGGCGAGCTAATTAATTTTATTGAAAGCAAGAGTAATTAATTTCAGAAAGCAGGAAGTATATATGAGTGAGAGATGGTTTACTGAAGAAGCTGCAAGTTTTTTATGTGAGCTGAAAGAACGCAATAGTAGACAATGGTATTTGGATAACAAAGAAGTGTATCAGGAAGTGGTAATGAAACCTTTGATAGATTTGGTATGCAGTTTGTCTAGCACAATGCTTGATATTGATAATGATATGGAAGTGCGACCTTTTGTTGGAAAGACTATATCAAGGATTCACTGCGATGCAAGGTTTTCAAAAAATGTCTTGTTTAAAGATCGGATGTGGGTAACATTTAAAAAAATTGGCGCAAGTAAAGTAGATTATCCCTCATTCTTTTTCGAGTTTTCGCCTTATTCCTATCGGTATGGAATGGGGTTCTTTTCCGCGTCGCCTAAGTCAATGTTAGCGATCCGCGAAGCAATTGATGAAAATGAAAAAGATTTCATTAAAATAATAAAAAAAGTTAAAAAAGACAATTTATTTTCCCCTGAAGGCGAAATGTATAAAAAGGAATATTATAAGGGGAAAAATGCAGAGGTAGCTCTTTGGTATAATAGAAGAAATATTTATCTCGTACGTAATAGTAATGACATAACAGAGCTATACAGCATGGAAAAGATTGATGAAATTCGAAAAGGATTTGAAAACCTGAAGGATATGTATCAGTTTTTTGCTTCCGCAATCGGTAGAGAATCTTAAGAATTTTATGAGAGGACAATTTTATGAACTGTATTTATGAAATTTGGGATGATACCACCTCGTATGATAAGAATATTTTAGGAAACAAAGGATATCATTTGATGAATATGTTTCAAAACGGAATCACAGTACCGCTTGCAATCGTCATTCCTACCACAATATGTAGAGATTATTACGGTTTAGGTAAGAAATTATCCTTAGAATATAAGGAAATGATTAAGAAAAAGTGCAAGGAACTTGAAAAAGTAACAGGAAAAGAATTTGGGAATGCAAAAAAAGCTTTACTTGTTTCAATTCGTTCTGGAGCAGCAGTATCTATGCCGGGAATGCTTGATACTATTTTGAATGTTGGTATTACAAAAGATATGGTTTTAAAGACTCAGGAAAAGTATTTATTACGCGCATATATAACATTTTTAAATGATTATGTAAAAGGAGTATATGGAATACAGCTTAAGGAAAGGGGAGATGATTTTCCAGATAAGTCAGTAGATGAATATAAAGAAATCATTTCAAAAAAATTGGAGTTATTCCAACAGACAACAGGAGAACAACTAGACGACTCTATTGAAGCAGTAATTGAAAATGCTGTATGCTCTATTTTCAATTCATGGGAAAAGCCAGAAGCGCAGATGTACCGAAAGAATAAAAACATTTCGGATGATTTATATACAGCTGTTGTAATTGAAGAAATGATATTTGGTAATCGGAATGAAATGTCAGGAAGCGGAGTATTATTTACTAAAAATCCAATAACTGGTGCAGATGAACTTTATGGAGAATATATAGTGAATGGGCAGGGTGTTGAAGTTGTAAATGGCGTAGCGGATACAAGACCAATTGAGCAAATGAAAAGTGAATTAAACGAAGTTTATGAGCAATTGAAAAACGAAGTTTCAAAAATTAAAACGCTCTATGCCGACCCGCAGGATATTGAATTTACTTTTGAAAATGGCAAATTGTTTATTTTGCAAACAAGAAATGCATGTATTAGAAAGTAAAGCCTGAAGTCATTACAAGAAAGGAGTCTTATGGAAACAAAAATAAAAATAGTAAGGGCAGAAATTGATAGATTAATAAGAGAATTACATCCTGACAATGAGAGATTTTTTTATTCACATTTACATGGTGTTTCTCATTATTGTACATTACTGGCATTTAGACGAAATTTGGATGTAGAAATAGCTACAACTTGTGGTATGGTTCATGATATCTATCCTCTTTATACTGGTGAGTTTGAAGACCATGCAGTAAAGGGAGTGCCATATGTAAAATCGCTACTGGAATCCCTAAATATATTTACGGATGAAGAAATTGGAATAATTACGTGTGCGGTTTCTAGACACACTGATAAAAGAAGTATTGATGAACCATATGACGAATTGCTGAAAGATGCAGATACTATGTATCATTGTCTATATGATCCTGACGATCCTATTAGGGAAAAAGAAGTTGAAAGGTACAAAAGAATTTTAAAAGAATTTGGATGTACAATTATGCCTACAATGAATTAGGATGCTTAGTTTTTCCTAAAATGTAGACAGCTGTTTTCAATAAATGCACAAAAATTATGAATAATGATTTACGAGTTAAGGAGAAAAATGTTAGTAACAATTGTTGGAATAGATGGTTCGGGTAAGACCACACAAGTTGAGTTACTCAAGAACGCCGGAAAGTATTCTGTATGTGCACACAAGGCTTCTTCAGAGGATAGGAGTATTATAGAAAGTATTTCGTATGAAAATTATACTACATTTAAAGAGACTTTGTCTGTAGCGATGACGTTGGATTTGTTAAGAACGTATCGTGCTGAGATGGATTCATGTGATAATGTTACGTTAAATCTTTGGGATAGATATAAATATTGCATCCAGGCATACTTTGCAGCGGAGCAAATCTCATATGAAAAAACAAATTTACTTTTAAAAGAACTGCCAACGCCAGATTTAACGATATTTTTAAAAATCGATCCGAAAGTGGCAGAAAAACGTATACATAAGCGTGGCGCGGCAAAACCATTGGAATATGCTGAGTTTCTGACGATAGTTCAACAGCGGTACAGTGAGATTTTAATGAATGAAGATCATGTTCATATGATTGACTGTAATGAAAAATCTTCAGATGAAATACACAAAGAAATTATGGATGCAATAGAAAAAAGGTTGCAGACATTATAATCGTTAAAAATTATGATTAAAATACTAAAAGATGTATTGGATAAAATAGGGAGATGATATGCTATGATAGTTCTTGGAATTAGTGGTGGTATAGGACATGATTGCTCAGCATGTGTTGTGAAGAACGGAAAATTGCTTTGCGCTGCAGAGGAAGAAAGATTTTCTCGTATTAAGAGATCATCACGTAAACCGCCTGTAAATGCTACAGTATTCTGCTTGGAGCAGGCAGGCATTGATATCAACGATGTCGATGTTCTTGCAATTGGTTGGAATCCAGATAAATTTAATATAAAGTGGCCAGTTGATTACTTGGAAGAGTATTTATCCAATCCTCTGTTAAAGAGGGAGAAACCATTTAAGATTGTTCCAGTTGATCATCACATTGCTCATCTTATTGCTTCATATGCGTACTCTGGATTTGAACAAGCTACAGGAATTGTAATCGATGGACAAGGTGAAGACTTAGCAACAACAATTGCATATATTGATAATAGAGAAGTAAAGATTCTTGAGCAAAAACCTATTTCACAGTCATTAGGATATTTCTATCAGGGGGTTTTAAGATACTTACGACTAGGTCGTACAGAGGCCGGAAAATTGATGGGACTTGCATCCTATGGAAAAAAAGAGTATGACCTACCAATTACAATAGACGAAAAAGGTTACACCACAGCAGTTAACGACCTAGATTATAATTTCGTAGAAGAAAGCAACGACCATGTTATTGGATGGTGGATTAACTGGCTTACTGAAAATATAGGTAAGTCTGCTGAAGGAGAGCTTGATTTAGAAAGAGTAAAAAACAGAGCTTTAAGTAGAGTACCTTTTGAAAAGCTTAATGCGGATCTTGCTGCAACAGCTCAATATTATACAGAACAAGCCATTATGGCAACTATGAAACGAGGTATTGAGCTTACTAACTGCAGAAATGTAGTTTATGGTGGTGGCGTTGCACTTAATTGCTCGGCAAATGGAAAAATTGCTCATTCTGGAATAGCAGATAAGATAAGCGTTTTTTCAGCTTGTGGAGACAGTGGTACAAGTATTGGTGCAGCATTGTATGTTGATGGTACATATAAAATAAAAGAAAAAGCATATACTGCATATCTTGGACCTGAATACTCAGATGAAGAAATACTTGCAGCAGTTAAAAGCTTAAAACTAAACCACTCAGTGGAAGAAGATATCGAAGATGTTGTAAGTGGATACTTGGCTGACAACAAGATTATTGGATGGTTCCAAGGAAAAATGGAGATGGGACCTAGAGCATTGGGGGCGAGAAGTATTATTGCTAATCCTTCTAATCGAGATACATTGGATTTCATTAACAGAGAGATTAAATACCGTGAACCATGGAGACCACTATCTCCTTCTGTCTTAGCTGAATTTGCGGATGAATATGTTTATGATGCATTTGAAAGCGAGAATATGTTATTTGCATTTAAAGCTAAGGATATTATGATAAAAACTATGGGAGCAGCTGTTCATATTGACGGAACAACCAGAGTTCAGACAGTTCCTAAGAATCAAGGTAGATACAGAACTATGATTGAAAAGTTCTATGAAAAGACAGGTATTCCAGGAGTATTAAATACCTCATTTAATATTGATGGAGAGCCAATAGTTTGTTCACCTTATGATGCAATAAGAACATTCTATTCATCAAAATTAGATTATTTAATTCTTGGTAACGTAGTAGTGAAAAAGTAGAGAAGTAGTGTGAAGTAGTATTCTTTTGCGCAAAAGCCATACTAATCAAATATGTTGCCAACATGCAGGAAGAGGGAGGTAGGTATGGTTAATGTTTTATGGATAGGTGAGAATCCTCAAACAACTACTTCAAGTAGCTTAGTGGGTTGGCCAGTTTGTATGCGACTAGCCCTAATGGATTATGATGTTTCCTATTTAGCGCTTGATGTTTTTTCTTCACCTTATGAAAAAGACAAAGTTAAAGTAATCCCTACGATAGTCCAAGACATGAATACGCCAATTGGGCTTGGAAGTGTACAAAACATGTTTAATATAGTTTATAAAAGGGTAACACCGGATGTAGTTATTGTTTGTTTAGATAACGTTAAGACAAAGGAAATTTTATATCAGCTTAAACAAATAAAGTTTAATAATATAATAGTTTGGAAGTTTTCAGAAGAGCAGCTGCAAGTTGAAAATGAGCATATACAAATAGCTGAATTCTCCGATTTGGGAGGAGAACAACAATTGTCCGTGTCAGAACCTGTTTTATATAGCGAGGATATCGATAAAGTTATTGAGAAATGGTGCGAATTACTGGAACCATTTCAGAACAGCAAGTCGACACAGGTGTCAGAAAAATATGGAATAAACTTTAAGGGCAATGTATGGGGAAATGGAAGTATGTCTTTGACGTCAAGATTACTTGCTAGTGCCTTAGAGTCTATAGGTGTAGATGTTTCACTTGAAAATACTGTTCTAAAAAGACCTGAGCAATGCACTTTTATTAAGGATGAACAGGAAAAGATTGAGTTTGAAAAAATGGAGAGGAAGAAAATTGATTCCAATCAATATGTACATATACGTTACAGTGGACCACAGCCATCGGAAACACACTTAATGGAAGGACACTTTGATTATACGATAGGCAGAAAAAATATCGCATACTGGTCTATCGATTATTCATCTTTAGAGGGACCTGGATGTCCGTCTGCTGATTTATTGAATAATATTCCTGATCAGGTATGGGTTCCGTCCACTCATAGCAAATATGCTTTGATAGAATCAGGAGTTATTGAGGAAAAAATACGAATTGTACCTAATGGATATTTGGAAGATGTATTTATGCCAATGCAAACGCATAATACGGCCAAAAGAAAGTTTACATTTTTGCACGTTTCAAATTTTAAATTTTATAAGCGCAAAGGTGTAGATGTATTATTGGAATCTTATATCAAGGCGTTTGATAAAGACGATGAGGTAGAACTAATGATTCACAGTCAAAATGAAGCCAATATGGAAGAAATTCTTGGATTCATATCAAAGTTTCAAAGTAACTATAAACATCATCCAGAAATCGTAATTAAGAATTATCCGTTAACGCATAAGGAACTTTCAGTCTTATACAATGAAAGTGATTGTTTTGTTTTCCCAAGTAGGGGAGAAAGTTTCGGACTTCCTCCACTAGAAGCTATGGCATGCAAAACACCCGTAATTGTTACAAATTGGGGAGGAATGCTTGATTTTTGTAACAGCGAGAATGCATATTTAGTTGATTATGATTTGGAGCCTGTTGATAACAACCTTTGTCAGGGATGGGGTGGCGGAATGGAGGCTAACCCAAGGGTGGATAGTTTAGTAGAATTAATGCTTCATGTATATAATGATCCAATTGATAGGAATAAAAAGGCTGCATGTGCTTGTGAAACTGTAAAGCTATGGACTTGGAAGAAGGCAGCATATATAGTAAATGATATAATACAAAATATGTAATCTTGTGAAAGAGCTGTTTCTATAAAAGGTAAGCTAATGAATTGAGAAAATGGAGAAGAATAATGGAGAATGAGCTTTTAGTAAGTGTAATTATACCAACGTATAACAGAGCAGATAAAATACATAATGCAATTCATTCTGTAATAAATCAAACTTATAAAAACTGGGAAATTGTTGTGGTAGATGATTGCAGTAAGGATAATACAGCAGAGATAATACAGCAGTTTATTGATCAAAAAGTGAATATAAAATATATAAAGCTGAAAAAAAATCAAGGTGCTTCAAATGCTAGAAATGTTGGACTAGAGCAGTGTATAGGGGAATACATTGCGTTTCTGGATTCCGATGATATGTGGACAGAGGAACACCTTCAAAAGAATATAAGTGCTATGGAAAAATACGGTGTTAAGTTGAGTTATTCATTTTGGCTTGAAAGAAGTTTGAATGGTAAAGATGAAGTCGTATTTAAAGAAGGCAATCCATTAAAAACAAAATTTGATAGAGCCATAAAAGACTCATATATTAAAATTGTGGATGAAGAGACTGCTTTTTTGGAATCTCCGAGATATATTGAGTATGCATGTATATATAAAGTATACTGCAACCACATTAACACTTTGGTAATGAGTCGGGAAGTTTATGAAAAAGTAGGTTCGTTTGATGTAAGTTTAGCTACTTCGGAAGATGATGATTTTTCCTTTAGAGCTTTATTGTATTTTGATGCTGTAGTCGTAATGAAAGAATTGTTCATATATCATCAAGGGGTGGATAATCTGTATAATTTTTCAGAACGACAAAGTATAGATATAAAGAGAGACTTTAAGGATGAGAAAACAGTAAATAAGTTCTCAATATGTCTAGAAAGTAATTATGAATGTATCGCAAAGAAAAAAACTACTTACTTAGAGTATGGTAGATTTTCACAGAAGAAAGAATTCCTTAATGCTTGTAGGGAGCAGTTAGGATGGAGAGCATTTACAATTGCATACATTAACAAAGAGGTATATAATAAAAAGGCTTTGAAGTATAGTTTACGTTCCATCTATTACATGCATAGGCCAATAGATTTTAAACTCTTTTTAAATATCATTTCATCAAATCGCATGTTTAAAAAAGCAGATTGTCAACAGTTCATACATTTTTAGTACTCAGGAAGGGGTTAAGATTTTTGAAATAATTATAGAAGGAGAGAATTTATGAACACAACAATTGAATTAAAGTCAGTATCTAAGGAATTTAAAGTACTTAACAGGAGGGAGGGACTTAGTGGAAGCTTTAAGGATTTGTTCTCAAGAAATTACAATTATGTAAAAGCAGTAAATGATGTGACATTTACAATCGGTAGGGGGGAAATGGTTGGTTATCTTGGACCTAATGGTGCAGGAAAATCTACCACAATTAAAATGATGACTGGTGTTTTAGAACCATCATCTGGAACAATTTTGGTAAACGGGAAAATACCTTATAAAAACAGAGTTCAAAATGCTCAGGATATAGGAGTTGTATTTGGTCAGCGTACTCAACTCTGGTGGGCGTTACCTATGATAGAGTCACTTAAAATCTTAAAAGATATATATCAGATAAGTGACAAGGATTACAAGGATCAGCTTGACTTGTATGAATCAATTATTGATATAAAACATCTTTATAATAAACCAGTACGTGAAATGTCACTTGGTCAGAGAACACTATGTGACATTTTGGCTGCATTCTTACATAATCCAAGTGTTATCTTTTTGGACGAACCTACAATCGGCTTGGATGTTTCTATGAAAGATAAAATAAGAGAATTGATAAAAAAGCTAAATGCTAGTCGAAATACAACTGTTGTTTTAACAACTCATGATATTGGTGATGTAGATGCGCTATGTAATCGAATAATTATAATTGATAAAGGAACGGTTCTATACGATAACGATGCTAGTAATTTAAAAGAGTTTTTTGGTATGTATAGAACTTTAAAGATAAAGTTTTCTGAAAAATTAACTGAAGATGAAATAATGAACAAATTGCGAATTCGTTTTCCTGATTCACCGTCAATTGCAGTAACTGCTGTTGATGATTGGATAGCTATACTGTCTAAGGAGAGTGAGACTCCTGTTATGGATATTTTGCGATTTATGCAGGAGACAGTAAGCATTAAGGATATTAAAATAGATGAAGTTACAACTGAGGATATTATTAAAAAGATTTATGAGGGGAATGCTGTATGAAAAGATATAAAACATTGATTCGTTCAGGAATAATAGTATGTCTTCGGTTTAGGATGGGTGTACTTGTTACGTTCCTTGGTAATCTAATTTATTTAATTATTGTGTATAGTCTGTGGAAAAGTATATATGCTTCTTCTGGAACTAGTGTTATGAATGGAATGACTTTTCAAGATACCATGATTTATTTAGTACTGGCATCATCCATGTACATGCTTTTAGAAAGTCACCTTACATGGAGAATGCATGAGGATATTCAATCGGGTAAAATCGTTCTTGATATCATTAAGCCGATGGGATATCAAACATTTAAGTACGCTGGAATTTTAGGCGAGGTATTGTTTAATTTCCTTACAACGTTTGTGCCAACATTTTTAATTGTATATTTCATATCAGGCTGTAAAATACATATTGGTTTCAATGTCATATTGTTCTTACTAAGTATGTTTATAGGAATCATAATAAGTTTGAGCGTTGATTTTTTTATTGGAACAATCGGGCTTTACACACAATCTATCTGGGGAATTAATATTATGAAGGAAGTAGTAATAATGTTATTTTCAGGTGCAGTTGTACCTATTAACTTTTTCCCAGAGCCTTTGAAGACAATAACAATGCGTTTGCCTTTTCAAGCAATTTACAATACACCATTACAATTATTAATCAATGACAAAATGTCAGCCATGGAACGTTTCGGTATATTAGGAAATCAGATTATGTGGTTAGTTCTATTGCTTGTCATAAGTAACGTATATTGGCAAAGGTCTCTTAAGACAATAACGGTAAATGGAGGGTGAAGTATAATTGAGCAGCAATATTCAAATAAAAAATGGACATGGCATAGGTTATTACGCGCGAATATACCAAAAATTACTTATCCAAAATATAAAGAGCAAAATGAGCTATCGTTTTGATTTTATTATTTCTTTATTAGGAATTATATTTGTCAATTTATCTGGATTTGTTTCGTTTTGGATTATATTTAAAAATTTTCCTTCCTTGTTGGGATGGTCATATTATGAAATGTTATTTTTATACGGTTTTTCACTTATTGCGCTAACACCAGTGCAATGTTTTTTTGATAATAATTGGAACCTTATGACATATGTACTTTCAGGAGATTTTATTAAGTACTGTTTTAAGCCTATGAACTTATATTTCTATTACATTTCAGAAGTTTTTGATATAAAAGGAATAGGTCAATTAGGAATAGGAATATTCATTTTAGTTCACTCATGGACTAACCTGCATTTGAGTTTTTCATTTCTAATTTTGTTGAAACTTATTCTGGCATTAATCGCATCTTCGCTATTTATGATTGGTATCATGAATTTTGCTTCAGCATCTAGTTTTTATATTGTGAATGGAGCATACTTTGTAATGGTATTATCAAATAAATTCAAGGATTATGCAAAATATCCAGTAAGTATCTTTAATGGAGTAATAAGATTTGTATTCACTTTTCTTATACCAGTAGCTTTTATGGCTTATTTTCCTAGCTTAGAGTTTATCGATGGTAAGACACCGGTATTCCTTACATACTTTACACC
>ERZ808278.1018-NODE-1018-length-13706-cov-3.866383_pt1 | contig 13706 bp, 17 predicted proteins | sample MGYA00521239_ERZ808278 | MGnify/ENA primary metagenome ERZ808278 (study PRJEB31516, sample SAMN03275600) | gut metagenome | biome: mammalia-associated habitat; material: feces | host: Papio cynocephalus | place: Kenya | collected 2012-07-17 ... | reverse complement strand
GCAGATGGGCGAGACGGCAGGGGGTGGACTCCCAGGGGGGTAGTCTGGTACCTGTCACGCCTCGCCAAGGGCGACGGCCACGTGGTCAAGGTGGCTGACTCAAGGCCCACCCGCTACGCCTACATCCCCTAGTCGGGCAGCACATGGAGACGCCTCACTGCGTTCGTCGTCTCCCAGGACCAAGCGCAAGTGCCGCGCTTGGTCCATTTTTTTTCTTTTTTTTGGTCAAATCTTTGATGCGAGCCTATAGTCAGAGCCATTATAGGGGAAAACGCTACGCCTGTCAAGGCTGAAAGGCCTGTCCAAGAGCGTCATAATCCTTTTTCCAATACCAAAGATAGCCGCAAGAGCAGTTATGAGGCTCTTTCTTCGCCAAGTGGTTTGCAGCTCTGACAAGTGATGCGGCTGTGCACCCCACTTGCCTTGCGGCTTCTGCCGGGAAAGGATACTCTGTCATAAAATTGTTGTCAATATCGCATTGTACGATAGGACGTGGGTCTTTGGTGCGCCAAGGCCAGTTGCGACAGCTGTTTGAGCGCCTCTGCGGCCCAGTGCCATAAGCATTGTTATACTCCCCGGTGCACCATTCCAAGTTACTGAAATGGTTATTCAGCTTGTTCTCGTCTTTGTGGTTCACTTCGGGTAAATCATCAGAATTATCCAAGAAGTTGGAGGCAACGAGCCTATGGACATACATTTTCTTGCCGTCTATGCCCACACGAGCGTAGCCTGTATCGGTAATTTCCCACTGCAAGAAAGATGCTTTGTCCTTGCGCCGCACGGCTCCATTGGGATATATGAGATAGCGGTTGTCTTCTTTCAATCTTTTTGGGGTGAAATCGTCAATTTCTTCCTGCATGTCTTCTCCTCCTGACATCTGCGAGACTATCGCCTATATTCCTGATTATTTTACCCTTCTGACGCTTTCCTCTTTCAATCCTCTGTCAACGAAAAGCCTATAGAGGTTTTGGGATTTCCGCAGGCCAGAAGCCTATACAGGTCTAGGGGTTACCACTTGACAGCCTATAGGCGCCCGAGATAAAATACGGACCACTTCTGAAGATATGAACACATATGCATATGTTAGACCTTTTATGCGAACACTAGTTCTGCCGAACACCAGTTCGGTTAATGCCACTGGCGCGGTGACAATTGCGAACATCAGTTCTGCCTGCGCAGACGCGAACATGTGTTCGGTTGTGCGGCGCACGCATCCCAAGCAGAGCGGCTTGGGCTTGGGCGGTAAAATGCTTTACCGCCGTGTCTGGGGCCTTGCATCTCCTCCCAAGTATCCCAGTACCCGCCTTGGGGTCACAAGGGCTTAGAATGCCCCATGTAAGCCATTCTGCGGCCTAGAGTAAACCTAGGATGACTTCTGGGTCGCAAGGTACCTTATCAAACTTCTTTGCCCCTGTGAGCAATTCTGGGGCGTTCTAAGACGCGTTGGCCAAAGGTGCCTGCTTGCGCCCCCGAGGGCGGCGCACAGGGCCGCAGATCGCCCCGCAAGGCCTTGCCGAACTGGTGTTCTACCTCTTTTGGACAGAACATGTGTTCGCCCCCTTGGCCGCAAAGCACCCCCGAGGGGTGTTCCCTGCCTCGGGGGTGCGCAAGCGTTCTGCTGTATGGGGGCGGGTGGCCCCTGCGGGCCACCCTTAGATAACGCTAGTCCTCATCGCCCCAGACGGGGTTCTCGGTGCTGGCGAGCATGTAGACAACGGCACCCTTGCCAAGCTCGCCGACCTTGCGGGTGAGCTTGTGGGAGATGAACAGGCCCTCGGCAATGCCAGCGTTGAGGATGGCGGTGGACTTGGAAGCGGTGAGAATGGTGGGAATCTTGGCACGGATAAACTTGCCGTTGAACGCGGTGCCCTCGGTGAGCATGGACGCGATGCGCTTGGCATCGTTCACGTTGGCAATGTGCGTCTTGGATACGGTGGGGGTGGACTTCTTGGAGACGCTGGCGAGGATCTTGTCGAAGACCTTGCGCTCGGCCTCGGTGAGGTCGGCGTACCCCTTGCCCTCGGCAATGGCGGTGAGGACGGACTTACGGGTGATGGTGGTGGTGGCCATGGTGGCGCCCCTTTCTGGCTCGCGGGAGTCGGCAACCCCTTGCTGCCTTTCCTTTCCCCCTCGAACTGTCTACTAATATACTCTGACTTAACATGCCGTCAACCGAGAATCCCCAAATGTTGAGATTTTGTGAAACAGCAGGTAGATAGGGTAGTTTCTAGTAAAGGCAATTAAACTTCCGATGCACGGCGCATAAGTTCTCGAACATTTCACCGACACTTCGGCCAGTGGTCGAACTCTGCCTGAAGTTGTTCCTGTTAGCCCAAGCTAACTTCTCGCCCCCATTCCCCACCCTCCCTCCCTGTAAGGGTACCGCTTTGGCCGTTTGGCCGCAAGCCAGAATCAGAAAAAACATGACCTCCTTTGCCGCACTCTTGGAGATTCTAGCCAACAGGATAAACACGTTCTAAGGCCATTCTAAGGCGTTCTAAGGGTGGGTTCTCAATCGGTTGGTATAGGCACTAGGGTAGGTTGTCAAACGTGCCTTAGATAGGCTTGTGCGCGGTCATTTTTCGAGCCGTTTTAAGCCCGTCTAAGCAAAGTTAACCTAGGCTAACACCCAGGCAGAAACTGAATGACTTATGAAGAAAAAAAACGCGTGTAAGGCGCTGTGAGCCGTTCTAAGGCGCTTTAAGCCCTTGCGGCTAGGCCACTAGGGGGCGTGCGCCTTTGGCCACAGACGCGCTTAGAGTGACCCTAGGCTCTTGGAAATAAGTTATTATCACCAAGAGCCATAAAAAAGCCCCTCCTCGCAAGGGGAGGGGCGCAAGGGGGCTAGTTGAGATCGCGGGCAACCTTGGCGGCACCGCGCCACCCGCACCCGACCGTGTGGCTCGTCTTCTTGTGCTTGCGGCGGGCGGCAAGCAGAATTGCCGTCTCTATCTCCGCATCACTCAATGCGGTGTGCCGCTCGGAGAAGCCAGCATCGCTCGAGATGAACTGATAGACCCGCTCGGCGCTGGTCTGCGGGTTACCCTTGGCCGAGACGTAACCATGGTTGACGGCCCACCTGACGTAGCTCTTAGTTGCCGTGATGCAGGTGGCATAGTCCCAGATATCGCACACCTTTACGCTGTACGGGAACCAGAAGCCACAGAAGCCGTTGGAGTAGGTGCGGACGGTTGAGTTGAGCGCCTGTTGATCAAACTTGGCGTTGTACGCCCAGACCTTGCGGATGCCGTACTTTCTGATGGTGTCTCGCACGAGGTTGTAGGCGGTAAGGCAGTCGAGCATCTGCCACTCGCCGCCCTCGTCCATGGAGATGCCAGCGCGATACTGTGGCAGCTTGTCGGCATAATAGGCGGAGTTCATAAGACGCGAGTTGTTGAACGTCTCGGCAATGACGATAGACTTGCGCTCGACCGTCTCGCCTGTTGCCATGTCAACAACGCAAAAGCCGAGGTCATATACTAGACTGTTCCACGGCTCGGGCTGGTTAGTCTTGCGGGCGTACCTGTCGCAAGTCTCGGTGTCTAGAATCATGTGGTAGGCCATTTGTGTTACCCCCTTGCCAGATGGGCTTGGCCCCTGTGGCCCGCCCGCTGATGAATACATTAGCACTCTTGGGACTGATACAAGCCGAGAATTTAAAGATATGCAGGAAATGTGAGACGATAAATTATTATCACTAAGATACATACCTCGGGATTCATTGACGGGGCTACTCACCGCACAACATTATCATTGCGCTTGTCACTTGGAATTGCAAGAGACAAACAAAAAAAAGTCAGTCACCTAAAAAAAAAGATAACTGGCCGCAAGGGGACTTAGAGACTCGCGAGGTAATCCTCAAGCTCTGCTATCTCGGTACGCTTCTTCATTATTTTAATATTTATTGAATGGTCAATATAATGCAACATTTTAGTGATTCTGCCATCCACTCTTTTAGCCTTCCTGTAGCTGGATAAATCACGGCTCTTTTCTTTGTCACTTGAGCTGTATTGCAGCCCTTCGACCACCGACTAAGGCCAGTCTAGCACAGTAGTGGCCGCAGGACATCGAGAATCAGAAAAATACCCCCGACAAAAAAAGTCGGGGGTATTGCCGTTTAACGGAGACATCCGCGTAAGGCCAACAGACGCTAGTTCAGGCAAAGAGTCGCGCCCGCGAGATTCATCGCTTCCTGTATCCATGGATTCAAGTACAGCTCTTGGGGGTTCGTCTTGTAGCCGAGATTGTGCTCGTAGTAGTCTCTCACGGCGTTCTCCATGATGTAGGCGCGGTTTCTCGTTGGAGCCATGGTAGCGGCCACCAAGCAATACCAGCGCTCGTCTCTCAAGACGCGGCAGGTGTTCTTCTCTATCTCTCTTATCCTAGTCGCAAGACGCCCGACGGAGGTTGAGCCGACCTTAAAGCCGCAAGGCACTACCGAGTCATCGTCCCAGCAGAACCCCCGCGGGATATACTGTATTCCGTAGCTGCTTGGGTAGGGCGTTTTGTATCATCTGCGCGAAGTCTCGCGAGGTATTGCGCTTCCTCGCGTTGAACTCAACCAGCTTGGCGTGACGAGCTCTCTCGCGCTCTTCCTACCGCTTTCTTCTTTCCTCTCGCGCCCTCGCGTCCTCTAGCTCCGTCTTTGCCACGTCATTTAGAATGTCCATGATATCATCAATGCCGCTCACCTGATAGGCTTCAATGCCGTGGCTCTTGTAGTCTTCAATGACGTCTGGGTCATCGTCAAACGCCACCCCGCCAGTACCATTCGTGTAACAGGTCTTGGGCGTGCCATGCTGAATGACTGATACCTCTACGTCTTTGCCAAGATAGTTCTTGACCCAACGGCGCTTGGCGCTGCCGACGTTCCTACGATACCGCATGGTATCATCTTTGGCCGCCCATGATATCACCTTGACGTGAGCACCAATGGCCGCAAGGACGGCTCTTAGCTTGTCAATGTCTCCCAGCGGAGAACACTCGCGATATGGCGTGGTGTCCTCTCTCTCGATGTATTTCAACCAATTCTTGTAGCCATACAGATCGGCGATTGTGCCGTCCATGTCAAGATAGATAGTCTGCATTCGTTCCCCTTGCGTCGTTGGTTGCCTTGCAGGTCATACATTACACGACTTGCGGCCATTGCCGTCACAAAAACCTCGGGCTTCACATCTTCTCCACAATCCCAAACTAGAGCGTCAGTTCGTAGAACGCATGTTCGGTCGAGGTGCGTTCCTGTGGATTCATTGACGGAACTCTTTACCGCACGTCCTTATTGTTGCTCGTCGCTGTTGGATGTGCAAGCACTATCTTCTCTTCACAGCCTGTTCATACATACAAGCCAACCACGTGCGCTGGGGCGTGTGCCTTTTCCCCTTGGCGCTTCTAGGCTTCTAAACTACATTCATTATTGCACATGTCATATCTTGTTGTCAATGGGTTTCAGGAAACTTTTTTGGAAACATTCCAGAAACATCTTGCGCAGCCTGCCGCACTTGCTACGCGCGGTCTCGCGCCCACGCTTCGCTGGCTAGGCTGCACAGCAGCCTAGCGGGGCTTGCTTGCGCAAGCCCTCCAATAGCCAAGAAGTGACTAGGTTGGCGCAGCGGCCGAGGTGAAACGTTTTACCATGACGCACACGCTTGCGGCCACAGCATCGATTTGCCGCATTCGTAGCTCTCTTGGTGAGGTTAGGTTTTCTTCTGTTTTCTTGGGATTGACTATTGACAGGTTCAAGCGTCCCAGTGTAGACTGTTCTTAGAATGGGGGATAGTGACTTTCAGCCGCGCCGCATGGGCATATCTCCCCAGTATAAGTATAACGCCTGCCGCCCTTGCGGTCAACAGGCAATGACAAAAAAAATGGCCCCCGAGAGATAGGGGGCCTGATGGGCCTAGCGTGCGCTGTCCGCGTCCTCGGCGATGGCATCAAGGTAGCAGAACTGGCAGACCTCGATGAACGGGCTTGTGTCCGCATCATCTTTTCTAATGTACCACCAGTCATGCACGTGTGCGCCGCACACGCCGCACTCGATGTAGTCATCGGCTGCGGGCTGCTGCCGTGTCTGTGCGCCCGCAACAGACGCACACCAAGTGATGGAGAACACAGCTGTGATCGCGAGTATGATGGCGATGAACCTCTTCATGATGTTACCTCTTTGCTCTTGCCGTCTGACGTCAACAGGTGGCAGGCGCTGGGGGTCATTTGCGCACCCCCCCACCTAGTTACTCTGCCTACCTCGGCACGTACACCTTGTGGAGCATCACGCGCGCGTCTGGGTAGTTGGCACGGTCATACTCATAGTTCCAGATGGCGTCTTCCTTGCTGTCGCTCCAGTAGGTGTAGCGCCCGTTGCGGCTAACCCTCCAAGAGACCTCGCGTGCCCGCATTGCCCTCTTGTACGCTCTCGAACCAGTCATTTGAGATACCCCCTTGCTTGCGGCTTTGCTTACAGCCTTAGTATAGCGCTTCTGCCGCTACCCGCAAGTGAGAATCTCGAGGTTTTTTTGGTGACTCTTGGAATTTTCTTGTGTCAAGAGAAAATCGGCGAATGGCAAGGGCCATTGCCTGCGCAAAAGAACGGCCCCGTGTGAGCGGGGCCAATGACGGCTACCTGAACATCAGGCGGTACATCGTCTCAAACAGGCGCTTGCTTGCCGCTGGTGCCGACTCTGTCGGCTTGCCGTCCAGATAGGTCAGGTCAACGGCGATGTTGAACGTGTCACTATCAAGCTGCGCCACGGTGAGCGTAGGTGCGTCTGTGCGGGTGTAGCCCTCGTGGTCATAGTCGCTTGCCACGTGCCACCCCACGTGCGGCCTTACCCAGCCGTAGGCAACGTGGCCGTTGATGGGTATCTCGAATGTAATGGCGGTATCCATGCGCTACCTCCCCTCGCGCATCGCCTTGTGCGTGCGATACTTGCGAGTGTTGAAATAGCTGTACGTGATACCCTCGTCCGCATAGGCGTTTTCCTTGCATCGGGCAAGCGTCACGAGGGTGCCCGTCACCATACCCGCCACGAACGCCGCAATTGCCACCATCCACGCCCAGTCAGTCGGAACCATGCCGTTACCCCTTTGTCTCTTGGTGTCGTGCCTTTTGACTATGGTCAGTATGACGCAATGCGTGCCAGAAGTAAAGTGAGAGTCCGTGTGAGATAGATCCCATACCGCTCGCCGATGTTCTCGCACCGCTTGGGCTTCTCGGTTGCGCTGGGCGCAGAAGCGAGTATAGTAACAGTCAAGCGGTAGCCGAACGGATTCAGATAGAATCGCGAGGGGCAACGAGGGACCGTCATTTAGGTAGCTACAGAAATGCCCTGATAATAGTAAGGTACCTTGCGGCCCAGAAAATGGGCAGCACTTCCATTGTACCAAAGGCGGCATCCGCAAGCAAGGAAATATTTCCGCAGATATGGAGAAGTCTCCATAGGCCAAGGGCTGTACACGCGCCCGCACATCTGCTAGACTAAAGGCGTACCGAGTGGCCAATCGACTGGAGCAAGCAATGCTTGACATGACCGTGGACCTCACCCCTGCCACCCACGTGCGCGTGACTGGGTGCATAGCCGACAACCAACCCGACTACTACGCCCTGCTTCTGTTCGTGAGCAGGACGCTACCTAGCGGCCACGAGGTCGGCGTGTACGTGCGCAATAGCCAGGGCTACATGCGAGACGTTGCCCCATCAGAAGCCCTTGCGTCCCTCCTGACTGGCGCTTGCGAACAGGTAGGCGTAGCCGACTGTCGCTTCGCATTAGCACAGCTGCAGGACGCCTTGCGTGGTTGGCTCGCGCGCGAGGCAGCGTAGCGCGTTTGTGTGCATCGTGTGGAGAGCCAGACTCTCGCGGCCACGCGGGCGCAAGGGGAGTAGAGTAGGTGTTGCAAGGGAAGCACCTGCCAGTGAGGAGACACACCATGACCAGCATCACCATCACCGCCACCGTCCGCGATGCCCGCACAGACTCCGCGCTCGAGGTTGACTTCACCCTCGCCGACACTGACCGCGAGTTTGTCCTCACCGTCACCGACCCTGCCACTGGGTCCAGCGAGTCTGACTTCTGCATGTACAGCGCAGATGCGGAGGTGGCCGAGGAGAAGTTCGAGCGTCTGGCTGGGCATGTGCTCCGACTGTTCCCCACCTCACGCGTCAGGGCGCAAGGTGACCCCATCGGGCGTGCTTCGCAGCTGCTCGCCGAAGCCACGCGCTACCAGAAGTAGCTTTCCAGCCCCTCGCATCGCGCAAGGGGCTTTTTTCTGACTTGCGGCATAAGACCTCAAACTGTTTCACCCTTTATGCGGCGGCGCATAAAAATTGCAAGTGCGCAAAAAACGCGCAGCGTCGCGCAGCCACTCGGCAAGCGAGATAGGGGGGGGGGCGCGTGGCCATGTGTGTGTTTTTTGTGGCGGGGTGGGTTTAGGGTTGACAAAGTTCTTGACTCGGGTTAGGATGGGGCCGCGACAAACCTACGTTTACGTCACTCAATCGCCAGCCCGCGCTTGTCTCACCGTTGCTCTATCCTGTAGGCACCGCAGCCTACGCTGACCACCATTTGCCCGCTCTCCGTCTTGGGATGGCTTTGCCTTGCAGGCTCTGTCTTCCTTGCTAGCGGCTTTGCGGCGATGCCAAGCGCTGCCTCCCCAAGGAGGCCCCAGAGTGGATACAGGCTCCTTATCATCATGCAATATGAGCTGTGGTTCATGCTTCGCCCTTCTTTCTCTTTTATGTTACATCCATTATTGCATGGATTGGGGATTCTGTCAAACAGAAAAATCAGCCATCCATCGTAATTTATTTCACCCATGGTCGCAAATCCTGCTTTTATTACGGGCAAATCACGCAAAAACCGTTGGCCGCACATTCAAGTCTCTCTTGAAATTGGATAGAATCTTGCCAATTTGGTGTCATTTCCTCCTGCTCTTGGGTACAATATGCATATGCATGGATATTTCCCGTCCGAGAGGAAGAAGACATATGGAACTTGACTATGGCCTGACAGACACGAAGGACCGCCTCGACTGCGTGCGGCGGCAGATTGCGGCCTCTGACCACCTGACAAACTCGCAGCTCACCTACATGGCGGACTACCTGCTGCAGACGGCGGACGCCAGCTCGACGAAGAGGGAGAGGGCGCACGAGTATCCCATCACCACCAAGAACCGAGAGGTTACCGTCAAGAAGCGTCAGACGTCGTTCGAGGAGACAGCCTCGAACCTGCAGAATGGCGAGGACGGCATTTATGGCCTCATCGTCAACGACAAGAACGCCCTGCTGGACGCCAGAAGCCCCATCACAGACGACGACATCGCCAACATTCCCGGGATTGCCGAGAATATGGCGGTCATCGAATCCCTGAAGTCACAGTTCGAGAGGGCAGGGGGCAAGCGCCGCTTCCAGCTGAAGCAGCAGATAATCTCGAAGTACCAGGAGTGCTACACGCTGAAGTCCACCTTCACTGGCATCTCCGCCAAGGCACGCATGAACTCCCAGATGCGGGCGATGGCGCACATCCAGATTCCAGAGCACATCTGGCTCGACGAGGATGACAACATCCGCACGGACGGCTTCATCTCTCTTCTGCGGCCAGACCACGTGTCGTTCCTCCTGAACTACTATCAGATGCTCAAGCAGGAGTCCTATGGTGACTTCGACTCCGACATGGGATACCTCCTGTGGGACCTCGAGGACACTGTCGTCAGAGCCCTCCTCCCCGACAACGAGATACTCTACGACCTCATCGTCTGGAAGGTTGACGGCCTCACGGGCGAGGAGATAGTCAGGAAGATGGAGGACAAGCACGGCATTTTCCATTCAGAGCAGTACTTCTCTACCCTGTGGTCGAAGCGCATCCCAAAGCTTGTGGCCGAGCAGGCGCAGAAAGACTGGCTCATGTGGCACTGGCGCTTCGAGGCACCGCGTGAGGGCAAGTGGAAGTTCTGCCGCACATGCGGCAAGCTGAAGCCGCGCCATTCCCTGTACTTCCACAAGAACGCCTCCACGGACGGCTTCTATTCCAGATGCCGCGAATGCCGCAGCCGCAAGAACAAGTATCAGGGCTGAAGTTTTATCCATATTTCATATGATAGCTGAAGTATGACTGAAATATCATCACTCTCACTATTGGAAGGAGGAGAATGACAAGAAGCAAGATAAAGAGGCGGTGCGTCGTGTGCGGGCGGCTGATGAGCGAGGACGAGTTCATGACCGATCGCAGCCGCAAGAAGATAGACACGTGCACGACATGCCTCACGGCAAACGTTGACAACACGAGACCCGAGACGTTCCTGCCCATCCTTGAGCGCCTCGACGTGCCATATGTGCAAGACCTCTGGATAGACCTGGCCAAGCGCCAGTACTGCAAGAACCCAGAGAAGTTCGGTCCCAGAAGCGTGCTTGGCCTCTATGCGCGAACCATGAAGATGGCGCAGTACAAGGAGTTCGGCTATGCGGACTCCGACAAGGCCAATGAGATGCTGAAGAGCAAACGAATCTCCAAGGCCACGCTCGTAGAGGCGAAGGAGAGGGCTGCTGAGGCGAAGCCGAGCACGCCTACCGAGTACCTGAAGAACGCTGCGGCAAATGACCTGCCGCAGAATTCGGACACCATCCCGAGCAGCCAGAGGATAGCCGACAAGAACATCAACATGGACAGGGTGGTCATCGGAGGGGTGTCGGCGTCCAAGATAGACCTTATGGGTGAGATAGAGGCTGACTTGGCCGCAGAGACTGTACTTGCCCCATCTCAGCGCACTCTCACCAACACGTTGGCTACCACCGTAGCCAACAGAAACAAACAGCAGGTGGCCAAGGTTCCAAGACCTGCGGCTGACGTGCCGCAGCCTGCACCCGCTTCCGTCAGGAAGACCGCCAGTTCAAACCCGTTCGCGGCCTCCCCGAGAGACCAGATGGCGCGCGAGAAGGACATCCTCGTAGACCTCACCAAGGAGGACGTGAAGATGCTCACCCTCAAGTGGGGCGACACCTATCGCCCCAGCGAGTGGGTGAAGATGGAGGAGACCTATCGCAAGTACGCCAACGAGTATGAGATGAACGTTGACCGAGAGAACACTCTGCGGCAGATATGCAAGATTTCCCTCAAGCTTGACCAGGCGATTGACGAGGGGAACTTCGCAGATGCCCAAAAGCTCCAGTCCATGCTTGACCAGTTGCGCAAGAGCGGCAAGTTCACCGAGGCGCAGAACAAGGAGGACAAGCAGAAGTACGTTGACTCCATCGGCCAGCTGGTGGGAGAGGTCGAACGCATCGGAGGCATCATCCCGCCCTACAAGTATGACGACGGGACACCTCCCGACAAGGTTGACCTGACCCTGCGTGACAACCAGGCCTACCTCTACAATCTCGTGAAGAACGAGATGGGGCTCGGAGACCTCATCGAGTCCTACATCCAGAAGCTTGAGGCCGCAGACGAGCAGGCTAAGAGGAGCGCCGCTGGCGAGGACTTGGTCACGACGGTGTCTGACGAGGAGCTTGCCGCACGAGAGGCGGAGAATTGGGAGAAGAACCTACAGGCATCGATCGCCGCAGACGCGGATGCCATGTTCGCAAGGATAGGTGAGCAAGATGTCACTCAATAGCCTGATAAGCCAGAACGTATATGACGAGCAGAAGGTCGTGTTCGATGATGTGAGTGAGGAACGCGTGCGGCAGGACCTCAAGGACCTGCAGAAGCTTGTGGCCTATTGGAGGGTGTATCCTGACAAGTTCATTGACTACCTTTGTTCGCTGAATCCCAACAACCAGTTCAAGTTCTACTATTACCAGCGCATCTACCTGCGGGCGTCGATGCGTTACAAGCACGTGTACTGCGTCTATCCGCGAGGGTTTTCGAAGAGCTTCCTGGCTGTCCTTTGTCTCATGCTCAAGTGCATTCTTTACCCAAGAGCGAGGATATTCGTGGTATCTGCGGGAAAAGAGCAAACTGATAGCTCTTGGTCATAGAAATATGGCAAAAATAAAAAATATTTGAAATGCTGGAAAATCTTAATATCATAGCCACTACAACGGAGTCTTTGAGACAGACAGACGTGATAGTTACCGAAAGGCAGAAAGAAGTGTTATGATTGGCCCAAGTGCAAAAGGCTAAAGGCTACTAATAGACAATCAGCAGCTAAGGGAGTCTCATGGTCAATTCTGATACATATCAAAGAAAGCTGGATAAGCGGTATCCAAACGAACGTCTTAGGGTTCTTGAATATCGCGGAGCAAGAAACTATACCAAAATACAATGTTGCACTTGCGGGAAAATTTATGAATACGCCGCAGGAGGTGCGGCTTTGGCAAAATCTAAAACTGCTTTGTGTCATAGCTGCGCGGACAAGAGTAAGAAATTCAATAATTTTGTGATGAAGCTCTCTGACTATAAGCAGGATGAGTTGCAGATTTTGGCTTTTTCTTCTTTAACGGACCCCTGCTCTATTGAATGCAAGCGATGCCATTCTGTTTTCAAGTTTAAACAGGCAAAATACGCACTGAATAAGACAAGAAGCGTTTTCTGTTCGACGTGTTTTCCGCAAAAAGACGAACTAATGCAGAAAACTCGAGAGAAATTTATTGCGTGGCTAGAAAATAACAGGCAGGATTGGCTGTTGGTGCAGGATATTGCAAATGTTCATGCTAATGACACGATAAAATGCAAATGCTTGCATTGTGGACGAGTGAACGAGAAAACTATATTTGATTATATGAGGGGAAGACGTTGTTTTTGTCAAGTTAATACCGAACAAAAAACAACAAAGCAATTCGAGGAAGAACTTGACTCAGATTATAGTCTGTTGTCGGAATATAAAAATGCAAACACAAAAGTTTTGTTAAGACATGAGAGCTGTGGGTTTGTATATTCTGTCTCTCCTCATAATTATCTTTGCGGGAAAAGATGTCCAAAGTGTTCTCGAAAAGAGAGCAAGGGAGAAAAGAAAATTCGTTGTTTTCTAGACGCTAACAAGATATCTTATATTCAAGAATATCCCGTTAATATCAATGGCCACTTATTACGTTTTGATTTTTTTCTTCCTGTTCAAAATGTTTTTATTGAATATCAAGGAGAGCAACATTATCACGCCATCTCCTATTTTGGCGGAGAGACAAGGTATAAGAAGCAAGTGCTTTTTGATAACATGAAAAGATTGTATGCAGAGGATAGATTGTACGAGATAAAATATTGTCAGAATGTGGAATCGGAATTGATCAACATACTTCAAAGTTCAACGACTATCCGCAAAGACGGAGTAGATTGCCAAAGAATGTAATCGAAGTGAATATCTACCTCTCTAGATGAGGTAGATGATATAGTCTTATCTCTATTGGAAAATAGAGTAAAAATATAATGAATCAGCTGGCATCCTTAGCGCGAAGGTAAATGAGCTGTGCAAGCTCATTCCTGCTTTGCAGGATGAGATTATCTGGGACACCCGAAGCGATGCTACCGTTCAGACGCGCACCAGCCGTGACAGCGTTATCTACACTTTCAAGAATGGAAGTACTCTTGAGAATGTGGCACTTAGCGAAAAGACACGTGGAAAACGCTATCAATCTGGACTTGTTGAAGAGGCGGCTATGGTGGATAACCAAGAGCTGCTGAACGAAGTTATACTCCCTGAAGAGTGCGGGGCTTGACAAAGTAATTTGTCAAAGCACTCTGTATGAATCCTTTTGACCGAGGAGGTCGCGTTTGCGGCTAACGGTG
>ERZ808278.1017-NODE-1017-length-13722-cov-7.003073_pt1 | contig 13722 bp, 7 predicted proteins | sample MGYA00521239_ERZ808278 | MGnify/ENA primary metagenome ERZ808278 (study PRJEB31516, sample SAMN03275600) | gut metagenome | biome: mammalia-associated habitat; material: feces | host: Papio cynocephalus | place: Kenya | collected 2012-07-17 ... | reverse complement strand
GTACGAGTGGCAGACCGTTTACGAGGATGGTTACGTCGTAGCGGTTGGCGTGGGTTCCGCCTTCGGGCACATACTGGTTGATTACCTGTAGGCGGTTCTTGAATACGTTGTCCTTGTGCAGCAGGTGGATGTTGGTCTTCGTGCCATTGTCACGTTTTATCTCGATGGCGGTGTTGTCTTTCTGAATCAGCTCCGCCTTGTCTGCCATGGTAAGCTTTTCGTTGGCAATCTGTTCGAGAAGCGACTGCCATTCCTTGTCGGAGAGCACGATGTTGTTTGCCTCGCCAAGTTGCTGGCGAAGGTTCTGCATCAGTTCCTCCTCGTTGTGGATGGTAGGGTAGTCGTAGCCCTGGTGCTGGAGCTGGGTGATGAGCCATTTCTCCAACTCGGCTTCGCTCTGGTAGGCGTTGCCGTTGCGAGGCGTTGGCTCGTATCTTGCCACCACCGTGCTCTGGTCTTGTTCCGCTATGATGTTAAACTGTTCTGCCATAATGAATTAACAATTTTCGTTTATTGTTTGCTTTACTCAAATGTTAGCAACTTCTCCCTGTAGTACTCGTACTGCTTCTGTCGCAGGGCGATGAGCTTCTCTAGCTTCGAGATGTAAGATTCGAAAGTGTCGAGCGTGCGGACGATTTCCTGCTGGATGGGGAGGGGAGGAAAGGAAAATGTGAAAGTAGCCATTGATTCTCCTGATACTCTTACAACCTTTGCTCCTGTTGCTGCCATTCTTTTTTGCTTTGCAAACATTTCTGTTTGAAATAGATACGCAACATATTCTGGATTTTGATTATGTGAGAAGCAATGTGAATCACCGCTATAAGCTACTTCGCCATCTCCTAGCCATACAGTTGCTTTACAACAAGCTTCTACGTCTTCACTTGTTGTTGCTATTAGTAAATCTCCATTCTTGGCCTTACGCAGTTTTTGGGCATAAGAATCTTCACAAAAAGATTTTGTTATATATGTACGAGTATTATAAATCGTATGGATTTGACCATAATGTATGCAGGGGAAACCTGTTTCTCGGAAGTCGGATTTTAGTAATCCTGTTCCTTTTGTAAACTTTCCTATTTCTCCAAGATTTTTTACTTCCCAATCTTTTTGAGGAGACATAAGTTTCTCCCTATACACCTCCATTTGCTTCTTCCTCAGTTCCACCTCTTTCTTCATCTTGTCGATGAGTGTGGTGAAGGAATCCAACACGGAAACTATCTCCTGCTGAATGGCGAGAGGGGGAAGGGGAATTTCCAATGCTTCTAATGGCTCTTTTGCCAATCTTTTTATTGCGCCTCCTCGAATTTTAGATTGTAAATAGTACTCTTTTGTTTTAAGAAAATTATAAATGAACTTATCCTCCATCTGTGTTGATTCCACAATAAAGCAATCATCGGCAGCCCAAAACGGCGTATCGCTAATTCCAATCACACCTGCAGCTCCAGCACTAATAACAAAAGTTGTTTCTGCAGGACAATTGCTTTTAGAATAGTATCCTAAAGGTACTAAGCTGTTTTGAAATACAGGTATTTTTCCAACTGTTTCCAAATCTTTTCTGACTACACGTTTTCCTCTGGAAATATTGCACACATCCCCCAGTTTCACTTTTTCCACCCCCTTCGGGCAGAGTTCCTTTATCATTTCCTCAATCTTACTCATAGCTCCTTAATGATTTGATCCAACTTCTGAGAAAGGCTGATAGTCTCTAAATTCAGCAGTTCAATCTCTTGATTTAGCTTCACGATGTCAACCACCTCTCTTTTATCCTCTTTCTCCACATACGAAGACACCGAGAGGTTTGCGTCGTTTGCAAGAACATCGTCGATACTCACGAGCTTGGTGAAGTATTGCTCCTCCTTGCGCTCACCGTAAGCATTGACGATTTTGTCTTGATTCTCTTCCGTTAGCTTATTCTTCTCTCCTTCCTTCACGCATTCCTCGGAAGCATCGACGAACAAGATGTTGTTGTCCTTCTTGTTCTTCTTCAGCACGATGATGCAGGTGGCGATTCCCACGCCAAAGAAAAGGTTGGCAGGGAGCTGAATCACGGTGTCCACGAAATTATTCTTAATCAGATACTCACGGATTTTCTTCTCCGCACCGCCACGATAAAGCACACCAGGGAACTCTACGATGGCACAAGTACCTGTCTCGCCTAAGTGGTAAAGCATGTGCATGGTGAAGGCAAGGTCGCTCTTAGAAACTGGTGCCAGTACGCCCGCAGGGCTGTAACGCTCATCGTTGATGAGGATAGGATTCTCCTTGCCGTCCCATTTCTTGGAGTAAGGAGGATTGCTCACGATGGCGTCGAACTGCATTCCGAGGTGCTGAGGGTGGGTGAGTGTGTTGCCCAGCTGGATGTCGAACTTGGCGTAGTTGATGTTGTGCAAGAACATATTGATGCGGCAGAGGTTGTAAGTGGTAGGGTTGATTTCCTGACCATAAAACTCAATGTCCTTTGCACCGTCGCCAGCATACTTGGCAAACTTCATCAGCAACGAGCCCGAACCGCACGCAGGGTCATAGACCTTGCGGATGTGAGGATTCTGAAAAGAAGCGATTCTTGCCAGCACCTCGCTTACCTCTTGTGGGGTGAAAAACTCGCCGCCGCTCTTGCCAGCCTTAGAGGCGTACATCTTCATCAGAAACTCGTAGGTGTCGCCTACGGTGTCGATGCTGTTGTCGGAATATTTCTGGCTGAGTTTCATTTCTCTTACGGCAATCAATACCTTGGATATGAGCTTGTTGCGTGCATCCACCGAGTTGCCGATGCGAGAACTGTCGATGATGAAATCAGAAAAGAGCCCCTTTACCTGCTCCTCGCTCTCGGTGCCAGCGGCGCTCGCCTCGATGGAGCGGAACACGTTGCTCAATGTCTCGTTGAGGTTGAGGTTTTTCTCGGGATGTTCAGCCACTTTCTGAAACAACTGGCTTGGCAGGATAAAGAAACCTTTCTCCTGCACCATCATCTCTCGTGCCTCCTCTGCCTCCTCGTCGCTCATTTGGGCGTAGTCGAAATCCTCGATGCCCGCTTCTGCCTGTAGCTGGTTGATGTAGTCAGTGAGGTTCTCCGAAATGTAGCGGTAGAAGATGGCTCCCAAGACGTAGGCCTTGAATTCCCAGCCATCCACTGCACCACGTAAATCCTCGGCGATGCTCCAAATGGTTTTGTGTAGTTCTTCTCTTTCTGTATTTCTTGTTGCCATAGTTATTTGTTTTGATATTTTTTTCTTATTTCTGCTTGATTATTTCTTTATATTTATTTGTCCTGTGGTTGTTTCTTTTTGAGCACAAGTTTCCACTCCTCATTCGCCAAGACGAACAAGGAGTCACCATTATTTATTTTTTCATTTATATTAAAGCCTTGATCCTCAATCTCAATTTGCTCGCCCTTGATAAAATAAGGTGCGCCACCGATAGGCGAGTATTCATACCGGCTTTGGGTCACCTTGCCCTCGTCGTCAAAATAATTCACCATTGCGCCCTCGGAGAAAAACACGCTGTCGGGGGAGAAATGGCAGTAGAGGTCTGCTTCCTTCTGGTCTATCAGAAAACCGTTGAGGCGTTGCGCAGCCTGGGTAACTTCCCAGTCGTGGGCAGTGAGCAGAGATTGGTAATCGGCAGCGGTAGGGGAGTCTCCTGCCTCCTCGTCGCTACTGCTGCAAGCGGTAAGGGGGAGCGCAGATGTAAACACAAAAAGGACGACCACCAGCGTTTCTAAAAACGCTGATAGTCGTCCTTCATTGGAGGCAAATTGTCCTTCCTTATACGTATGAAGACCTAAGGTTAATTCTGACTGGTCAAAATTACCCCCCCCCATTTTTGCGGCTGAAAGCCAAGGTGTTACGCTGCTTCATACTGAAATTTTTAATGTTTAAACAAGGCAAAGATAGCAAAACTTTCGCAAACCGCCGCATTTTATCACGTTATTTAACGTAATTATTTGCTTATTGCACTTTTTCAAATAAAAGAGGCTGAGTCCACCGTGGCGAGCAGGTGCTCTATTTGAGGCTTCTCCAATTATTTCTGCCAACTTGACGAAACCATAAAATAACACTGGGTCATCTTTTATGATTTCAAACTCATATTTCTCTTTTGATTGCAGCAAAGCATTGCAAGCATATAATATATGCTCCAACCTTCCTTCGGCTGGCTCGCCAGATACTGCTGTATCTTCGGTATCATTTCCTGTACATTCTTGCTTAGCATAAGCGATAAATATTGAATGGTTTGCCTTCTTCTAGAATAATTCCGCTGCAAATATACACTTTTTTGCCGATATGGGCAAGTTTTTTGGGAAATAAAATGTCTTGTGGTGGGTACAAAAGCGGAAGAACCACAAAAACAAACGTATTTCTCTTATGGCACAAAAAAAGGTTGGGCGAAATCACTTCGACCAACCTTCTAATATTATATTTCCTAATCTTAAACCTGGAGCGAGATACGGGAATCGAACCCGCCTCCCAGGCTTGGGAAGCCCGTGCACTACCGATGTGCTAATCTCGCAAAATTGTCATAAAGCATTGACTATATACATAAAAGAGCCACGAGCGGGACTCGAACCCGCGACCCACGCATTACGAATGCGTTGCTCTACCAACTGAGCCATCATGGCGTTTCTCCCTTTAAGCGAATGCAAAGGTAATGAATATTTTCTAATTGAGAAAATTATTTCATAAGAGTTTTCCGATGATTAACTATCATTAACGAAATGGCGGGACTGTCGTCGCCCTGATTCTAAAAAGTCTGTTCTAAAAAGTAGTTCCAAAAGAGCAGCCTCAATAAAACGCAAAAAAGAGCCTGCTTCACAGCAGGCTCTACGCACAATTTTTTTAATTCCGCTGAATCAGTAACCTAAAAATTTTAATAACCAATTACCGTTTATAGCGATAATTTTTTTTATGTAATTCAAATGTGATTCAAATCTTGATTGCCTTCACGCAATCTCGGCGCTTGGCGTGGACCTAAGACCCAGGCCTAGCCCTTGCGTGTGAAAGTAAGCTCCTCCTTCTTCGGGTTCTTGCCCACGCTGATGGTGTCGCCAGCCTCCAAGTCGCTGTCCATCAGAAGCTCGCAAAGTCCATCCTCCACATAGTTCTGGATGGCTCGCTTCAGAGGGCGGGCGCCAAACTGCACGTCGTAGCCCTTGGTGGCGATGAATTCCTTCGCCTTGTCGGTTACCTGCAGGTGGTAGCCCATGTTCTCCACACGCTTTGCCACCGACTTCAGCTCCAGGCCCACGATGCGCTTGATGGCCTCCAGGTCGAGCTGGTCGAAGGTGATGATTTCGTCGATGCGGTTCAGGAACTCTGGGGCAAACTGCTTGGAGAGGTGCTTCTGCACCACGCTCTTGGCGTACTCCTTGTCTTTCTCTGTAACCAGCGGTCCGTCGGTGCTCAGTCCGCCCGCGTTGAAGCCCACGCCCCTGCCGAACTCCTTGAGCTGGCGGGTGCCGGCGTTGGAGGTCATGATGATGAGGGTGTTGCGGAAATCCACCAGTCGGCCGTTGCCGTCGGTGAGTCGTCCCTCGTCGAGCAGTTGCAGCAGCAGATTGAACACCTGCTTGTTGGCCTTCTCTATCTCGTCGAGCAGCACGATGCTGTAAGGCTTGCGGCGCACTTTCTCGGTGAGCTGTCCGCCCTCGTCGTAGCCCACGTATCCTGGAGGCGAGCCGATGAGTCGGGAGGTGTTGAAGCCGTCGGCGTACTCGCTCATGTCGATGCGGAAGAGCGCGTCCTCGGAGCCGAACAGCTCCTCGGCGAGTTTCTTGGCGAGGTAGGTCTTGCCCACGCCCGTAGGTCCGAGGAACATGAACACGCCCATCGGGTGGCCCGGGTCCTTCAGTCCCATGCGGCTTCGCTTGATAGACTTCACCACCTTGTCGATGGCATCGTCTTGGGCGATGACCTCCTGCTTGAGCACGTCGGCCATCTTCTTGAGCTTCTGGGTCTCCGACTCCGCCATCTTGCTGGCAGGGATGCCCAGCATGCGGCTCAGCGTGGCGGCTATCTCGTTCTCGTCGAGTGGCACTCGGTGGGATGGGTCGCCGTGCTGCCAGTTGAGTCTTATCTCCTCGATGTCTTTCTCCTGCTTGGCCTGAAGGTCGCGCAGGGCGGCTGCCATCTCGAAGTTCTGGCTTGCCACGGCAGCCTGCTTCTTGGCTATGGTCTGGTCGCGTTTCTTCTCGGCCTCCACCAGTTCGCTAGGCACGATGGCGTGGCTGATGTGCACGTGTGCTCCCGCCTCGTCCATCACGTCGATGGCCTTGTCGGGGAAGTATCGGTCGTGCACGTATCTCTCGGTGAGCTTCACGCAGGCCTTCAGGGCCTCCTCTGTGTAGCTCACGTTGTGGTGCTCCTCGTATTTCTCCTTGATGTTGTTGAGTATCTGCAGGGTCTGCTCGGGGGTGGTAGGGTCCACGATGACCTTCTGGAATCGGCGTTCCAGCGCCCCGTCTTTCTCGATGCTCTTGCGGTACTCGTTGAGGGTGGTGGCTCCGATGCACTGTATGGTGCCCCTGGCCAGGGCTGGCTTGAGCGAGTTGGAGAGGTCGGTGGTTCCCTCGGCGGCTCCAGCGCCTATGATGGTGTGGATTTCGTCGATGAAGATGATGATGTCGGGGTTCTTCTCCAGCTCCTTGATGACTCCCTTGAGTCGCTCCTCGAAGGAGCCTCTGTATTTGGTGCCCGCCACGAGGTTAGTGAGGTCGAGGCTCAGTATCTTCTTGTTGAAGAAGAGCGAGCTTTGGTCGCCGTTGGCGATGGCTTGTGCCAGACCTTCCACGATGGCGCTCTTGCCCACGCCCGGCTCGCCGATGAGCACGGGGTTGTTCTTCTTGCGTCGGCTCAGGATTTCCATCACTCGGTTCACCTCCTTGTCTCTGCCCACCACGGGGTCTAGCTTGCCCTCCTTGGCTGCCTTGGTGAGGTCGAAGCAGTATTTGTCGAGCGTAGGCGTGTTCGACTTGGTGCTCTTCTTGCCCTCGCCGATGATGTTGGGCTTCTGCTGGGCGTTGCTGCCGCCCATGCCGGCGTTGTCGCCAAGGTTGCCCGAGTTGTCGCTGAAGTCGATAGGCTCCTCGTCGGGGTCCATCATGTCGTTCTCCATGATGTCGTTGATGGGCTTGGCGTTAGGGTTCGTATAGACGTCGCCGTCGTAGTAGCCTTCGGAGTATTCATCCTCCTCGGCTTCCTCGTCCTCCTCCTGCAGGTGGTCTTCCTCCTCCTGGCTGGTCTTGGTGCGCTTGTAGTTCTCCACCTCCTGGTTCAGCTTCTGGAGCTTGTCTTGTATCTCCGGGTTGATGCCGTTGATGTAGTTGAAGAGCTTCTCGTAGGTCAGCCCCTGTGTGATGAGCAGCTTGGCAGGTGCGCTCTCGCTCTTCTTGAGCAGGGCTAGGAGCAGGTGCTCCGGCTCCACCTGTGCGTTCTGTCCGCCGCAGAGTCTTGCCTCGATGATGGCTTCGCTGATCACCTCGCTGGTCTCTTTGTCGTAAGCCAGGGTCTTTCTCTCCTTGGCCTGGGCTATTTCCTCAGGCGATGCTTTCTCCAGCTCCATCTCCTGCGAGTCGTAGAGGGTGGAGCGCAACACGTCTGCATTGATGCCGAAATGGTCTAGGATAAGGTTCACTCGCTTGTCCTCGCTGTGAAGTATTCCTAGCATCAAGTGCTCAGTGTTTACCTGTTTGCCCATCATGCGTTGGGCTTCCTTGCCACTGTAGATGAGCACATCGTTGATATGTTGAAATGGGTTTTGCATGTCTATTACGTTTAATTAGGTGCAAATTTACGTTTTTTTTTGGTATTAAGCAAGAGAATTGCCATTTTTTTTCTTGTAAAACATCATATTTTGCTACTTTTTGGCTCTTTTAAAACAAAATTTATGCTAAAATATGCCTTTTAAGTCGCTTTTTTGCCCCTAAAAGGCTTTTTTATCGTTTTATTTTTGTACCTTTGTCCGAGTTTTAGGATGGATAGAGCGGCTTAAAGCGCAAATAAACGCCCTTTTCGGCGATTTTTCGCTTTTTAGGGTGAGGCGGATGGTGCCTCCTCTTGGCTGCACTCCTTTCTCGGGCTAGGCTGTGATGGCATCCCCGGGATTCTTACATTATTATATATAGGAATAAAAAACAATAAAAAATAGATAATGGACGAAAATCAGACAATGGATCATGATAGAATCATGAAGATTAACATTGAGGAGGAGATGAAGTCTAGCTACATCGACTATTCCATGTCGGTGATTGTGGCTCGTGCCCTCCCTGATGTGCGCGATGGATTCAAGCCTGTGCACCGCCGTATTCTCTACGGTATGCTGGGCATTGGAAACACCAGTGACAAACCTTACAAGAAGTGTGCCCGCGTGGTAGGTGAGGTGCTCGGTAAGTATCACCCACACGGCGACTCCTCTGTATATGGCGCCCTGGTTCGTATGGGACAGGAGTGGAACATGCGTTACACTCTTATCGACGGACAGGGTAACTTCGGTTCTGTGGATGGCGACTCTCCTGCCGCCATGCGTTACACCGAGTGCCGACTCTCGAAGATGGGTGAGCACATCATGGACGACCTCGACAAGGAGACCGTGGATATGATGAACAACTTCGACGACACCCTCCAGGAGCCTACCGTGATGCCTACCAAGATTCCTAACCTGTTGGTAAACGGCGGAAATGGTATTGCCGTAGGTATGGCGACCAACATCCCAACCCACAACCTGGGCGAGGTAATCGACGGTTGCTGCGCCTACATCGACAACCCTGACATCGACACCGACGGGCTGATGCAGTTTATCCCTGCGCCAGACTTCCCTACGGGTGCCACCATCTACGGCATCCAGGGCGTGAAGGACGCTTACGAGACCGGACGCGGACGCATCGTGGTGCGCGCCACCGCCGAAATCGAGACGGGCGAGAACCACGACAAGATCGTGATTACCGAGATTCCATACGGCGTGAACAAGGAGCAGCTCGTGATGGCCATCGCCGACCTCGCCAAGGAGGGCAAGGTGGATGGAATCGCCAACGTGAACGATGAGTCTGGCCGCCAGGGCATGCGCATCGTGGTGGATGTGAAGCGCGACGCCAACGCCAACGTGCTCCTGAACAAACTCTTCAAGATGACAGCCTTGCAAAGCTCATTCTCAGTGAATTGCATCGCCCTCGTGGGCGGTCGTCCACGCCTCTTGAGCCTCAAGGAATGCGTGAAGTACTTCGTGGAGCACCGTCACGACGTAACCATCCGCCGCACCCAGTTTGAGCTGAAGAAGGCGCAGGAGCGTGCCCACATCCTCGAAGGCCTCATCATCGCATGCGACAACATCGACGAGGTGGTTCACATCATCCGCGCCAGCAAGACTCCTAGCGACGCACAGCGCAACTTGGAGAAGCGCTTCGAGCTCGACGAGCTGCAGAGCAAGGCCATCGTGGATATGCGATTGAGCCAGCTCACAGGCTTGCGCCTGGAGCAGTTGCACAACGAGTTTGACGAGCTGATGAAGACCATCGACTACTTGAACCAGATACTCAACGACCCAGAGCTTTGCAAGAAGGTGATGAAGGACGAGCTCAACGAGGTGAAGGAGAAGTACGGCGACGCTCGCCGCACCATGATCAAGCCAGACGACCACGAGTTCAACCCAGAGGACTTCTATCCTAACGACCCAGTGGTCATCACCGTGAGCCACCTGGGCTACATCAAGCGCACCCCATTGTCTGAGTTCCGCGAGCAGGCTCGTGGCGGAGTGGGCATGAAGGGAGCACGTACCCGCGAGAAAGACTTCACCGAGTACATCTACCCAGCCACCATGCACCAGACCATGATGTTCTTCACCAAGAAGGGACGCTGCTACTGGCTCAAGTGCTACGAGATTCCAGAGGGCGACCGCAACGCCAAGGGACGCGCCATCCAGAACCTGCTCAACATCGAGAGCGACGACCAGGTGAACGCATTCCTCCGCCTGAAGGGATTGAACGACTCGGAGTTCATCAACTCTCACTATGTGGTCTTCGCCACCAAGAACGGTACGGTGAAGAAGACCTGCCTGGAGGCTTACTCCCGTCCACGTGCCAATGGTGTCATCGCCATCAACATCGCCGAGGGCGACGAGGTGGTGGATGTTCGTCTCACCAATGGCCACAACGAGCTGATTCTCGCCAACCGCAACGGTCGTGCCGTTCGATTTAATGAGGATCAGGTTCGCACCATGGGACGTACCTCTACCGGTGTGCGCGGTATGCGCCTTGACGAGGGCGACGACGCAGTGGTAGGCATGATCGTGGTGAACGACGCAGAGCGTGAGACCGTGATGGTAGTGAGCGAGCAGGGCTACGGCAAGCGCAGCGAGGTGCTCGACTATCGTGTTACCAACCGTGGCGGAAAGGGCGTGAAGACCCTCAACATCACCGACAAGACCGGCCGACTGGTGGCCATCAAGAACGTGACCGACGAGAACGACCTCATGATTATCAACCAGAGCGGCATCGTGATTCGTCTCGCCGTGGCAGACTGCCGTGTGATGGGACGCGCCACACAGGGCGTTCGCCTCATCAACCTCACCAAGAAGAACGATGTCATCGCCAGCGTATGCAAGGTGATGAGCTCGGAGCTGGAGGCCTCGGTAGAAGAGGAGAGCCGCTCTGCCTGGGCGAAGAAGAGCGAGGAGATAGAGAACGACACCGTGGGAGCCAAGACCGCCGAGGAGGCTGTAGAGGCTGAGGCGGAGTTGGAACCTAATTCGGATGAGACTCCTGCCGATTCGCAGGAATAAAAATAAGTTTCCAGGAATTCTCGGGATAAAATTCTCGTGGGGGATTCCTGGGGACTAGCTTCAAGAAGAAGACGCGTAAAAAATAAATATCAACTTTTAAACTCTTTAAAGAAAATGAAAAAGTTAATCGTAGCTGCTATGTTGGTACTAGGTGCCACATCAGCATTCGCAGGCGACAGTGATGCTCTCAAGGCCATCATGAAAGCCAAGACTTACGCCGAGGCAGAGGCCTTGGTTAAGCAGAACCTCGGTCAGTTGGCTGACAACGCTGAGAAGGCTAAGGCTTACAACAAGCTTGTTGACCTCGGCATGAAGGCTTACAACGACCAGGTGAGCATCCAGCAGACCAACCAGATTATGAAGAAGAACGACCCAGTGGACGAGGCTGCCATGAACGAGGGCGCTTACAATGCATTGGTCAATGCAGTGGAGTGCTATAAGTACGACCAGCTTCCTAACGCCAAGGGCAAGGTTTCTCCTAAGTTCAATGGCAACGCTTCACGTGTATGGGGTGCTCGCGTTCAGCTTATTAACGCTGGCCAGACCGCTGCCCAGAACAACAAGGCAGACGAAGTGTTGAAGTATTGGGGTGCATTCCTCGACACAGACAACGAGCCTCTCTTCGCATCTGTAGATCAGAAGCAGAAGGACTCTGAGAAGGATTACATTGGTCAGGTGGCTCTCTTCGCAGCTCGTTACGCTTACCAGGCCAAGGACGCAGCTCGTTGCGAGAAGTATTGCGACATCGCCATGAAGAGCGAGAAGGAGGCTAAGGACGCCCTCAACCTCAAGCTCTACGTGATGAAGGACGGATTGAAGACCAAGGAGGACTCTTTGGCTTACGTTAACAGGCTCAAGGATCTCTACGCTCAGGACGAGAACAACGAGGTAATCCTCGACGGCTTGAACTCTATGTATTCTTCTCTCAAGATGGAGAAGGAGCAGATGGATCTTCTCGATGCTGCCATCGCCAAGAACCCTCAGAACTTCGTGGCTCTCGCCAACAAGGGTATGGCTTACATCCAGAAGAACGATGCCGACAACGCCATCAAGTGCCTCAAGCAGGCTCTCGAGGCTAAGCCAGACAATGTAGTGGTGCTCACTTACCTCGGCGCTTGCTACAACAGCAAGGCTGGTTCTCTCCAGGATCCTAACGGCCGCAAGGTGGTTTACCAGGAGGCTATCAAGGTGCTCGACAAGGCTAAGGAGCTTGACCCAGAGAAGGCTCAGGCTAACTGGGGCTACACTCGCTATCAGGCTTACTATGGTTACTATGGCCCAACAGCCGCAGAGACCAAGAAGGCAGAGGATGAGAGCAAGTAAAAAAAAAGAACAGTTGTTAAAAAAATAAAATTATTAATTGAAGTTAAATTAATATTGTTAATTAGGTGTCAAGCGAGACACCCGAATTAATAGATACTAGCTGGGGGGTGTCACCGTGAGGTGTGGACCCCCTTTTTCTTTTATAAATAAATCGTCGCATTTTAATAAATAAATCGTCGCATTATGATGAAAAAATCTTCTTTCAATTCCAGTTCTTTCAATTCCAGTTCTTCCAATTTCGTTTCTAGGAAATCCGAACCTTCCGTGTCGGTTCGTTTCATCTCTTCTCTTCTGGTTCTTTGCCTCATGGTTCCTGCCTTTTTCGCTTCTTGCCAGATGGGCAGAAATCAGGCGGTAGCCCAAGCCGAGCAGGAAGACACCCTCCCGATGAAGTACTCCCAGCTTCTCACGCTGGTGAAGCATGGAGAGGATTACACCGAGGCAATCATCGAGAATCCATGGAAGAAGGGTTCCGATTTGCATCGCTATCTGCTCGTGCCGAAGGGAAAGCAGGGAGACGAGACCGTGGCAAGCCTCAAGCAGCTCCATCCAAAGGGCGACATCGTGAGAACCCCGGTGGAGAGCAGCGTGGTGTTTATGGGCGCTCATTGCCAGCTGATGAACGAGCTGGGCTGTGGGAGTGCGATTCGTGGCGTTTGCGACAAGCCCTACATAAACGTGAAACTTCCCAAGAATGTGGTGGATTGTGGCTCCAGCATGCAGCCCGACATCGAGAAAATCATCGCCCTCCATCCCGAAGCCTTGCTGGTTTCTCCTTTCGAGAACAGTGGGGGCTATGGCAAGCTCGACAAGCTTCACATCCCCATCATCGAGGCTGCCGACTATATGGAGACTTCGCCGCTGGGCAGGGCGGAATGGATGAAGTTCTATGGAATGCTCTTCGGCGAGAATGGGGCGGCTGATAAGGCTTCCTCGAAGATTCATGCGGAATCTGCCGAGGACAGGGCAGACTCTCTCTTCGCCCGAATCGAAAAGGAGTATCTTTGGCTCAAAGCCCAGGCGAAGACATTGCCCAAGGGACTTTCCATCTTGACCGAGCGCAAGACGGGGAATGTATGGTATGTGCCTGGTGGTCAGAGCACCATCGGCGTGTTGCTGAAGGATGCCAACGCCAAATATATCTTCGAGGACGATAAGCATAGCGGAAGCCTGCCGATGAGTCCGGAGCAGATTCTGGCGAAGGGCAAGAAGGTGGACGTCTGGGCTTTCAAGTATTTTGATTCCAAGCCCCTCACTCGCCCTCAACTTCTCCAGGAATACAAGGGGTATGAGGCCTTGCTGGCTTTCAATACCAAGGACATCTATGAGTGCAATACAAGCAATCAGCCTTATTTCGAACTCACCAGTTTCCATCCCGAGATACTTTTGAGGGAGTTTATCATCCTCGCGCACCACGACGATTTCTTTGGCAAGCTGAGATTTTACAAGCCAATGGATGCTCCCGACAATTTGCCACTTTGGGGAAAGACCGAGGAGTGCAAGGAATGAAAGGGTTGAAGAAAAAATGCCGAGGAATGAAAGGGTTGAAGAAGAAATGCCGAGGAAAGAAATGTCACGGTGCGGGAAAAATCAAGGTATGAAGGAAAAGTCAAGGAATGAAAGAAAAGTCAAGGTATG
>ERZ808278.1016-NODE-1016-length-13734-cov-5.293077_pt1 | contig 13734 bp, 12 predicted proteins | sample MGYA00521239_ERZ808278 | MGnify/ENA primary metagenome ERZ808278 (study PRJEB31516, sample SAMN03275600) | gut metagenome | biome: mammalia-associated habitat; material: feces | host: Papio cynocephalus | place: Kenya | collected 2012-07-17 ... | reverse complement strand
TTCTACCATAGGAGGCTCTTTTTTTCAATTGTCCGTTTTTTACGGACTTGTGCACGAAAGCGTCTGTCCCTTTTGGCTTTTTTATTCGGATAACGGCAGAGCGGGTTCTTCTTGCATATGCGAGAGCTTCTTCCACTGCTTTGCGGCAGAGCGGAAAAACAAGACGGAAAGCATTGTGCCAATGAACCATCCGACCGGCCATGCGCACCAGATACCGGTACTGCCGAGTGCGGTGATGGAGAAGCATTTCGCGAGGATTACGCGCAACAGCAGATCGACAAAGGTTGCGATGGTAAACTGCTTCATCAGTCCCGCACCGCGCAAAATGCCGTCCGCCACAAGCTTGGTGGCAACTACCACATAGAACGGGCTGAGAATGCGTAAAAATAAGATGCCCGTGTCCATTGCGAGTCCGGACGGATTTTCAAGGAAAACCCACACCAGCCATTTGCCGCCGAACACAAAGAGCAGAGAAGCGGGAATGCACAGCGTATACACCAGTTTCAATCCGGCGGAGAACCCCGCAAGGATCCGGTCGTGTTTCTTTGCACCGAGATTTTGCGCAGTATAGTTGGAAACGCCGTTGGCAAGCGTAGACAGCGAGGTGACCACCATGTTGTTGAGCTTGATGGAAGCGGCATATCCAGCCATGACCGCCGCGCCGAACGAGTTGATCATGCTTTGAATGATAATATTGCCGACGGAAATAAAGCTCTGCTGACAGATGCTCGGAATGGCAATGACGGCAATTCGTTTGAGAATGGAAAAAGAGAACAGCGGTGCTTTGGCGGAATCCTCCACTTTTTTCAGCCGCAAAAAGACGAAAATCAGCGCCAGAACGCAACTGACGCCCTGGCAGAGAAAGGTTGCCCATGCCACGCCGGCGACGCCCATCTGAAAGACCTTAACGAACAGGATGTCCATGCCGATGTTGGAAAGGGAGGAGCAGGCAAGAAACAGAAACGGCGTTTTGGAATCGCCGAGTGCGGAAAAGATCCCCGTCGCGATGTTATAGAAAAAGACAAACGGCAATCCGTAAATGTAAATATCCAGATACAATGCGGAATCCGCGAAAACGTTGGCGGGCGTCTGGATCAGATGCAAAAGATCATTGCAGAACAAAATGCCGAATAGCATCAGCAGGGCGCACAGTACGCCGCCTGCGATCATGGTAGTGGAAACGGCGGTTTTGATGTTGCGATGGTCTTTGGCGCCGTAGAGCTGAGAAACGATGACCGAGCATCCGATGTTGCATCCGAAAGCAAAGGCGAGAAAGATCAAGGTGATCTCATAGCTGTTGCCGACAGCGGCAAGCGCATCGTTGCTGATGAACTTTCCCGCAACAAAGCTGTCCGCGATATTGTAGAGTTGCTGGAACAGAATACTGCCGAACAACGGCAGACAGAATTTCCGGAGCACCGTACCGGGATGCCCGATGGTTAAGTCCTGATTCATAACGTTTTTTCCCTCTTGACAAGTGAAATCATTTTGATTATAATACAAATGGAGCTATATGTAAAATGTATATAAAGAATAACGCTTATACCGATATGATATGGAGCGCCTATGAATATCAATACCGAATATTATAAAACTTTTTATTATGTGGCAATGCACAAGAGTTTCACTGCCGCGGCGGCGGCACTCTTGAACAATCAGCCAAACGTCACGCGCACGGTGAAAAATCTGGAGAATGCGTTGGGATGTGTGCTCTTTGCCCGCACCCGGCATGGCGTGGAGCTGACCGCCGAGGGCGAAAAACTCTTTGCGCATGTCAAGGTGGCGATGGAACAGCTTGCGGCGGGTGAGGAGGCGCTGTGTCCGGAACGCGCCGTGCAGAGCGGCAGCGTCACGATCGGCGTCACGGAAGTGGCGTTGCACTGTTTGCTTTTACCGATTCTGAAAGAATACCGCCGCCTGTATCCCGGCGTACATATCCGGATTCTGAATTTTCTGACTGTGCAGGCGCTTCAGGCGGTAAGAGACGGTACGGTGGATCTGGCGGTATTGTCCACGCCGACAGAGCATTCTGCGCATCTGATCCAAAAACGGATTCTGCCGGTGAAAGAAGTGGTCATCTGTCCCAAGTCCATGCCGCTGCCGGGCGGCATGTCCGTGTCGCTTGCGCAGTTGCAGGCGTATCCGCTGATTATGCTTGGGAAGCAAACCAAAACGTATACGTTTTATGCGGAGTTTTTTGCCGCGCACGGATTCCCGTTCGCGCCGGAGATTGAAGCGGCAAGTGCCGCGCAGGTGCTGCCGTTGGTAAAGTCCGATTTGGGATTCGGATTTGTCCCGCTGGATTTTGTGAAAAACGATCCGGATGTACGGGTGATGGAACTCAAGGAGCAGATTCCTTTGCGGTATGTCTGCATGGTCAAGCACAAAGAGCATACGCTCAACCGTGCGGCAAAGGAGTTAGAGCGATTGATGGAAGCCAAACAGCAAGTGTGACAAGTCCGTAGCCGACCGGAACGGGCGGCTTTCGGAACCGGATCTTTCGGATGTGGAAAGGAGCGATCATGTATGCGCGAACTGCCGTTTTCCGCACTTTCGTCCTGCGGAATGAATATCGGGCATATTTCCTGTGTGGAACGAAGCTGGGGAAGCAAGTGGGGGAATGAATATCCGGTGGGACGGGATACGAATGTACTGTCGTTTACCCTGCATGGGCATAAGCGGCTGTTTCTGCCGGACGAGACGGAACCGCTTTTTGAAGTGGACGGACCGTCCGCATTTCTGATTACACGCGGTTCACCGTATCTTTCCCGCTCTACCTCCTCCGACGGGCAGAGCGGGCAGACCATCTGTATCAAATTCAATCTCTATGAGGAAAACGGCGAGGAAATTCTGATCTCCGACCGCTATCTTTGCTTTTGCCCTGCGGACAGCGAGTCCATCACACATTTGTTCCGTAAGGTGATGCATGCGTACTTGGAGGCGAATATCAATTATTTTTCCCTCAAATCCAGCCTGTTCCGTCTGCTTGACGCCCTGTTGTCCACCCGCAAGCGTGAAAGCCGGATGCAGCGTGGTTTTGACGACCTGCTCCCTGCCCTCAGCCGTATGGAGGCGGAACCGTATGGGCATTTGACCGTAGAGGAGCTTGCCGCGTCCTGTTTTATGAGCAAGAGTTACTTTTGCAAGCGGTTCAAACAGTATTCCGGCGGTGAGAGCTTCACGGCGTACCGCAACCGCCTGCGCATTGGAAAAGCGGTGGAGTTGCTCGGCAACCCGCTTTGGAGCATGGATATGATCGCGCAGACGCTCGGCTTTTACGATACGTCACATTTTTACAGGGTATTCAAACAGTATACCGGAGAAACACCGAAGGATTATCAGCGTGAATAACGCGTAAAAAAAGCGGAATCTTCAAAAACAAGCGCACAGAACAGCATGCAGATTGGGATGTTGTTTTTGTGCGCTTGTTTTGAAAAAGAGCGATTTGTACAAGAACAGGAACGATTTTTACATTTCCAAAACCGCGCGATTCTGCTACAATAAAACAAGAATCTTACAAAGGGGGATTTTGGGATGAAACAGCAACAGCTTACCATCGGGCTTCTGCCAATGCGGCGAAATACCACCAACCGCCCGGCAAAGACCTTTTTGACATGGGTTTCCGCAGAGGAACGCGGACACCGGTTTGTTCAGTACATCGAAGAACATTTTGCCTCCGCGCATATCCGCTTTGTCGATACGAAGGGACTCGGTACGCAAGATCTGATTTTTGACGATGCGTCCGCGGCACAGGCAATTCAGCGTTTTCAGGCGGAAAAAGTGGATGCGGTCGTAATGATCAATACCAATTTCGGCAATGAGGAGGCGGCATGCGACATTGCGCGCGCACTGGGAAAGCCGTTTCTTTTGTGGGCTCCGCTGGACGATGAATATTATCAGGACGGCATGCGCCCGACAGATTCGCAGTGCGGATTATTCGGAGTTTCCCGTCAGTTCCAACGGTATGATGTACCGTTTACCACAGCGCCTTGTTGCCGTGTGGATTCCGAAGCCTTTTCTGTCGCGTTGCATCGCTTTTTCCGCGTGGCTTCCATGGTGAAAAATTTCACCTCCATGCGCATCGGACAACTCGGCACCCGTCCGGCGCCGTTCTTCTCGGTAATCTGGAATGAAGCGGAGCTGATGCAACGCTTCGGACTCAAGATCGTACCGATTAATTTCGCGATCTTCCAGGATCGGTTCCTGAAAAACCAAGCCGAAAAAGGCGCGGAGATCGCGCATTATGTACAGGTGTTCCGCGACAACTACCAAATGGACGATCTGACGCCTGGGTATCTGGAACGCATGGCATGCCTTGTTGTGACGTATATCGGACTGTTTGAAGAATTTCATCTGGACGTGCTGTCTGCGGAATGCTGGACGGCAACGCCGGTGATGTTTGAGGGGCTGGCACCGTGCGCGGTTTATGGCATTCTGAATGATCTTGGATATGTGGTCAGCTGTGAAAGCGATCTGCACTGCGCCATGACCATGCGGCTGTTGGAGGCGGCGTCCTTCGGAGAGGAACGTCCGTTTATGGGCGAATTCACCGTGCGTCATCCGGAAAACCAAAATGCGGAGCTTTTATGGCATTGCGGACCGTTCCCACTGTCTGTCAAAGCGCCGGATTCCACCGCGCGGCTGGTCAATCAGCGGGAGTGGTTCCATGTCAAAGACGGCGTTTATACGGTTGCCCGGATCGATCAGGACCACGGCAAGTACAGCATTCTCGCAGGGACCTGCAAGAGCGTGTCCGGACCGCAAACGCACGGAACCTATCTTTGGGGCGAGTTTGATCGTTTGGACGATTGGGAAAAACGGTTGCTGGAAGGGCCGTACATCCATCACTTCGTGGAAATTGCGGGCGATTACACGGAAGAAATCACGGAATTCTGCAAATATTTCGGCGCGCTGACGCGTGACCGGATCTAACAAAAGAAAAGGAGATAGGCATGAACGACTTTTTACAGGCAATGATTTTGACCGAGCTTGAGGACGCGGTCGGAAAAGAAAATTGCTCTACCAAGGAAATTGACAAGGTGACGCACAGCGTCGATTATTACTGGCTTTCCCGCATGTGGGCGGATCGCGGACGGCTGATGCCGGAGGCGGACTTTGTGGTTGCCCCGAAAGACGCACAGGAAACCTCAAAGGTCTTAAAGATCGCAAATTACTATAAAATTCCCGTCACGACATGGGGCGGCGGCGGCGGTACGCAGGGCGGCGCCATTCCGGTAGCCGGCGGCATTGTGCTGGACACCAAGCGGATGAACAAGATCTATGAAGTCAATACCGAAGGCATGTACATCGAATGCGGCACCGGCGCGATCTATAAACATATCGAGTGGGCGGCAAATGAGGTCGGAAAAGCAACCATGCACTATCCGTCGTCTTTGACCTGTTCCACAGTCGGCGGTTTCCTTGCGCATCGGGGAATCGGCGTCGTTTCCACCAAATACGGTAAGATTGACGACATGGTGTTGCAGATGGAAGTTGTGCTTCCGAACGGCGATATCATTTACACCTCTCCCGCCCCGAAACACGCGGCAGGACCGGACCTGAATCAGATCTTCATCGGCTCGGAAGGCACGCTCGGCGTTATGACCAAAGCGCAGATCCGCATTTACGATCAGCCGGAAGAACGCCGGTTCCGCGGATTTTTGTTCCAGGATATGCACGGTGCGTTCCAGGCGGCGCGGGAATTGCTCCAAAAGTTCAAACCGTCTGTGATGCGGCTGTATGATGAAGCGGAAACCGCTTCTTTGATCAAGAAGATCGTCGGCGTGGAGCGCAAAGGCGCGTTTATGAACGTCGCATATGAAGGATGCCGCGATCTGGTTGCGGTGGAGGAGAAAATCCTGCTTGATACCTTCCGCAAGTACGGCGCGGAGGATTTAGGCAGCGAATACGGCGAAAAATGGTGGAAAGAGAAGATCACTTTCTTCTATCCCGGTCATATGATGGATCTGCCGCAGATGTTCGGCACCATGGATACCATCGCGCCGTACGGCAAGATTGAGGAAATCTACTGGGCAATGAAGCAGGCGATCGAATCCCAATTCCCGCAGGCGAAGTTTATTGCGCATTTCTCGCACTGGTATGAGTGGGGCGCCATGGTGTATGATCGCTTTATTGTGGACGGCAAAGACGTGCCGAAGGATCCGGTGGAGGCACTGCGCCTGCATCAGCAGATCTGGACGACCGGTGTGCGTACCGCCATTGCGCACGGCGGCGTGGTGAACGATCACCACGGTGTGGGGATCAAACTCGGACGCCTGATGAAGGAGCAATATGGTCCTGCCATGCAGGTGTTTGAGGGAATCAAACGCGAATTGGATCCGAACGGCATCATGAATCCGTTCAAGCTCGGACTGTAAGGAGGAACTACAATCATGAATGAAGTTTGCAAAAGTCATGTGGACGCCTGCCGGTTCTGCTGGATGTGCCGTCATATCTGCCCGATTGGAAATGCGACGGGCTTAGAGAGAAATACTGCCCGCGCCCGTGCGCTCGGACTGTCTTTGGTCAACCGCGGCACCTATGATCTGTCTCAGGTTGCGGATAATCTGTATGAATGCGCCGGCTGCGGCGCCTGCACCAAAGAATGTGTCACCGGCTGGGATCCGGTGATGTTCACCGAAGCGGCAAAAACGGACGCGGCATTGGAGGGAAAACTTCCCCCGTATATTCAGACGCTTGTGGAACAGTGCTTAAATACCGGGAACGCCTATGGCAAAACCACGCTGGACGCGTCGCTTACAAAAGCCATCGGCGCGCACGCACAAAAAACGGATACTTTGCTGTTTCTCGGCGTGGATGCCCGCTACATGGCGCCGGATTCTGCAATCCGCGCAATTCGGGCACTGGAAAAAGCCGGTGTGACTTTTACGGTTTTGCAGGAGGAAAAGCCCTCCGGTCAACAGCTTGCTTACCTCATTGGCGCTATGGATGAAACCAAGCGGCAGATGCAGAGCTGTGCCGATACGTTTCGGGATTATCAGACCGTCATTTTCTATGATCCGCAGGATGCGTTGGCTTGCAAGCGGAAATATGGAGAATACGGCATAAAAGTGGACGCAGAGTTGGTAACGTATACCGCAGTGCTTGCCGCACGTCTGCGGGACGGCGCGCTATCTCCGGTGAAAAAGCCGGGGAAAGCGGCTTATCAGGATCCGTTCCAGCTTGCCAGAGATCTTGGTGAGACGGAAGAAGGCAGAGAGATCGTGCGCGCATACCGGGAGCAGACCGAGATGCTGATGCACGGAAAAGATACCATGTGGGCTGGAAATATCTTGATGGCTTTGTGGCTGCCAAAAGCCATTGCCGGTGTTTCGGAAAATCGGATAGAGAATGCGCGCGCCATCGGCGCGGATACCATTGTTACCGCGTCTGTCTCGGAATATACCGCTTTGCGGAAGGTCGCGCAGGATCAGGTGAAAATTCTGTCGGTCGAAGAACTGATTTTAGAGTAAAGGAGAACGGAATATGCTGGTCAATTTGCAAACCGTCATCGGAATGGCGGAACAGGGAAATTTCTGTATCCCTGCATTCAATGTATACAATCTTGAGACTGTGATGGGGATTATTGCGGCGGCAGAGGAAGAACGTGCCCCTGTGATCTTACAGGTCTACCCGCGGCTTTTTAACGAAGAAGTCGGTTATTATCTCAGTCCCGCAGTGGTGGCGGCGGCAAGAAAAGCGACGGTTCCCGTCTGCTTCCATTTGGATCACGGACCGTCGGAGTGGGAGGTTACCCGCGCATTACGTTGGGGCGCAACCGGCATTATGCTGGACGGCTCCAGCCATCCGTTTGAAGAAAATGTGGCGCTCACCCGCCACGTTGTGGAAACCTGCAAGGCGCTGGACATCGGTGTGGAGGGAGAGCTCGGTCATATCGGCAGTGTCAATGATGACGCGATGGATGCCTTTACATCTCCCACCGAGGCGGCAGAATTTGTGAAAGCAACCGGTGTGACTTGTCTTGCGGTGCTGATCGGCAACGCGCACGGACATTACAAAAAACCGCCGAAGCTGGACATTGATCGGGTGAAAGAGATCCGGCGCGCCACCGACGGAATCCCGTTGGTATTGCATGGCGGCTCCGGCATTCCGGATGAGCAGGTGAAAGCCGCGATTGCGGCGGGGATCCGCAAAATGAACATCGGAACGGACGTTTGCTGTGCGTTTGCAGACGGAACCAAAGAGACGCTCGACGATCCCAAGCGGAGTCTTGCGGTCGATCTCTTTATGAAAAAACCGATCGCAACGGTTAAGGCGCTTGGCATAAACAAGATCCGTCTGGTCGGTGCAAACGGAAAGGCATAAGCATATGGCGAAGATTGTAGGGATCGGCGCGTGTGTGATGGATACCCTCTTTCAGATTCCGTTTTATCCGAAAGAGGATACCAAACTGCGTGCGGAGGATAGCTGTCCCGCAGGCGGCGGACCGACTGCAACCGGCTTGGTTGCGGCACAGAAGCTCGGCGTTTGCACTGCGTATATCGGCAATCTGGCACAGGATGGCGGCGGCGCGTTTCTGAAAGCGGATTTTGAACGCTTCGGCGTAAGTACCGCGTATCTTACGGAGTTGTCCGGCTACCGGTCTTTCACTTCCGTGATCTGGCTGTCCAAAGATACCGCCGGACGCACCTGTGTGTTTGATCGGGGAAATCTGCCGCCGCTCGCGCTGAACGATGCGCAGAAACAGGCGATTCGCGACGCGCAGATCTTAATGGTGGATGGAAACGATCTCGCCGCCGCTGTCGAGGGGGCAAAGATCGCGCACCAAAGCAATACCGCAGTGCTGTATGACTGCGGCGGACTTTACGACGGCGTGGAGCGACTGCTTTGCGAAACGGATATTATGATTCCCTCTGAGGAATTTGCCATGGGACATACCGGGGAAAAAACCGCGCTTGCGGCGGCAAAGAAGCTGTTTGCGCAATATCATCCCAAGGTCGTTGTGGTGACGCAGGGCAAAGCAGGCGGAATTCTGTATGACGGAAAAACGGCACAGTCCTATCCGGCGTTCCCCGTTTCGGCGGTGGATACCAACGGCGCGGGCGACGTGTTCCACGGTGCGTTTGCCGCGGGACTTTGCCGGGGTTATTCCTATGAAACGTGTTGTCTTTTTGCTTCCGCTGTATCCGCGCTGAAATGCACGGGAACAGGCGCGCGGGACAGCGTACCGGATTTTGAAACGGTAAAACAATTTTTGAAGGAGAACGGATATGAACTTTAAGAAAAGCTGGGATATGCAGAAGAACGGATATGCGCCGCTTTACGCTGACAAGGACAGCGCCTGCGGATGCTTGGAAATTGATACGTTGCAGCTGTGTGCAGGCGAAAGCTGCACGGTGCGCACCGAAGAAAAGGAATACGGCATGACCATTCTTGCCGGAACTGCCGATGTGAGCGGCACGGATTTTTCGTATGCCAAGATCGGCAAACGCAAATCTCCTTTCGACGGAAAAGCGTATGCGGTGTATATTCCGCGGCATCGGGAATTCTGCGTACATGCGCTGACTGATTTCCGCGCGGTGATCGCGAAATGCCCGTCGAAAAAAGATCACGCACCGGTCCTGATTACGCCGGAGGATGTGATCGTGAAAACCCTCGGCAAACCGGGCTTTACGCGCGAAGCGCATTTTTTGATCGACGAGCGGATGGAAGCAGACCGTATCTACATCGGAGAAAACTTCATTAAGGGCGGGCAGTGGTCGAGCTTCCCCGGACATAAGCATGACGTCAACGATATGCCGAAAGAAGGCTTTGCCGAGGAAATCTACTATTACGAATTTGACCGTCCGGGCGGATACGGCATCCAGCAGGTGTACACCGCCGACCGTTCGCTTGACGAAGCCTATGCGGTACGAAACGGCGACGCGGTGGAGATTCCGCGCGGGTATCATCCCTGCTGTGTTGCACCGGGCTATCGGGGCTATCTGCTTTGGATGATGAGCTGTGACAACCGTGGTTTCTTCATGACGACGGATCCCGAACAGAAATGGGAACTGGATTAACGCAAAAAGATGGTGGGGAGAACAGCATGAAACTGTACGATGTGCATCATCCGGCATTTGCCACATACGGCAGGGTGCTTTCCGTGGATTCTGCCGCACTGCTGCGGGAAGCGGATAAAATCGAACGCCCGCAATCCGGCTCGGCATACCTTGCGTCGGTTCCTGCGTTGGAACAGTTGCCCATCATGCAGACCGTTGCGGACGTGTGCTTTGGCACACTGGACACGCAACTCGGCTTTTGCCATGGGCATAACGATCGGCTGAACGCACTGGAATGGCATATTTGTCCGGAATTCAATCTGGCAACGACCGATCTTGTATTGTTGCTTGGCAAACCGGAACTGCTGCAGAACGGTCCGATAGACGCCAAAGACCTGGAGGCGTTTCATCTGCGGCGCGGCGATGCGGTGCAGATCGACGCGGGCGTATTGCACTTTTGCCCGATCGGCTGGGAACCGGAGGGCTTTGGCTGTGTGGTCGGATTGCTGCGCGCAACCAATCTGCCGCTGACGGTGCCGTCCTCTGACGCACGCTTATTCCGGCAGAATAAATGGTTGCTTGCGCATACGGAAAACGCGCCGCTGATTGCACGCGGTGCGATCCCCGGTGTTACGGGAAAAAATCTGACGCTTGCCGATCTGGAGGAAGTATGAACTATTTACTGGGTATTGATTTCGGCGGCGGTTCCGCGAAAGCGACGCTTTTGACGGAAGATGGGCGAATTGCCGCGCAGGCTGGTGCAGAATATCCGACCTATCACCCGAAAAACGGTTACTGCGAGCAAAAACCGGAGGATTTCGGTATGGCATTGGATGCCGTTACGCACGGGATTTTATCTGCAAGCGGGATTCGGCCGGAGCAGATTCTGGCGGTTGCGGTGGATTCTGCCACGCATACGGCGGTGTTGTGCGATGCGGCTTCCCGTCCCTTGCGCGATGCGATCCATTGGACGGATTCCCGCTCCCAAGAGCAGGCAAAGCGGTTGCTTGCCGCGCACGGGGATCGTATTTTCGCGCTCACCTATCATAAACCGGATACCATTTGGACGTTGCCGCAATTATTGTGGGTGAAGGAAAACGAACCGGAGATTTTTTCCCGCATCCGGCGGATCTATTTTGAAAAAGATTACATCCGGTTCTTGCTCACCGGCGTTTTCTGCACCGATCAGATCGAAGCGCAGGGCAGTATGTTGTATGACGCGGCGCAGGGAAAATGGTCCGAGGAGCTTTGTGCGCTTATCGGACTGGATCAAGCGGTTCTGCCGCCGGTGGTTGCTCCCACCGATCAGATCGGGACTGTGACAGACGAGGGAGCGGCGCGCACCGGACTTTTGCGCGGTACGCCGGTCATCTGCGGTACCACCGATACCGTTATGGAGATTCTTGCCTCCGGCGCCGTTACCAAGGGAGATACCACGGTGAAACTGGCGACGGCGGGACGCATTTGTGTTATCACAGATCGTGCATATCCCGACCGGGATCTGGTCAACTATCCGCATGTGGCAGACGGACTTTGGTATCCCGGCACGGCAACCAAAGCGGCGGCTTCTTCTTTTCGGTGGTTTCGGGATACCTTCGGCGGGGATTATGCGGAGCTGGACGAGGCGGCGGCGCAGATTCCGGTCGGATGCGAAGGGCTTTTGTATCATCCGTATCTCAATGGGGAGTTGACGCCCTATGCCGATCCCATGCTCTGCGGGAGCTTTGTCGGCATCCGTTCCACACACACCAAAGCGCATTTTGCGCGCAGTGTATTGGAAGGGGTGGCATTTTCCCTGCTTGCCTCCAAACGAAAGTTGGCAGAGTTGGGGATTGCCTGTGCACCGCGCGCCATTTTGATCGGGGGCGGCGCGAAAAGTCCGCTTTGGAGACAAATTGTTGCGGATTGTCTGAACCTGGAACTTGCCGTGACGGAAAGCAGTGACTCGTCGCTTGGCTCCGCAATGCTTGCCGGCGTTGCGACGGGCGTGTTTTCCTCCTTTGCGGACGCGGTAAAGCGATGTGTGCATATTTGTGCCACGGCAACGCCGGATTTGGCGAATGCCGCGCGGTATGCCGCGCTTTATACGGAATATGAGGCGGTGCATGACGCGCTTGCGCCGCTTTATCAAAGACGGCAGTTATGAGGATCGTCGTATGTGTGAAGCCGTCGGTAAACGGCGAACTCGGACCGTTTGACGCGGCGGCGTATGAAGCCGCGCTTCGAATTGACGGCGCGGAAGTCATTCTGCTTTCGATGGCGCCATCCGGCGCGCGGGAGCTTTTGCTTCGTTTAACGCGCCTTGGCGCGAAAGAAGCTTATCTGCTCAGCGACAGCGCATTTGCGGGGGCAGACACGTTGGCGACCGGGTATACGTTGTCTCTTGCCTTGCAACGTCTGCAACCACAGCTTGTACTTTGCGGCAGACAGACTTTGGAGGGCGACACGGGGCAGGTCGGCATCGGGATTGCCGCGCGCATGGGCTATGCGCTTGCTACGCGCGTCATGCATCTTGACGCGCCGTCAGAACATGAAATTTCCTGCATGACGCGAAGCGGGGAGAAAAAAGTGTTGTCCTTTCCGGCGTTGCTTACCGTAGAGCGGATTCACGACCTGCGGTTACCGGGGCTGTTTTCACAATGCGGGAACGTGACGCTATGGAACGCGGCAGATCTTGGCGCAGATCGGTCCCGTTGCGGGCTGAGCGGTTCTCCCACCCGTGTGGTGAAAACCTTTGAAAACGAACTGGGTAAGCGGCATTGCCTTCGGATCGCACCGTCAGAATTTCAGACGGTGCTCAACACTTGTCTGTCTGCCCCTCCTGTGGGAATGGCAGAAATGGAGCCGGTGGTGTCCGGGAAGAAGCTCCCGCGCGTGTTTGTGTATGGTGCGCGCGCGATGGAGATGGCAAAAACAGTGGGCGAAACGGTGACGTTATGCGAAAACAATGCGCCTGCACAGGTTGCCGCCTATTTACAGGCAGAGCGACCGGACGCGGTGATTTTCGAAGATTCGGACGCGACGAAGGAGCTTTCCGGCGCGGTGGCAGTTCTGCTTGGAACCGGACTCTGTGCGGATTGCACCCATCTGGAAACAGATGGGGAAACGCTGTACATGGTACGCCCCGCATTTTCCGGGAATCTGATTGCAAAAATCGTTTGTAGCACGATGCCGCCGATGGCGACTGTCCGGACAAGATCTGAATGTGCGGATCTGATCTTTTCTGTCGGACGCGGTGCCGTCGCACAGCTCCCGCAGATTGCAGACGCGGCAAACCGGCTTGGCGCACAGCTGTGCGCAACGCGCGCGGTGGTGGATATGGGAAAATTGCCGTATGATATGCAGGTCGGGTTGACCGGTAAACGGGTTGCGCCGCGGGTGTATGTGGCACTGGGTATTTCGGGCGCCGTGCATCATCTTGCGGGCATTTCGGGCGCACAGACGATTCTCGCCGTCAATTCCGACGCAAACGCGCCGATTTTTGAATATGCGGATTACGGAATGGTTGCCGATGTGGCAGAGCTGTTTTCCGAGGGGCGCAAATAAAAAAGAAAAACTTCCCGTTTTTGCACGACGGGAAGTTTCTTTGTTGCGGGCTTTGCCGCAAATGGAGCGGGAGAGGGGATTGTTCCTTCCCGATTTTTCGGAAAACGACGCAAAAAGCAGAGGCACACAAAACTGCACAAGTCCGTAAAAAACGGACAATTGAAAAAAAGAGCCTCCTATGGTAGAA
>ERZ808278.1014-NODE-1014-length-13783-cov-5.200102_pt1 | contig 13783 bp, 3 predicted proteins | sample MGYA00521239_ERZ808278 | MGnify/ENA primary metagenome ERZ808278 (study PRJEB31516, sample SAMN03275600) | gut metagenome | biome: mammalia-associated habitat; material: feces | host: Papio cynocephalus | place: Kenya | collected 2012-07-17 ... | reverse complement strand
CGGGCAAGAGCGAACCGATTGCTCCGAACGACACTGAGGAAGGACGTGCAAAGAACCGCCGTGTTGAATTTATAATCCTGTAAACAAACTCATCTATGACAACTCATTGTAAATATATTTTGTTGTTGTGTGCAAGTGCCATGATGCTCTCCGTAGCATCATGGGCACAAGCACCGGTATATACCTGCGACTTTGAAGACGCTGCCGAACGCGCCAAGTGGGTGCCCAACACCGTAGCGCGAACAGATACCAAACTCCCCAACCTGTGGTATATCGGTGCTCCCGGGCACTTTGCCCCCATGGGCAGCAACGGGCTTTTCATTTCGTCTGATGGAGGCAAGACAGCAAGTTCCACAGCAGATGCCACGATGTTCGTCACGGTAGCACGCGACATGTCAGCCATTCCCGAAGGAGACTATAACCTCTATTTCGATTGGCAATGCAAGGGTAAGATGGGTACAGGCGAGGGGCTCTATGTTTGTTGGGTACCCGACAGCGTGAAAATCAATAGTGCTATGGGCATTGCGGATATTCCTGTGTGGGTGAAAGACTATTGGTGTGCCGACACTATCTTGTGCAATGCCGATTCATGGAGCATCGGAAAAGCGTCTGTACATCACGATGGCAAACCGCATAAATTAGTTTTCGTATGGTTCTGTCCGCGTGGCAAGGTCGTCCCGCCATCCGCATGTGTGGATAACATCGAACTGCGCCCCGTCACCCAATGCGCAGCCCCTACCAATATCTCCCACACCATTGAGGGTGATACCGTCACATTTAACTGGAAAGGCAATGCGGCATATTATCATATTTGGTGTTACGACATATTAAAAGGTACATGGCAAGAGCAGGACCACGTAGTGGGCAATTCCCACACTTTCACAGGCATTGCCGAAGGACCGCAATCTTTTATTATCCGTGCCTTCTGCGATAACGATACGCCAAGCGACTATGTGCAATACACCCAAATGATATTCCACAAAGGTCTCCGCTGCATTGACTACATGGATCTGACCAATGACAATTGTTGGACGGGAACTATCCTCACCCCCATGTTCCGACAGGGGAAAGAGGACTATGGCTTTGCCAACCTCAATAGCAAACACACCCTGCACTACCTCCATAACGAGTACGACCCGCTCACCAACTACGAGTTGCGCACCTGCCCGGAGGGCTATCTCGCTTCTGTGCGGTTGGGCAACGGAGGACCTATCGACGAACTTGGGGGCGATGGAACGGCGGAAGCCGTTGAGTATCGCTACACAGTCAAAGATAAAACATCCGGTATTCTGAAAATAAAATACGCATTGGTCCAGCAAAACCCTATGACACACGAAGGACCTAAATTCTCATTGGATATTCTGCGCAATGGACAACCTTTGGCAGATAGTTGTGGCACGGTCTTGTTCACGGCGGGGGATGCCAGTGTTTGGAAGCAGGGAGCAGGTTCGACAGAAGGACACAAATACATCTACAAGCCATGGACGGAGTTTTCCCTCAATCTGCGCGATTATATAGGAGAAACCCTGACTATCAGACTGATAACAACCGACTGCTCTCAATCTGGACACACAGGCTATGCCTATTTTGTCCTCGACTGCGAGAGTGGCGAGATGACTGGTCTTAACTGCGGTGAGGACAATCCCACCACCACGTTCACAGCCCCCGATGGCTTTGATTACGAGTGGTATCGCGCCTTTGGCGACCAAACCATCCTCTCCACCGACCGGACCTACACGCTCTCTGACAAGTTTGACACCACCACTTACAACGTCCGCATCATCAACAAGAAGAACCACGCCTGCTACTACACCCTCTCCGTCAAAGGCGACCCGCGTATCCCGACGCCCAACGCCCTCTACGAGGCAAAAGAGATTCGTTGCGAGAATGTGGTCACCTTCCGCAACCTCTCCTGCGTCAGCCGCCAGAATATGGTCACCAAGCGCATTGAACCCACCACAGAACCCGTATCTTCCCTCACGTGGGACTTCGGCGATGGCACCGTCATCCAATCGCTCGACTCCGTGGTGAAGCATATCTACCCCAAGCAGGGCGGCAACTACACCATGCGCCTTATCGCAGGGGTCAGCAACGATGCCTGCATGGACACACTCGAAATCCCCATCAACAACCTCCCCGACCTGCGCGACGATACCACCAAAATCTACGAGCACGTCTGCCAAAAGGACTATCCTCACGGCTATCCCTACGACAAGTTGCTCATCCAAAGGAACATCGACACCATCTTCACGTACATCGCCCAAAGCGGGTGCGACAGTCTCTGCCACCTGAAACTGCACTACCATTGGCAAGGACCTTTCACACAACGCGACACCCTCTGCGGGGGCAAGACATTCGATTTCCTTGGGCGCACGCTCACACAAGGTGGCTTGTACAACGACACTCTGCACAACGCCTTTGGCTGCGACAGTATTGTGCAACTCGACCTATACGAAGACCCCCAACTCATTGCCAATATCCCCGACACCATCAACATCTGCCCCGAGGAGGCTGTCATCAATATCCCCTTCCACCTCACTAATGGACGGGTGGACGCTCTTACCCTGCTCTTCGACGAAAAAGGGCACCTCGCGGGTTTCCAACCCGAGTACACTTTCCCCGCGGATACCAACATGCTGACCCTCAGCGTGCCTGCAGCCATCCGCCCCGACATCTATCCTGCCTCCCTGGCATACACCACCCCACTCTGCGAGGCTCCTGCCACACCCGTCTATGTGCAGGTCTGCTACTCCGCAAGCATTATCCAGCAACGCCCACGCCTGCTCATGCTCATGAACAAAGACTACAACGGCGGCTACGAGTTCCAACGTTACCAGTGGTTCCGTGACGGCAAACCTATTGAAACAGGGGGCAACAGTGCCAACTTGGCTGTCTCGCCCGATGACTTGGGACGGGAGTTCTATGTCAGCCTCCAACGAAAAGGCGAAGACACATGGGTCCGCACCTGCTCTGTCTGGTATGGCAGAACCCCCGTGGAAGAGGTGCATGTCCCCGACATCAACTATCCGCTGCAAGTCTTCAATACGTTGGGCGTTTATCTGGGAGAGGCACAAGACGTATCCGAGTTAAATCATTTACCATTAGGAATTTATATTGTTATCAATGGCAACAAGGCTGCAAAGATTATTCGTTAGTTTGCTTTGCCTCTTACTCGCAGGTAATATCTGTGCGCAGGCAGACCATTCTTCCTACCGCACTTACGCCGGCAGGCTGCCGAGACATTACCTGGGAATCTCGTTGGGCGGAGGCGAAGCCAACAACATCACAGACACCGTCAAGCACCTCGGCGGAGCGGGGGCAGGTATCGGGCTGCACTACGAGGTGCAATACCGCTCGTGGATATTCGGCATCAGTCTCGAAGCCCAATATCAGTATCTGCGCGACCGGCTGCAGAACCCATTCACCGACACGGAGGATGCCCTGCGAGTCTATGATATCATCGAACCCGGTTGGCCTGTGTTTCAGGACAGCATAGCATATAAATACGAGTACAGCGACTATCTCGAAACAGGGCATCACGGCTCTGTCGCCTTCTCTGTCTATGGCGGAAAAGAGTTCTCTAACGCCATGTATCTCCTGTTGGGAGTCAAGGTCACCATGCCTGTCCTCACCTCCTACCGTGCCAATGCCACCCTCCGTACATCAGCCCGCTACTCGTGGGCAATCGAAGACCTCCGGGATTTAGGTCTGTTCCAAGAGGATGAGTTGCACGATTACGGCGTATTTGATGAGCATACCTACCAAAAGCCCACTCTCTCGTATTCCGACTACATTCGCATTGCCCCCTTCGTCGAATGGGGCTACAACATCCCCCTTCCCGCCGACAAAACCAAGATGCGGGTCGGAGTCTATGGCACCTACGGCTTCCGCTTGGGCGAAAACCCCAAGAACCCCTTGGCAAATTACGACAAGGTGAAACGTGAATGGGGACGGAACATTCAATCTACGCAAATGCTTCAGGAAACGATACAATGGACTCCCCTCGCTCACTCCGACCGCTATGCCTCCCTCCCCCACAACTTGGAGATAGGTGCAAAACTGACCATCCTCTTCGATGTCACCATGCAAAAGCAAATATGTCACTGCGTGAAGTAAGAATGTTAACCGAAGGATAACCGATACATAACCGAAGGATAACCGAAGGATAACCGAAGGATAATCGAGACCTTATCGGGACGATACCGAGCCCTCACCTCCACCATCGAACCTTTATAAACAAGGAACCCAAATATCAATATTCACTATTAACAACAAACAAGTATGAGGAAAAAATTACTCTCCGTGTTGCTCACCTGTCTTATGACAGTGGCAGCATTTGCAGGCAAAGAGCAACTCTATGTCCTGCACCAGGGTTTTGAGGAGGGGATTCCTGCCGATTGGACGCAGGAGTACCTCACTTCCTACCAACAACCTTGGACTGTTGAGAACGCCGCCGAAGCAACCTTCCCAAAGGTCTCTTTCGATGGCAGTAAGTATCTTGCTCTGCGCAATCATACCACGCAGACGCAACGGTTTGTGACGCGATTGGTGACACCTGTCTTCGACATCAAGGATGTCACACAACCCATGCTCATTTTCACACACGCACAACTTCAGCGCACGGGAGATGTAGATACACTCCGTATCTACTACCGCAGTTCTGCTGACTCCCGTTGGGTGAGACTGCGCGAGTACGCCGACAAGATTTCCAATTGGCGCACCGACACCATCGCACTCACTGCCAAGACGGCTACCTACCAGTTGGCTTTCGAGGGTACGGACAATTTCGGACGTGGTATTGTTATCGACGAAATCATCGTACGCCCGAAGCCTACCTGTGTCAATCCGTCCAACATCGTTGCGGATAGTCTGGGTACCAACTCCGCCACCATTCGTTGGATGGGGTCGCTGGATGCTGACAACTTCCACATCATCCTCTCCACAGAGCAGCAGAAGGATTTGGACAATCCCGCAGCAGTGGTCCAAGACCTTACGGTTGAGGGGTATCAGCACACCTTCTCCGATTTGCAACGCAATGCGCAATACTACATGTACATTCAGTCGCATTGTGGTGGTGACTTCTCCGATTGGGTGGAATATGCTTTCCGTACGCGCAATAGTGCACCGTTGCCATACACTGAGAATTTCAACATGGACTATGCCTCCGGTGTGTTCTCCCATGTGGACTATTGGGTACACGGCACCAGCATCAAGCAGGAAGACGGAGAAATGGCGGCTATGCCTTATGTCAATAGAAACATTCATAGGGCCTGGTGGCAACGCTATTCCTACTCACGCACCACTTGTCTTGTCTTCAGCGGCGCATGCGACGATGAGTACTCCACCTCCTTCGTCCCCGCAGGGCAATACGTATATGCTGCAGCACCCGAGATGCAGGTTCCCGATATTCGCAACTTGGAGATTACTTTCTGGGGTACAGCCTATCAATACGTAGGTGCAAGTTATGCCGCAGGCTTGATAGTAGGTGTCATGGTTGACCCCAACGACTTCCACACCTTTGTGCCTGTCGATACCGTCTATGCTACGCAGAGCAATACGTTTAATCGCTATACCGTCTATCTGGACAACTATACGGGTGCGGGCAAGTTCATCGCTTTCGCGTCCAACTTCAGCGACAAGCGAAACATCTTCTACATGGACGACCTCGAGATTGCCGAGAAATCAGCCACCAAGATGATTACGGGGGTATCGGTATCGGACGTTCGCGGGGCTGCTTTCACAGTGAATGCCAACCTCAATGGCAACACACGCTTCCAACTCGTAGTGGCGCGTGATACGATAGATACCAAAACCTCGCAATGTATCCTCGACCCGTCGGTATTACCCTCCGATTATATCTTTTTGGATAAGGAACTGAATGCCTCCGACTTACCATATCGGGTAACTCTGCCGGAGGGCGGCTTGTTTGCACAGGTCTATATGCGTCCTGTCAGCGGCACGGACCACGACCGCTACACACTGCCTGTCAAGGTGCTTGTACCTATGTTCCTGCATAGTGACCAAAGTGTAGCCACAAGTTTCGAGGAGGACGACCCTGCCGGTCTTTGGTCACCTACACAACTGACTAATTTCCGTCTCACTGACCTTGACGAGACAGTCTCCAAATATCCGTTCTCTATCATCACTTCTCCTATCAACAATTGCTACAATATGCGTTGGCCTGTGGCAAGTGGCACCTCAGGTAGTCAAATCGGCTACCATTCTTATAGTGCCATTGCACTGGAGAAACGTCAGGAAGAGTCTCGCAATTGCACACAGAAGTACGGCGACTACGTTGCCCTTCCCGAATGTGAGTCGCTGAATGGTATGGTACTTCGTTTCTACATGCGCCCCACCAAAGCAACCAAGTTGTCCAACCGCGTAGCGGTGGGCGTAATGACTGACCCGTCCGACCCCTCTACATTCGAGCAGATTACTACATGCGAAGTACAGGACAACACCTATCGTGCTTTCGCCATCTCTTTCAATGCCTACAAGGGTAACGGTCGCTTCCCCGCTATCATGGCAGTCGATGCGCAGAACAGGCACAAAGATAGTAATGTTGAAGATGACCTCGGTTATACCCTCTCGGCGCAGTATATCGATAGCATCAGCCTGTTCCGTGGCACCGGCTGTATGGCTCCTACCGATGTACAGTGCGAGCCCTCCTACGACCAAGCCGTCATTCGTTGGACGGGTGCGGATGCCACCGAATATGTCGTGCGTCTCTATGCTGATGCCGATGCTGCCAAATTGTTAGACTCCGTGGTGGTCATGGGCAATACGACTACGCTCAAAGAACTGACAGGGCACACCACCTACTACTACTCTGTGGCTACCAAATGCAGTGCCGACCAAATCTCAGAGGCAGACCTCAACATCTTCGCCACCACGTGTGTACCTGCCGAACCGCTCCCATACATCGAAGACTTCGAGTCCTGGGTAGGAGGCGACAAGGTGCAAGAGCCTCTTTGTTGGACAGGAAATTGGGTAACCTATCTGGGTTCCTACTATCCGAACATATACAATTACAGCGGATATGCTCACTCGGGAGACAAAAGTCTGTGTCTCACATTTTACAACCACAATATGTTGAACGAATCCGGCTATCTCGCTCTTCCGCCTATGGAGGAGAGCATCTCCAAACTGCAGATGCGTTTCTATGCTATGGTTCGTTTCGGTGTCGGTGACACGCTGTATGTGGGTGTAATGACCGACCCCAATGATGTTAAAACTTTCGATACGATTGCCGCTTACTCATTCAAAGAGAAGAATGTGTACAAGGAGTTTGTTCTCCGTTTCGAGGATTATCAAGGCACAGGCAAGCACATCGCATTCATGATTCCGCAAGGAAAGGTGGGCGACATGTTCCACATTGACGATATCAAGGTGGACTATCTCTCCAACTGTGAGAAAGTACAAAATGTATCGGCGCGCGACGTTACCACCGCAGGTGCTGACATCCATTGGACTAAGGGCAAAGCCACCACTTGGCATGTCTTGCTGGCCACAAAAGGAGACTTGGATTTAGGCTCCTCCGTAACGATTGATGGCACACAGATATTATCTGTTGACACCACCGCGCAGATGCCTTTCCGTATCACCAACTGTCCCAACACCAACGAGACCTACTATGCCTATGTACGCGCCGTATGTGGCGAAGACAAGGGGGAGTGGTCTGTTCCCGCTTCGTTCCGTACTATCTGTGAATCAATTTCAGCAGGCGATATGGGAGTTATCAAGTGCGATGCGGCTGCCGACCTTGATTGCTGGACATTGGGATGCCGTGTAGGAACTGCTGTCCCGAAAATTTATAGTCAGTCTTTGCGCATCTACAACGGATCAGACAACGATGGTGCCTATGCTATCATGCGACCTGTTGATGTGGATAGCATCACACGTTTGCAAATATCTTTCGATGCACATGGAGGCACATCGGCTAACTATCTGCGGGAAATAACAGTGGGTGTTATTACCAATCCTTCTGACTTGTCCACATTTAGTTCTGTCAAAGTGCTTTCACTCAATCAGGTATCGGAGAACACCGCCTTCGGCGAAGCACGCCGCTATGTAGTGCGTTTCGATACCTATACAGGTGACTACAACGGTGACTATGGCAAACAAATCATGTTCCTCTCCGAGTCCGGTGACAAGCAGAACTACGTCTATATCCGCAACATTCGTGTGGATACTATCGGCAAGTGCTTGGAGCCTGTAGAGGTCAACGTGGCAGACATTGAAGCAACCACTGCCACCGTCACTTGGGAGCAGTTGGACGGTTCGTGCCAAGTCCAACTGTTCAAAACGGCGGATGACACTCAGATAGTGGATACCATTGTCAATGGTACTGCTGTCCGCTTTGATGATTTGAAAGCAGTTACTGCATATTACACACGAGTACGTCATATCTGTGGTGTAGGCGACACCAGTGTATGGTCAGGCAATGTTCCGTTCAAGACCACCTGCCCTGCCGCTTATCCGCTGCCATATATAGAAGACTTCGAGAGTTCTGCTATAGGTTCTCTGCCCGATTGTTGGGAAGCATTCGGACGATATAATAATCTTGGCATAAATACTTCGGCAAAGAAAGATGGCAGCAATGGTCTTCGCATGGATCGTTCTTATTCTAATTATAGTTATGCTGTACTGCCCAAGATGGACGGCTACGTAGGCGACCTCATGCTTTCTTTCGACTACAAGAAAGGAGAAAGAAATTATGCCGGCTATTTGGTAGTAGGTATTGCCACCGACATCACTTCCGAAGAGAGTATTGCTTCCACACTGAAAGTAATAGACAGCCTTTCCATTGCTAAGACCCAAAGGTCCTGGTATTCCTATCTGCGTACCTTCTCAACCTATGCAGGTGAAGATGGCTACATCGTGCTATGGGCACCCAAAGCAGACAAGAGTGCTAACCGCAGTTACATCTACGTGGATAATATCCGAGTGGAGAAAGCACCTACCTGCCTTACTCCTAAGAACTTGACCTTCAAGACGGCAACCACTACCTCAATAGCCCTTACATGGACACCCAATGGCAAGGAAACCGCATGGGATATTGCCTATGTGGCTAAGGGTGGCGACATTGCCGAAGCCAAAACTGTTACGGTCAGCACCACTACGGGCACCGTTACAGGTCTCACGCCTGCCACGGACTATGACTTCTATGTGCGTGCAAACTGTGGCAATGACGATGCTTCCGAGTGGAGCAACAAGGCGACGGGTACCACACTTACCATGGTAGAGTTGGCAGATGCGCATTGGAATTTCGACAACCCCGATACCAAACAGCCGAACCCTGCATACACCACGTATACTGCCGAGAATGGTTGGATTATCTCCACTCGAAGTTCTAGCATGTACCAAATGCCGAATGTCATTCAGAACACACGTTATACCACTTCGGGTACCATTGCCAGCCACTACGCGCTGTCTGACAGTTGTGCACTCAAGTTCGGCTCAAGTGGTTATGCTATTCTTCCTGAGATAAATGCCGATTTGAATACATTGCAACTGCGTCTCTCCGCACGTGCCATCTACGCTATCGGCAGTCAGGTTCAAAATGCAGACTCTGCGTATTCCACCAACACGGGCAACACAACCATCCAAGTAGGCGTATTGTCCGACCCGTATGATTGGACGACATTCGAACTGCTTACCGCATACCCCCTCAAGCAAGTCACAGACGCAGACAAAGCTACTATCGTACCTGACGGACATTGGGAGGAGGTTATCGTGCCTCTCTGCGGTGCCAAAGGCAAGTATATCGCCCTCGTATCGGAGAGTTCGTACTATGTGGACAACGTAGTCATAGAGCAGGAGAAGGGTTGCCTTTATCCTACGATACTGACTGTGGATACGGCTACATCCGCTTATGCCACTCTCTCTTGGCAATCGTCCAAACAGCAGTGGCAGGCACGTCTGCTTCTTGCTGCAGATAGCACCGTAGTGGACGAGGCAATCGTCAATGACAAGACATGGACTTCACACAAACTGTTGCCCACCACAGACTTCTTCTTTGCGGTTCGTGCTATCTGTTCCGCTGCTGATACTTCTGCATGGATAACATCACCTGTATTCTCCACACCATGTGCGCCTACCCCTGTAGAAGGCTATTCCTTCGACTTTGAGACCAATCTTTTCCAAGACGAAAACTATAGACTATTGCCTCAATGTTGGACAGCAGGATGCCTCGTACAATATCTCAACATGACACCTGTGGTCAAAGAGAACAACACAGACCTGTACCACTTCCAGTACTCCCGCCGTGGTGAAGGCAATGCCCACGCACTCGAATTCAGGGCACAAGACAAAGAGTACAACTCGTATGTCATTCTGCCGGAAACAGCCTTTGAATACGACAGTGTCAGCCTGCACTTCTGGATGCGCGCTGCACGTTTCCATACGCTTGACTACACATCCGGACCTTACTCTGTAGGCGAAGAAACCGATGTATTCAAACGTGATTTGGTAATCGGCACTGTGGCTGACATCAACGATTTCAGCACCTTCACAGCCCTTGATACTGTAACATATTCCAAGACATTCAAGTCTGGTGATTTGTGCACAGACGACCCTACAGGCAATGACTTTTGGGAAGAGGTATTCATTCCATTGGCCAAATATGCTGACAAAGGCCGTTTGGCTATCTACTACCCGGGCAAGTGTGCACTCTCGTACAACACCAGTTATATGTACATCGATGACCTCGAAATCATTCGTAACACCTACTGCTTTGCTCCTACCAACCTGCGTGCTTTGGACATACATTCCAATTCGGCTACACTTTCTTGGTTGGTGGCAGGCACCGATAGTATCCATCTGCAATTGGCGCATACCGAGACTTTCGATTCTGCAACCGTGGTATTAGACACCTTAGTGTCGCAAACCAATGGCAGACTTCCTATCAGGAATCTCCTGCCGAACCACACATATTTCTTCCGTCTTATGCACCTTTGCGGTGAAGAAGAAACATCGGATTGGGCTACCGGTACATTCACTACGGCAGCGGGCATACGCTTCAGCGAAAACTTTACTGCACTGCGCACCTATCCTGCAGGTTGGATGAGAGGTCATTCCGATCCAGAGAAAGTATTCAGCGGTGAAGAGGCTCTCGCCGTGACGCAAGATGGTTTACGTGGTTGGGAACGGAATACCGAGCATGGTGCCATTGCCGCTAACGAAATGATAACATCCACTACTACCGCAGCAGCCTCCGAGAATAACCATTGGCTTATCACACCGGTTATCGACCTTTCTTCGGTGGCTGCCGATGCCAAACTCATGCTCTCTTTCCGCCTCGGACTCACAGGCAGCACGGGCGGACAGCGGAACCCTGTAGGAGACAAAGACAAGTTTATCATTGCTATTTCCGAAGACCAAGGTGCTACGTGGACCAAGGAGAATGCCTTCTATTGGTCTGAGGATAAGGCTGATAAACCTGTTCACTCCTACGCTGGCATTCCGGAGAAGGGTACAATGTACCACTTGGATATGGCTCAGTACATAGGCAAACAGGTGAAGGTCGCTTTCATCAGTGCATCTACCACATGGCCTCCTTCCTTCAACAAAATTCGCCTTGCTTCCGTACAACTCAACACCGTGCTTATTGACAAGTACGCCGCCACTATCTGCTGTTATACTGACTACGAGGACGAGAATTTCTCCATTGACGCTACTGCGCTCAATGTGGATTCCACTACGGTATATGAGCAGTACGTACAGGCAGCCGTAGATGGTGTGCAAGACAAGTACTCCATCATGGCTCTCACTGTGAATCGGGTGCCCGAGACTGTCATCAACGACAAGGTTTGCGAGGGCGAGGACTACACCAAGTACAACTTCGCTATCCTCAACAATCGCACTTCCAACATCTATCGCCAGAAATTGTGCGGTGAAGGCACCGAAGCATGCGACTCTATCGTCACCCTGCACCTCACCGTCACTCCGCGTCTGCGTCAGGATGTCTATGAGACTATCTGCCAAGGCAACTACTACGAGTTCAATGGCACGAAGTACTACACCACCACTGTGCATGCTGACACGCTGAGTTCGTTGGTATCGGGCTGTGACAGTATCGTAACGCTCTACCTGACAGTGAATAATATGCTGGAGGGTGAGCATACCGAGCATATCTGCCAAGGCGAATTTATCGAGTTCGGTAAGTTCGGTAAGATTACCGCCGCAGGTGACTATACCGATACCATCAAGAACTCCTTGGGCTGTGATAGTGTGGCTACACTCCACGTCTTCACACACGAACCCACAGCCACAGTCTCGCGTGCGGCTATCTGTCAGGGTGAACGCTACACCAAAGACAACTGGCAAGGTCTCACCGCAGCAGGTGTGTACACCAGCAATGGGCTGAAGACCGTCTTTGGCTGCGATAGTATCGTAACACTCCACCTCATGGTAGCAGGTGCCGATATGACTATGCAAGACTCCATTGCCGTTGACCAACTGCCGTACGTGCTGGATGGCGAAGAACTCCTGCCTGTAGGCACCGCCGAAGGTATCTACACCAAGGAGGTGAAACTCCTGTGCGGTACGGCTACTCTCACTATCACGGTAGGCGAACCCACGGGTCTGCACTCGGTATTCGCAAGCAGTTTGGCTATCGCACCGAACCCAGTAGAGGTTGGGCAAGACATCCGCGTATTGGGCTCATTCGCAGCAGATGCGGTAGTGGAGGTTGTATCTACCACCGGTGCACGTATCTACTACGCTGAGAATGTGCTTAGTCCTGTCGTCATACCGGGTATTCCTGTATCGGGTGCATACTTGGTAACGGTCACGTCCAACGGACAAGTATTCCAATCGAAACTGATTGTACGCTAAGTAATTCTTACTCTTCTAATGAAGAGGGGCTGCCTGCAAGTGAGGTAGCCCCTCTTTAGTTTACATTCAGTTTCACTACGTTTAGGGATTGTGCAAATGCAAGAAAAATTGTAATTTTGCACCCGAATAGTAAAAATGAAACGACTGATAGGGATACTTGTTTGTGTGGTTTCTGCGTTGGCAGTATGGGCTGACGTTGAGGTCATCCTCACCGATTCGCTCACAGGAGAGCGCATTGGTGATGTCTCCGTTTTGGCTTTGGAGATGGGTCAAGGCAGCATCAGCAACCCGCAGGGTGTGGCGCGGCTGAGCCTCGCCAAGGGTGCCTACACCTTGGACATCACCCACCTCAGTTACCGCGAAGTGCTGCTGCCCGTAGAGATAAAAGACCCCAAGCAAATCATTCGCGTACGCCTCGTACAGCAGACGCAAGTCATTGAAGAAGTGGTGGTTACCGCCAGCGAGTCGCAAGGCGTATCGTCCGCCTCGGTAGTCGGCAAGGAGGCTATGCAGCACCTGCAACCGTCCAGTTTTGCAGACATAGTGAGTATGCTCCCCGGTGCCAGCACACAAGCCCCCAACCTGACCTCTGCGAACACCATCAAACTGCGCGAAGCGAGCAACGGCTCCACGAGCAGCGACTACGATGCCGCCTCACTCGGCACCAGTTTCGTGGTGGACGGTGCCCCTATCTCCACCGATGCCAACATGCAGTACGTACAAGGCGGCAGCAGCGGGCAGGATGACCAACGGCAAGTGGTGAACAAAGGCGTGGACATGCGTACCATCTCCACCGACGACATCGAGAAAGTGGAGATAATCCGCGGTATCGCAGGTGCGGAGTACGGCGATGTAACCAGCGGTGTCGTCAAGATAGAGCGCACGATGAAACCCACCCCGTGGCGGGCGCGTTTCAAAGCCGACGGCTTCAGCAAACTGTTCTATG
>ERZ808278.1012-NODE-1012-length-13789-cov-2.888525_pt1 | contig 13789 bp, 11 predicted proteins | sample MGYA00521239_ERZ808278 | MGnify/ENA primary metagenome ERZ808278 (study PRJEB31516, sample SAMN03275600) | gut metagenome | biome: mammalia-associated habitat; material: feces | host: Papio cynocephalus | place: Kenya | collected 2012-07-17 ... | reverse complement strand
CCCAAAGGGCAGAAGATGGAAGGCAACCAGAATTCCGCCGAGAATCATCAGATCCGTAAGCATGAGGGGCTGGATGATTCTTTTGGGAAAACGTCCTTCATAGAGTACATAGGCCCAGCTCACTGTGCGCCCGAATAGATAGCACAGGTAGACAAAGAGTGCGGTATAATTTGCCTGCCACAGGATCAGAAACAGGGTCAGGATCAACAGAACTCCCACCAGAAGATTCAGCGGCTGCATTCCTTCCTGATAGAAAAAGACTTTGACGCTCCCAATCAGGATGTTTTTCAGACGAGAGGAAAGGTCTGTGCGGTTCAGATAGCATTCCCGTGCAATGTCGTGCATGGCCTTCCAATCGTCGAGATCCATGCCGTAACCGATATAGGGAGCCCCGTTTTTGAGACGGGAATATTCTATTTCATCGAGACCCAATTCTTTCAGCTGATCCGCACATTCTTCGTATTCCGGCCAGGTATAGAAATCTCCCACACGTTCGCGGTAGTGGTTGATCTTGACAAAATCAGCCCAGAGCTGCTCGTGATAGGCGAGCTTGTGAAGACCGAACAGAATGCCCATGCCAAGCAACAGGATTCCGGCAAAGACGAAAAGCCGGAGAAGGACCTTTTCACAGCCCTCACGACGTCCAATCACAAGCTTGGCGAGCCAGAGCATCCCGGCCATCGGGAGCATCAGGTAGAAGATGTTCTGCCGCATACTGAAAGCGATGAAGGACAGAACAAAGGTAGGGATATTCTGACGGAGAAAGGCAGACATGGGCTGACTCATACTGCTCGTTGTGAAGCAGAACAGGGCAGCCGCGGCCGCAACACCGGCAGTGGTGGTGTACTGTGCCTCTGACAGAACATTCAGGTCGGCAACCAGAAAGAGAAACAGAAATACCATACAGCCGGGCAAAACACACGAAGAATCGGGATGATGTTTTCTTCGTAAGGTAAGATAACGTTTGTAGACGCAGTAAAGGCTCAAGATCTGGACTCCGTGCTGAAAAATGGAGAACCATGGAATAAAGGAACAGAGACGATAAAGCTGGCACAAAAGAAAAGACAGCGGATAGAGAAAAAACAGGACATGGGCATCCGGTGTGCCGGTGTAGGCTCCGGATAAGGTGCTGTACATGCCCCAGTCATCGTTAATGCCGTCTACCGGCTTCAGATAGAAAATCTCCAGCAAATAAAACAGGATCAAAAGTGCCGGGAAAATAAGGGCTTCCAGCCAGTTTGTTTTCTTTTTGCGGAATGTATAGGACATGAGACAAAACGCTCCTTTGTGCATAATCTTTGGTGTTAAATGATATACTATAATATATGATGCCAGGGGATTAAGGTTTGAGCCCACCTGGGCTTGCTCATGGGTGGGTGAAAGACCTTGAGACCCGCCCCGATATGAGCATAAAAGTGGGATGGCAGTCCCACGATATGCGAATATTGGGGAAGGATTGTGGGAGTGCGTAGCACGGAACAATCCGTAGGCATCATAATGCGGGGGTCTGCCCCAACATCATTATATAGAGATTCCCTGATAGTGACAAGAATATGTTGTATTTGGAAATCTTAAAAAGTTATGAATGTTTCCTTAATAATCGGAGGAGATGGATGCAAAGTCGGGAAAAAGTGGTATGATAGCTTCAGAAAGCAGACAATGGCGAAATTAAAAATTAATGATGGAAGTGTGCAAAAATTTATGAGTTTCGCAATTGTCTAACATTGTATAAAAAAGAAAGGTGAAAATATATGGGGCAACATAGAAGAAGAGGGCCTTTGCGGTATAACAGCAGGGTCTTGCTGCTCGCAGTGTTGATCTGTTTCTGCATTCTGGCATTGATTGAGATCGCATTTGGACAGAAAAAGATCAGACTGGAGAAGGAACGTCTGGCTCTGGAACAGGAGAATCAGCAGAGAGTTGAAGAACTGGAGCGTGAGCTGGAGGAGGCCAGGGCCGCAGCGCAGGAGAATCCCACAACATCGGAGAATACCACAAGGACGCCGGAGGTTGATACAAACAGCTATACGAATCCGAACGCAACACCTAAGGAAAGCACCGATACGGGAGAACAGCCAACAACCGTGCAAAAGGGAGAGACTGCTACGATGGATGATACGCAGTATGATATGCAGATCGTCTTTATGGGAGACAGTATTCTTGACAATGAGAGAGAGCATGCCGGTGTGGCAGCGCTTGTGGGAAGTGCTTGTAATGCCAAGGTTTATAACATGGCGATCGGGGGTACAACGGCAGCCCTTACGACATATCAGCAGTATGATTTTAACAACTGGCAGTCTTCCGGATTCCTCGGAATTGTCAATGCGATTTTGGGAAACATACCGGCATCCTACTTCGCCGGAGAAGAGGCAGAATGGATTCTGGAGGAATGTGATTTCAGCAAGACGGATTATTTTGTCGTTGAGTATGGTATCAATGACTTCTTGTCAGGGCAGATTCCACAGAGCAGATATCTTGCGGATGGTTCAACACTTGCGGTGGAGGAACTGCATACGTATTCAGGGGCTTTAGCGGCCGGAGTGACGTTGTTGCAGCAAAATTTCCCCAATGCGAAGATTCTGCTGGTGGCACCGCATGATTGTCAGATTTTCAACGGAGAGACTTATGTGGGAGATGGCTATACGGTAAACTACGGGTATGGAGCACTGGTTGAGTTTGCCAGATGTACCGGATATGTATATGAACAGAACAAGGACAAAAACGTCCTGCTGTTTAACGCGTTTGAGGACAGCGGAATCAATGCTGAGACATGGGAACGGTATCTGGAGGACGGAATCCATCTGACGGAGGAAGGACGACATTTATATGCGGACTTTATTGCGAGACTTATCAAGTCGGACTTTTATCCGGAGGAGTGATAAAGATTGCTAAGAACAGCGTAAATATGGTATGATAAGGGGCAGGGTCTGAAAACCTGCCCTTTGCTTATTTTGAAATTAGAGGAGCGTTGATGTTTCATGCGGGAGTTGGAATATCCTTTTGACAGCGAATATATCTTAAAAAAGTCCAAGAAGATCAAGCGGGAACTTTTGGAAAAGGGAGAGCAGCTTCTTACCAAAAAGATAGCGGTGCTCGGCGGAAGTACAACGCACGATATTATCCGTGTGTTGGAGCTTTTTCTGCTGAATCAGGGAATCAGACCGGAGTTTTATGAATCAGAGTATGGACAGTTCTGGCAGGATGCCATGTTCCCCAATGAAGAACTGGAGAACTTTTCCCCTGATCTGATCTTTATTCATACTTCTAACCGGAATATTACAAAGTACCCGGCCATGACAGATACGACAGGACAGATCGAGGAACTGTTGCAGGAGCAGTTTGGTCATTTTGAAGTGATGTGGGACAAGCTGGAGGAGACCTATCATTGTCCTGTGATCCAGAATAACTTCGAGTATCCTTTTTATCGGATACTTGGAAATCAGGATGCGGTGGATATCCATGGGCGGATGCACTTTATCAACCGGCTGAATGACAGGTTCTATCAATATGCGTCAGAGCATGAGAACTTCTATATTAACGATATGAATTATATGGCGGCGGCCTATGGGCTTGACAGATGGGCTGACCCTTTGTACTGGCATATGTACAAGTATGCGATGTGCATGCAGGCCATTCCGGAGTTTGCCTTTAATCTTTCCAATATTATTAAGGCTATTTTTGGCAAAAACAAGAAATCTCTGGTACTGGATCTGGACAATACGCTTTGGGGCGGTATTGTGGGAGATGACGGGGTTGAAAATCTGGAGATTGGCCAGGAAACCTCGATGGGACAGGTCTATTCGGAATTTCAGACCTATGTGAAGGCACAGAGGGATCTGGGTGTTATGCTGAATGTCGATTCCAAGAATGAGTTTGACAATGCAAAAGCAGGGCTGGAGCATCCGGATGGTATTTTGAAACCGGATGACTTCATATTGATCAAGGCCAACTGGGAGCCTAAGAGCAAAAATATTCTGGATATTGCCGGAGAACTGAATATCCTTCCGGACAGTCTGGTGTTTGTAGATGACAATCCGGCGGAACGCGAGATTGTGAGAACACAGGTTCCGGGAGTGGCGGTGCCTGAGATTGGAACGCCGGAGCAGTATATCCGGGTGCTGGATCATTCCGGCTTCTTTGAGGTGACAAGGCTTTCGGAGGATGACCGGAAGCGAAATGATATGTATAAGGCGAATCTGGAGCGCCAAAAGCAGCAGGAGAATTTCGGGGATTACCGGGAATATCTTCTTTCACTGGAAATGAAGGGAACGATCCGGCCCTTTGAGCAGATATACATGGCAAGGATTGCGCAGCTTACGAACAAGAGCAATCAGTTTAACCTGACAACCAGAAGATATACGCAGAGCGAAATTGAAAACTTTGCAGCGGACGACAGATATATTACGCTGTATGGAAAGCTGGAGGACAAGTTCGGGGACAACGGAGTAGTCTCCGTAGTGATCGGCAGGAAAGGAACTGTGGATGATATTCCGGCATACCGGGAAATGGGTACGGCGGCGGATACTGCAGGAGAGAAGAATGTTCTTCATCTGGAATTGTGGCTGATGAGCTGCAGAGTCCTGAAAAGGGATATGGAATTTGCCATGATGGACGGTGTGGTGGAAGCGTGCAGAAAATGCGGAATTACCACGATTATGGGATACTATTACCCGACGGCAAAGAATGCCATGGTAAAGAAGTTTTATGAGTCGCAGGGATTTGTACTGCAGGAAGAGACAAAAGAGGGAATCAGTATATGGAAGTTTACGATCCCGGATGAGTATGTGCTGCAAAATACCGTGATTGCAGTGAATGGATAGGTATTTCTTGGAGGTCTCTGTGGAAAAGGATAATCAAAGCAAAATATGGAGAGTGGCAGACAAGATTCTGTGTGAAATATTGATTGCGGCCTTTTTGTATATTGTCGGGCAGAAAGCCTATATGATCATAAATTATGGTACGCCCCAGGAATTGCGGGAAATGAACACCATAGTGTTTGCAGATGCTTTTGCCAGAGGGGAGAACCTGTATGCTTTGTCGGTGTTGGAGAATGTGGTTCCGGCTGCCACCAGCATGTATGGATTTCTGGCACCTCTTTTGATGAAACCGTTTGTGAAATTGTTTTCCATGATGGGGTGGAATGCGGTGCAAAGCTGTGAATTTATGACGCTTCTGGTCGAAGTGACCGGCGCGGCATTTTTCTTCCGGATATTGCATAGAAAGACGGCAAGTAGTGCGTTATCGGCAGCAGGAATGCTGTTGTTCTATACCTGTTATTGGAGATGTGGGGCGTTTGGTGGAGCGTTTCCAGACGCGTGGGGACTGACCCTGTCGATCATTCTGATGGATCTGATCCACAGGGACGAAGAACGCCAACGATATTGTCCGGTTCTGTATGCGGGAATTCTTGTCGGAATGTTTTATACCAAACAGTATTTTGTGCTTGTCACGATAGGACTGTGTGTATATCTTTTCGTAAGGTCGCGCAGGGATGTCTGGAAATTGATCGTATCGGGGATTCTTCTGACGGCGGTGAGTGTCATTGTGGTACAGATTGTTTTCCCGCTTTATTTTTCGGAGATACTGCCGATTGCACAGGGACAGACCATTACGGGAAGCAGGGCTTATTCGTGGGAGCAGTTGTCCAAACTGAGTTTGTATTATAAGTATAGCATGCTTCTGGCGTTGGCCGGTTTTCTTACCAATCTGTATTTTGCATGGAAAGATAGAACGTTTTGGAAAGGCATTACCTATGAAGGATGCCAGATCCTGTTTTCCCTGCCGCTGCTGTTTCGTATTGCGGAAAATCAGGGAACAAATTATACCTATTATATACAGCTGTGGTTTCCATATATTTTTGCTTACTCCATGATTTCTGTGGTGCGAATCGCAGAGTATATGAAATTTGCGAAGAAAGGAAAAACAGTATATTATACGGTGGTATGGCTTATTCTTTTGCTTGCGTTAAACGGTATCCGGCCATCCTTCCGGGTTACGCTTATGACACAGCAACAGCAGAAAGCGTGGGATAATGCCTATGCAATTCTGGATCGTTACGCGGCTCAGGGAGATATTCTGGTACCGATGCACCTGTCGGAGTATTGTATAGAGAACAACATACCGACGGCCAGCTATGGACAGGCTGAATATAATGACTCCTACAATCTGGAAAGCTACAGGAAAAATAAAATATGGAGAAATATTCCATGGCTTTCTTATACGGAAGATATTCTGATTCAAAATATAGAGTATCAGGAAAAGGTCAGGGAGGATATCGCAAATCATAAGTATCGCTGTGTTGCCTATCTGTATCAGAGAGAATATGGGATTACGGAGGATGATTTGGTCAACGCCGGATATCATGCTGTTGCTTCGGAAGAGCTTGTGACGGGAGAACAGAACTGGAATACCACTTTTTATGTGTATGAATAGTAAAAAACAGAACAAGAACAATTTAAGAATGGAGATCAAAAAATGAGTAGAGAAGAAGTATTTGTAAAGTTGAATGAAGTTTTCAGAGATGTGTTTGATGATGAGAGTATCACCGTGACAGATACCACAACGGCAAATGATATTGATGACTGGGATTCTCTGGAGCATATTAACCTGCTGGCGGCTATTGAGCAGGAGTTTGGGATGAAATTCAATATGGGACAGGTTGTGTCTATGAAGAATGTGGGCGAAATGGCTGACATTATTATCAGCAAGATCGACTGATCCGGATTGAATAGGGGAGCCGTTGAGAGGAAATGATGACAGAAAAGATAATAAATGGAATCCATGGAGGATACCAACGTCTGGAGAATATGGGAAAGAAGAGGGAGGCCGTCTGTGTATGGCTTTTCTTTGCTGTTCTGGTATTCGGGGTAGTTGTGGCGACGGGAACCCTGACGTCAGGCTTTCATCTGGTGGATGACTGGGAATATGCAAAGTATGAAAACTGGATGAAGCTGGAAGGATGGAGTATAGGCGATTGCCTGAAGCAGGCGATGGGATATGACCTGACGATGCGCCTTCGCCCGCTGTATTACTTCAACCGTGTGTTGATGGTGGTTATATTCGGCACAAATCTGACAGCAATGTCAGTAGTGAAGGCTCTGGAAATTGTAGTGGCACTGGCTGCATTATACTACTGTGCAAGAAGGATGCGCTGCAATCCTGTGTATGCGGCCTTATTTTCCCTCACGGTCATGGTGGGGTATCAGTCTCCGGTATGGTGGAAACTTGGACCGCAGGAATCCTATGATATGATGCTGTTTGCCCTTGGGTTTTATTTCCTGCTCAGATGGTTGCAGGACGGAGGACATATCCATGCGGTGATCAGTGCAATGTGCCTTTTTCTGATGTCAATTTACAAGGAGCCGTTTATTCTGTTGTTGCCCTTTGTCTGCCTGTATGTGGTTTATTATGAAATGCAGGACAAAAAACTGACAGTGCGGAACCTGTGGGCAGCGATCCGTGCAAGGCTTCCGTATCTGCTCGTGGTAGCAGGGATTTTTGTGGCAGAAATGCTCTTGCTGCTGTTTGTGATCGGCACAAACAACTACGACTATGTAGGGCTTGATAACAGTCTGACCTTAAGCGATTACGGTAAAGTGTGGGCAGCGGCAGCGGCTACGGATCTGAAATGGTATATTCGTTTTGGAATCCTGATGTGCCTGATTCTGCTGACGTACTGGGAGCATGTCAAGAAGCTGGGATGGGAAGTTTTACTTGCCCTGTCTATTATGCTTCCGCAGTGCGTTTCCTACAGCAAAACAGCCATGACGGAGCGTTATCTTCTGCCTTGCGTGATCGGCTATGCCTTTTTCTTTGTGATCGTGGGCTGTAATTTCAGACCGCTTTCCGGCAAAAGGCGGATCGTGTATATGCTGTGCCTGCTGCTGATGCTGGCGGCACATGGAAGGATTGTGCTTCGGGAGGCTGATTATTTCACCTATCGGGGAGAGAGCGTAAAGAGTGCAATGCAGAATACGCTGGAACTGGTTCAGGGGACGGATAAGAAAGCGTTAGCCTGCTTTTATCCAAATCTGGAAGCGAACCGTACCATGTACTACTGGTTCCGTCTGCAGGGATATGATGAATTTTATTATTGGGAAGAGGAAAGGCAGATCATCACCCGGGAGTTTGGCGAACGGGAGGATGAGACGGAAAGCCTTGAAAATATTGATGTGGTGCTGATGTACAATGAGGAAGACCGGCACTGGTGCTATACGCCGAGCCTTGATCTGTCTGATTTCACAGAGCAGAAATGTGGAACGATCACAATGTACGTGCGAAAAAGCGAGTAATCGTTACAAAAGGTTTTAACGGATCAGTTCGATCATGCCCATGGAGGCGTTGTTCAGAAAGACTACCTCACGGTTTTGCAGGGCGGGAGCCGGTGTGAGGGTATCAATAGCCAGGAATCCGTTCTCAGTGAGAGAGGCATAATCCTTTTCAAAATCAGTGGTTTCATAGCAGATATGATAAGGAGAATTTTTGTACCGCTTCATCAGACCGCTGACAACGGAATCATCAGAGGCCGGGGCAACCAGTTCTACGCGGTAGCCGTCCTTGATGAGAAAGCAGATATGCACCTTACGGATGTCATCATAGACGGTATCCTGTTCCAGCGTATAACCCATGCTGAGGAAGGCTTTTTGCGCTTTTTCTATTTTTTTGACTAAGTATCCGATATGATGTACAGTAAGTGTTGACATGCGTGATCTCCATTCTATAGTGCTGTTTCGCGACCTATCTATGTCGATGATAGCACATCTTATGGAATAGGAAAACAAAAAGAAGGTATATGCGATGAAAAAGATAAAGGATCTGTATCTGCAATATAAAGATTTTATTATGGAAGTGATGCATTTTGGAATTGTAGGAGTGATGAATACGCTGATCGGCTGGGTGATTATGTTTGGACTGTATAATCTTGCCCATTTTAATTACTGGCTTGCGAGCGGCATCTCCTATTTTGTAGGCAGTGTCTACTCTTATTTTATGAACAGCAAGCTTACCTTTAAGGTAGAAAACAAAGACAAATGGCTTCCGTGGCGGTTTGCCCTGAATATTGTGGTCTGCTATGGAGTAGCATTCGGGATTGCCAAGCCTGCGGTGCGCCTTCTGCTTTCCTCTCAGTCTGTGACGGTTGTGGAAAATGTGGCGATGATCCTGGGAATGGGAATTTTTATTGTCATGAATTTCTTCGGACAGAAGCTGTTTGTATTTCGCAAGAAAGGAATCCGGAATCATGGAGAATAAACAACAGAGGCAGGGAGTATTTGTCTGGCTGACGCGGTACTGGTTCTGGTTCCCGATCGTGGGCTGTCTGCTTTTCATGGCCTGTATTTTCTTCGGGTATGGAGAACACAGTTATATTGCCGTACATGATAACATGGATCTTTTTCTGGCACAGTACCAGATGCTGAAAAATACAGGGTTGTTCTGGAAGAGTGGTCAGATCCCCTTTCTGGGAGGAATCAGCAGAGACAATCTGCCGGCGGCCTTTTCCATGTACAGCCTTCTGTATTGGATATTTCCAACCTATATAGCCTATGTGCTGGGGCTGCTCTGCAAGGTGCTTTTGGGAATGTGTTCTTTCCGGCTGCTTGCGAAGGAATTGTACCCGGAGAGGTATAAATGCTGCAGACCGGCTGTCTACATGGTAGGGTTTACCTATGGAATGATCTGGTTTTTCCCGGCGTTTGGCTTTGCATTTGCTTCGATTCCGCTTTGTGTCTACCTTTTGATCCGTATTTACCGGAAACCGACGGTACTTTTGTATGTAGGACTGTTCTGTTATCCGCTGGTATCGTATTTTTCCTACCACGGAATTTTTATTCTGGGTTATCTAGTGCTTGCGATCATCTGGCTCTGGATCCGGGACAGAAAATTTCCGGTATCTCTTGCAGGGGCACTGCTGGTGCTTTCCGGGGGATATGTACTGTGCGAATACCGTCTGTTTATGCAGATGCTTCTGAATGATGAGGTAACGATCCGTTCATCGATCGTCAATGCGTCCCTGACGCTGCCGGAGGTAGGAGCGGAGATTGCGGATATCTGGAAGAATGGCATGTTTCATGCGGATGGAGTACAGAAGAAATTTGTACTTCCAATATGCGTGGCCTATTTTGTTGGGAACAATATATATTATATTGTGAAAAAAAGAGTCTCTGAGATCGTCCGTGATCCCTTTAATTTTGTCATGCTGTTTTTGGTATTTAACAGCGTGGTTTATGGATTATACGATTTTGAACCGGTGCGTGGACTGGTAGAGACGCTTTTGCCGCCGTTGGAGGGCTGGCAGTTCAACCGGACTGTATTTTTTAATCCCTTTTTGTGGTATGCGGCATTTTTGCTGATCATATTAAAATTTTATGATAAAAATATGATTATGATGTGGATTTCCAATATCCTGCTCTGTGTGGCGGCTTTGATCGTGATCGTGACACCGACAAGGTACAACGATCTTTTCACGACCTGCTATAACAGATTTTATGAGTATAATCACGGAGAGGAGACAGATGCCTACGACTATGAACAGTTCTATGCGGTGGAGCTTTTTGACAGGATCAAGGAGGATATCGGATATGATGGAGAGTGGTCGGTGGCTTACGGGATGCATCCTGCTGTGCTGGAGTACAACGGGATTGCTACGTTGGACGGATATCTTGGATTTTATTCGCAGGAGTATAAGGAACGGTTCCGGAAGGTGATCGCCCCCGCGCTTGAACGGGTTGAGGCAAGCAGAATCTATTATGATGAATGGGGAGCAAGGGTTTATCTGTACTCGGGAGAAAATGACAGCATTGTGACCTCCGGAAAATATATTAACACGGCAGACGATGTGCTGTACATCGACCCGGAGGCGTTTAAGGAGCTGGGCGGAACCTATATCTTCTCAAGGATTCAGTTTTCCAATGCGGAGGAACTGGGGCTTGAGCTGCGAGGAACCTATACCGCGCAGGACGGCAGCAGTACGGTGTATGTGTACCGTTAATAAAATGAGCAATCATTATGAAATACAAGAAAGGAACACACAGAAATGGCAATCAGAGTGCATAATTTTATGGGAAAACTGGGATGGAATGCAAGAAAATATCTTCCGCAGCTTTCCAGTGAGAGCTATCTGAAACTGCAGTTTGTCAGCAGAAGAAGATCGCAGAAGCAATATATTGATTATTTTATGAGCAAAGAGAAGGCTCCGCATCCGCTTGTGGTAAATATTGAGACGGTGAACAGGTGTAACAGTACCTGTGAGTTCTGTACAGCTAATATCCATGCGGAAAAGCGTCCTTACCGGAAGATAGATGACAGCCTGTACTATTCGATTATCGACCAGCTTCACGATTGGGGCTATAAGGGACATCTGACACTGTACGGCAACAACGAGCCGTGGCTTGACAAGCGTATTGTGGAATTTCATAAGTATGCCAGAGAGAAGCTGCCGGATGCCTTTATCTTCATGTCAACAAACGGGCTTCTGCTGGACGTGGACAAGGTGAAAACCATTGTCCCCTATGTGGATCAGCTGATCATCAACAATTATTGTCTGGATATGAAGCTGCATGATAACATCAAGGTGGTTTATGACTATGTGAAAGCACATCCGGATGAGTTTAAGGATGTCGATATCCTGATTCAGATGCGTTATCTGAAAGAGGTGCTGACAAACCGTGCGGGAAGTGCACCGAATAAGCAGTCAAAGGGAAAGATCATCACAGAGACCTGCCTGATGCCTTTTACAGATATGTGGATCATGCCAAACGGTAAGATGGGAATCTGCTGTTGTGATAACTTTGAGGTGACAGATCTGGCGGATCTGAATGAGGTTTCTTTGGTCGATGGATGGAACAGCCAGAAATATACGGAGCTGCGCAAGGCTCTGGTAGAGGGAAGACAGAATTATCCATTCTGCAAATACTGTGACTTTATTGATGCCGGGCTTCGTATGGATGCTGTGGATGATGTCCTCAAGCATGCGGATAAGCTGCACGGAGCAAGACAGTCTGTATTCAGAAAGGGATAGTCTATGAGACATAACAAAAGACGAAACGGATTTGGGCTCGTTGCCGCGACGGTGGTAATGGCGGGAGTGCTGTCAGGATGCGGTGGACAGACAGACAGCGCAGAACAACAGCAGGAATCTCCTGAGGGAAAAGAACAGGAAACACAGCAGCAGGAAAGCAAAAGAGAACGGGAAAATAAGACACAGACGCCGCGCAGCTATGTGATTGAAAAGGCTGAAACGGAGAGCGAGGAAGAGGCAGACAAACCGGATCAGGAGGACGCTGCACCGAAAGAGGCGGTAACCTTTTCAATTGTCGGAGACAGCATCTCAACCTACCTTTGGGATATTCCGGAAGGATATTACCCTTTCTATCCGGAAAATGGGGCAGTGAAGGACAGGCAGGATACCTGGTGGCAGATGTTTATGGATGACACGGGAAGTGTGCTGTACGCCAATGCTTCGAGTTCCGGGTCAACCTGTACGGGTGACTCCACGAGTATGGATGATCCGCAGTGTTCCTGTGATGAATTGCGCGTGAGTGATCTGAACGGACCGGAAGGCCTGATACCGGATGCTATTTTGATCTATATGGGAACCAATGATCTGCTAAAGAGTATTCCGCTTGGAACCAACGACGGAACAGTGCCGGTTGCGGAAGGAAATATACAGAACTTCAGTGATGCCTACACGTTGATGTTGGATAAGCTGGAACGGGAATATCCGGTTTCTGAGATTTATTGCTGTACGCTGACGCAGATAGCTACCTGGAGTGATGGCGGTGTGCTGACGGAGTTTGTGAATGGTGTTGATGAAGGACTGACGGCAGCAGATTACAGCGCTTGCATTGAGAAAATTGCGAAGAACAGAGGATTGTCGGTGGTGGATCTCTATGGTTGTGGGATTGGTGAAGAGAACTGGTCAGAGGTGACCACAGATGGAGTGCACCCCACACCGGAGGGGATGCGCTATATTGCTAAGGCAGTTGAAGAAGGATTAGGATTTGAGGGAAGCACTAATTAGTGCTTCCCTCATGATATTCTTTCTCAGTATTTACATTCCAGATATTATCCTTGTTTTTGACACCGTTGAGAATGTTCTTGACGGTTTCAAACGAAGTTACCATCGAGTGATCAATGTTGTTGTAGCGGTGTTGTCCGTTCCGGCCTACACAGTACAGGTTTTCAATGGTCTTCAGGTACTCAACCAGAGTATCCATTTCTTCGTAGGTGTCAAAGTAGGCGGGATAAGCCTTCTTGACTCTTTCTACGTGAGTGTCCATAACGACATCGGGGGAATCGATCAGTCCCATCTTTACCATTTCTTTTACGGCAAATTTCGAGAAGTCCTCATCGGACATCGTCCAGTAGGAATCACCTTCATTGACAAAATATTCCAGGCCGACCCAAACGGTGTGTTCCAGATCCTTGATCATGTAAGGGGACCAGTTGTTGTAAATCTGGAACCGTCCCATCATTACCTTGCGCTCCTGTACATAGATCCAGCAGTCCGGCACGATATTGTTGACTGTTTTGATGGCGGTCTTGTTGATCAGATTCAGCTTCGGAACCAACACACCAACGGTCATATAGTCCCGGTAGGGTAATCCTGCCGCGATCCGTTTGGGCTCTGCGGGTACATCATTCATGCCACCGACCAGATCCTTGACCGGCATTGAAGAAATGAAGATGTCTCCCTCTGCCGTGATTTCTTTTCCATCCTGCACATAGGTGAGAGATGTGATGGAGCCGGCATCGTTCTTGTGCAGGTTCGTGACACGTGCATTCTTTAGAA
>ERZ808278.1011-NODE-1011-length-13793-cov-3.326685_pt1 | contig 13793 bp, 9 predicted proteins | sample MGYA00521239_ERZ808278 | MGnify/ENA primary metagenome ERZ808278 (study PRJEB31516, sample SAMN03275600) | gut metagenome | biome: mammalia-associated habitat; material: feces | host: Papio cynocephalus | place: Kenya | collected 2012-07-17 ... | reverse complement strand
ATTGCACTTGTTTCGGAAGACATGCAGCGGGTTGAAGCGGTGAATGCGGCGGGAAATGCGGAGAGCGTTTCGATTGGCGATTTAAAAAGCGGCAGCAATTCTGCGCTTTGCTGTTTCGCAGGCAAAACCATCGAACGATTGAGGACGAAGCTTGATGAGAAAAAGGGTCAGACGGCAACCCTGCTTTGCAAACGGAACGGCTCTTTTTTTAATTTGAATTCCTGCACGATAACAAGACTTAGCAACGGGGATTATTTGCTTTTGTCCGTACACGGCGGCGATTCCGCAGCAAAACACTTCCTTTGCGCGGGGGCTTCACTGCTTGCGCTTGCCGTATGCGCAGCGTTGTTTGCAATAAATCTTTCAAAACGCGTCACGAAAACGCTTATCGCTCCGCTTCAGAGCATTGCGGAACATGCGGAAGGCAGTGATTTTGCGGTTCCGTTTGATGAACTGAAACCCTTTGTTGAAACCCTGAAGCAGCGTCAGGCGGCAAAAAACAATATGGAACAGATGCGGCAGGAATTCACGGCAAATGTTTCGCATGAGCTGAAAACTCCGCTCACAAGCATTTCCGGCTATGCCGAAATGATTGCCACCGGCATTGCAAAGGAAGAGGATGTTCAAAACTTTGCGCGGCGCATTCATTCGGAATCCTCCCGCCTGCTGTCATTGATTGCGGACATAATTCAGCTCAGTGAATTGGATTACATTGAGGGACGTGATGATTTTGAAAACGTTGATTTATTGGATTTGGCACACGCGACCGAAAACAGCCTTGCTCCCGGAGCGGAAAAATACGGAATTGTGATTTCCGTTGAGGGTGAGCATTTTCAAACGTTCGGATGCCGCAGCCAGCTTGAGGAATTAATCTACAATTTGTGCGATAATGCAATTCGGTACAACAAACAAAACGGAATGGTTTCGGTAACTGTTTTCGGCAGCGAGGGACGGCCCGCAATTTCCGTTGAGGACACGGGCATAGGCATACCGGAGGATAAGCTTGACCGCGTTTTTGAACGCTTTTTCCGCGTTGATAAGGGGCGCAGCAAGCGCACGGGCGGAACGGGACTCGGTCTTGCAATCGTCAAACATATTGCCCTGCGTCACGGAGCTCAAATCTCAATTTCGAGTGAATTGGGAAAGGGAACAAAGATTACCGTTGTTTTTGAAGAGAACAAAGGCGAAAATCCTGATTAAGACATAAATAAATTCAGCAAAAAACAGGGCTTTGCCGCTTCATTCGCAGCTAAGCCCTGTTTTTGTTCGGTATAAAGATTTATTCCTCCGGAATAAATCCGCTTTATGCATTCAGCATAAAGATTTATCCCTTCGTGATAAACCCACTTTATGCATTCAGCATAAAGGCATGGTAAGCCTTAACTGCTTCGTACAGGTCAGCCTTGGAGATGATTTCCCACGGAGCATGCATGGACAGCACTGCAACGCCGCTGTCGATAACTTCCATGCCGTAATTGGCGCAGATGTAAGCGATGGTGCCGCCGCCGCCCTGATCGACTTTGCCGAGTTCGGCAGTCTGGAAGTTGACGTTTGCGTCATCCATCAGCCTGCGGAGCTTGCCCATGTATTCGGCGTTGGCGTCGTTGGAACCGCCCTTGCCGCCGGAACCGGTGTACTTATTGAAGCAAACGCCCCTGCCGAGGTATGCCGAATTCTTGCGTTCAAATACGCCCGCAAAATTGGGGTCATAGCCTGCGCTGACATCGCAGCTGAGCATACGGCAGGCGGTGAGTGCGCGGCGAACGAGCAGATCGGAGTATTCGCCTGTTGCATTTACAAGCTCTGCAACAGCGTTTTCGAAATACTTGCCGTGCATACCGGTTGCGCCGACGGAGCCGATTTCTTCCTTGTCGGCAAGCAGGCAGCAGCAGGTGTATTCGGGCGTTTCGTTAATGCTGAGGATCGCATTGACGGAAGCATATGCGCAAACGCGGTCATCGTGGCCGTAACCGAGGATCATGCTGCGGTCAAGACCGAAATCGCGTGCTGCACCGGCGGGAACAACTTCCAGTTCGGCGGAGAGGAAATCCTCTTCTTCGATATCGTATTTTTCTTTGAGCAGAGCAAGAACAGCAGCTTTGACGGGCTCTTTTTCTTCACCGTCGAGGGGTTTGCTGCCGATGATGATGTTCAGCTCTTCACCTTCGATAACAACGGAACCCTTTTTGCTCATCTGATCGCGGCCGAGGTGAGGAAGCAGGTCGGAAATGCCGATAACGGGATCGGAAGGACCTTCACCGATAACGATGTTAACAAGCGTGCCGTCCTTCTTTGCAACAACGCCGTGCATTGCAAGGGGCATTGCAACCCACTGATACTTTTTGATGCCGCCGTAGTAATGCGTGTCGAGATATGCAAAATCGGTGTCCTCATAGAGGGGATTCTGCTTAAGGTCAATGCGGGGGGAGTCAATATGAGCGCCGACGATGTTCAGACCCTTGCAAATGGGCTGTTTGCCGATTTTGAAAAGCATGAGTGCTTTGCCCATGAAGTCGGAATAGACGCAGTCGCCGGGGTTGAGCTTTTCGCCGTTTGCAATGACGGTGTTAAGGTCGCGATAACCCTTTGCTTTTGCCATTTCAACAGTCTGTGCAACGCATTCGCGCTCGGTTTTGCCGTTGTCAAGGAACTTGAGGTATTCGGCAGAAATCGCGTTGAGCTTTGAAATATCTTCTTCAGAATAGGTTTTCCAAGCATTCTTTCTTTCCATAGAAACAATTTATCCTCCGTTTTTGATTGGGTAAACGCCGGTTTAAGGGCTTTGCGCAAAACATTCGGAACATTTTGCACAAAGCGCGGTTTAATCACCGTTCACCCGAGAGCAACTTTGCGCCGTCCGTTCCCGTCAACGGGCAAAGGCGGCGGGGATGCCTCTGTTTTCAAGCAATATGGTAACATTTTTGAAGAAAATATTCAATACCCGAACAAGAAAAATTTGCATCATACCGATAAATTCGGACAAAACATTCGAATGCACGGCCGAACAGCGGATCAAACCGATAAAAAACACTTAAAGAAAACTTGAAAATCCTCAATGAAGTATGTATAATATCATTCGCGGAATACATCAAAAACACGATTCCGCAGAGACTCTTCTCGGCATGAAAGGAGAAACATATGAAGAGATTTATTGCGGCAATGACAGCGGTCATCATGCTGCTGGCACTTGCCTGCACACCGGCGCTTGCACTGAGCGTTCGCGATGCAGCATTGGACGCAGCACTGAACGTTCCCGACGGAAACATTCAGTTTGTTACGGAAGGCAGCTACCCTTGGGCAGTTGACGGTGCGAACGGTTGGGCAAAAAGCACCAACTTCCAAGTCAGCAGTTCCGAATCCACCGTCACGGCAACAGTCACGGCGGAAGAGGGCGATATCGTTTCCTTTGACTACAAAGTCAGCAGCGAAGCACGTTACGACAAACTCGTTTTTGCAATCGACGGCAACCCCGTTGCTTCAAGCCCCTGGACTTTCTTCTCCGGCGAAATCGATTGGACGAATGTAAGCTATGCACTCACAGCCGGCGAGCATGTTCTCAGCTGGAGCTATCAGAAAGACAGCAGTTCCAACAGCCATGACGACACCGCCTATCTTGACAATGTCTATGTCGGTGCTCCCGTTGCGCCCGCAAGCATTGAACTGACCCCGAGCCTGACGGTGCAGACTCAGCGCCGCGCCCAGCTCGACTGGACGGTGCTTCCCGAGAATGCATTCAACAAGGAAGTTACCTTTGCTTCCGCAGACGAAAGCATTGCTGTTGTTGATGCAAACGGTCTTGTGACCGGCGTTTCCGTCGGACAGACCGTTATAACCGCAACCACCGTTGACGGCGGAATCACCGCCGAGTGTGCGGTCACCGTTGAACAGGGCCCCGCAGCTGTAACGCTGAACGGATTCTTCTCCTCCAAATGGTACAGCTTCATCGATGCGGATCCCGCTGCCGCTTCCGAGCTGCCCTATACAATGACTGCAAATGTCACCGCTGCCGAGTTTGCGGGCGGTTATGTTTACGGCTATATGACAAAGGATTATTTCATCATCAACACCGAAACGGGTGAAGTTACCTACACTGCGATGAACACCGGCGATGTTACGATTCGCGATATGGCATATGACCACAGCGCACAGAAAATGTATGCGATCGGCACGGGCGCAGCTTCCGGCAAATTCCTTTACACCGTTGATATTTCAACCGGTGCGGTCACGGAAGTTGCACAGGTTGTTTGCGGCAGCGAAACGCCCATGACGCTTGCGATTGCAACCGACGGCACGGCATATGTTCTTACCGAAAGCTACTCAAATGCAAGCAAACTGTACAGCATCGACCTGCAAACAGGCGTCGGCACGCTTATCGGCAGCACGGGTTTCGGTCACAAACGCTTCCAGTCCATGGCATATGATCACAACACGAACCAGCTTTTCTGGGCAAGGTTCTCCGATTACGATAACGGTGGTCTTGCCGTTATCGACACGGCAACCGGTGCGGCAACGGACCTCGGCATGATAAACGGTTCGGCGGTGCTCGTTTGCGGTCTTTATATTGCAAATAACCTTCCCGTCGGTTCCGTTATCGGCGATGAATGCACCGTAACTTTTGTTGACGGATTGACAGGCGAAACGATTTCGACCGCAACCGTTGACAAGGGCAGCGTACTCACCGCGGCTGATTTCCCCACCGTTCCCGCACACGAGGGCTATGCCTTCACGGGTTGGGATTACAACGGTGCAACAGTCAACGCAAACCTCATTGTGACTGCAAATTATTTCGATATCACCAAGGCTTCCGTAACGCTTCGCGTTATTGACGAGGTATATCTTGACGGTTCCGGCTTCCAGATGCTGCTTGATGCTGATGCTGTTGAGTACGGTGTCGGCATTCCCACAACGGGTGATGTGCTTGCCGAAGGCGCAGAGGGTGCGGAAGAGCTTTATTCCCGCTTTGAGTACAAGATTCCCGAGGATGCGGACGGCAACTTCATGACCGAAACGGATATCGTTTTCAACGGCGAAAGCGTCACTGTAAGCATTCCCGCAGGCACATACGACTGGTGCATTGCAAACCCGCGTTATTGGCATGATGACGGTCCCAGAATCGGCCTTGTCAGCGATATAGGCACGGCACACGGCAGGAATGATGACTATGTTTTTGAAGCAGGCAAGAGCTATGTGTTCACGGTTTATCGTTACGGTGAACTCGGTGCGGTCGATGTTGAGATCACCGATTACAACACCCAGCCCGGTGCACTCGGCGATGTTGACGGCAACGGCGCTGTTGAAACTGCGGATGCACTGCTTGCAATGCGCGGGGCAATGGGTATTGCCGCACTCACGCCCGAACAGGCAGAGCGTGCGGATATGGACGGCAACGGCGTTGTTGACACGGTTGACGCGCTTGCAATTCTCCGCCGCGCAATACTTAACGGCTGAGTTCCGGCAGCTGAATTAATCGGCAGCTGAGCTGCACGGCTTTGAAACTATGTTCGGCGCACTCGGTTCGAGTGCGTCGAATTCTTTTAAACAAAACATATTGATGAAAACATCGATAACAATGCAAAATTGATGAAACGATGAATAACGAAGGAGCCTGAAATGTCTGTTGAAGTTGAAAAAGAAATGCTGAATGCGATATTTGCCGCGCGCGATGAAGAATATGCGGATTTCACGGCGAAGCTGATTCCGAACGTTCCGCGGGAAAGCATTATCGGCGTGCGCACGCCGCAGCTCCGCAGCATTGCAAAACGGTTCGGGAAAAATGCGGAAATTGCCGAATTTCTTTCCGCACTGCCGCATGAATATCACGAACAGAACCTTGTTCATGCATACATTGCGGAGAGCATAGGGGATTTCGATTCCGCCGTAAAAACGATTGAAGCGTTCCTTCCGTATGTAACAAACTGGGCTGTTTGCGACAGCATGACTCCGCGCATTTTTGCAAAGCATACCGGGGAGCTTTTGCCGATAATCAAAAAATGGCTGCAATCGGCGCATCCTTACACGGTGCGTTTCGGGCTGCGGATGCTGATGTGTTTTTACCTTGAAAAAGAGTTCGTTTCCGAAATCAATGCCCTTGCCGCTTCCGTTTGTTCGGAGGAATACTATGTGAATATGATGCAGGCATGGTATTTTGCAACCGCGCTTGCAAAGCAATATGATTCAACCGTTCCCTTTGTTGAAGAACACAGACTTTCCCCGTGGGTGCATAACAAAACGATTCAGAAGGCGGTTGAGAGTTTTCGCATAACGGCGGAAAAGAAGGCGTATCTTAAAACGCTGCGGCTGAATATGCGCCGCAAGAGTGCAAAGAATGAACCCGTTTCACCTTCGCAAAGCGGCAGCAATGAATCAAAACGGATTGAAGTTGTTGCAGCAATCATTGAAAAGGATGGTAAAATTCTCATCTGTCGGCGTGCGGAAAACAAAACACGCGCGCTGAAATGGGAATTTCCGGGCGGGAAAATCGAACCCGGGGAAACTCCGGAACAGGCCGTGCTGCGTGAATGCCGCGAAGAATTGGATGTCGCTCTTTGCGTAAAGGGCGAATTTATGCGCGTTTTGCATTCATATCCGGATATTGAAATTCAGCTCACAGTGTTCCGCACGGCGATCATCGGCAGTGACCCGCGCTGCATTGAACATAAAGAAATTCGTTTTGTTTACCCGTCGAAACTTGCGGACTTCGAGCTTTGCCCCGCCGATATCACGGTTGCTGAAAAAATTATTTCGGAAGCTCATCTTTTTTGAACGAAAGCATGTGAGCGGGGGGAACAGAAACGATGTTTAAAGCCAACCGATAATAAACTGACGGAAATTGACCGTGAGCAGAAGTTAAAACAAGCAAACATGCCCCCGAAAGAACCGATCTTTCAGGGGCATGTTTGCGGATTATGCTGCAATAAACAGCAGAAAACAGTTTGATTACGGACTGTTTTCGAAATGTTTTATTTTTTATCAAGCATCAGCAAACGGTGGTGCCTGCCTTGCCCTCAAGAGCTTCAACCGCCTTGTCGAGGGAAGTGATGATGGCCTTCCTGCCGGGCTTGCTTTCAACGAACTTGACGGCAGCTTCAACCTTGGGCAGCATGGAGCCGGGTGCGAAATGCCCTTCCGCCATATAGCGGCGAGCCTCTTCAACGGTCATGGTTGAGAGGGATTTCTGTTCGGGTTTGCCGAAATTGATGCAAACCTGTTCAACAGCAGTCAGGATGACGAGTGCATCGGCATCGATGTCCTCTGCGAGGCGTTCGGATGCAAGATCCTTGTCGATAACGGCCGCAGTGCCGATATAGTTGCCGTTTTCGTCCTTAATTACGGGGATTCCGCCGCCGCCGACGGTGATGGCGATGAAGCCGCCGTTCATAAGGCATTTCACAGCGTCAAGCTCAACGATCTCAACGGGCATGGGTGAAGCAACAACCCTGCGCCAACCCCTGCCGGCATCTTCCTTCATGGTGTAGCCTTTTTCGGCTTCAAGCTTGCGGGCTTCGTCTTCGGTATAGAAGGGGCCGATGGGCTTTGAGGGTGCTTTGAACTTCGGGTCATCCTTATCAACAACAACCTGCGTAACAACAGTCACAACGCGCTTGCCGTTCTTGCGGGCGCGGAGGACCTTTTCAAGCCCCTGCTGCATGTGGTAGCCAATGTAGCCCTGGCTCATTGCGCCGCAAACGTCAAAGGGCATTGCGGGGGTGACGGCGGAAGCATATTCGTTCTGAAGCACGATCCTGCCGACCTGCGGGCCGTTGCCGTGCGCAAGAACGACATCATAGCCGCTTTCGATGATGTCTGCGATGTATTCGGAAGTTTTTTCAACAACTTCAAGCTGGGACTCTGCGGTTGCGGGCTTGCCTGCCTCCTGCAATGCGTTGCCGCCCAGTGCAATAACGATTCGTTTCATTTTTTGTTTCTCCAAAGAAAAATAATGCGGCGAACATTGCGCCAAAGTCAATTATGCCAAATATCTCGCAGAATGTCAACAACTTTTTGCGTTTTTCGGCCGAAAAACCGAAAACTTATGCAATTCATGATTCATTCGTCCGCATTTTCACCGAAAAGCGCCTTAACGGCGTCGGACATTCTTCAGATGTTTCTGCTGTTTGCGAAACAATACCTCCCTCCGTTCTCCTGCGGAGCTCAAGTGCAACTGCGCAATACAGGGAAAATCATCGCACGGGATTCGGGCTGATTGCCGCTTTTTGATTTTGGACAGCAAAAAAGTCCGGGCGAAAATCGCTCGGACTTTTCTTTGGCAGGGGTACTAAGGCTCGAACTCAGAAGAACGGTTTTGGAGACCGCTATGTTACCATTACATCATACCCCTAAGGCTTGATAAGCTTATCACACTTCGGGGCATTTGTCAACAGTTTTTTTTTGAATTCTTAACGATTAATAAACGTAAAGTTTAGACCTTTATTCCCCAAACTCTTCTGCGCATTTTTTAAGCATGTTTCTGATGGGCAGTCCGTAGGGGCAGCGGGGTTCGCATTTGCCGCAGCCGATACATGCGCTTGCTTTTACGGGGAGGGTTTTATAGCGTCCTTTTGCCCAATCGGCAAGCCCGTAGCGTTCGAGATAGCCTGCAAAAAGGAACACATTCGGGATGCTGATGCCGACGGTGCAGGGCGCGCAATAGTTGCAGCGGCGACAGAAATTGCCGGTCAGCTCGGAGCGGATTTTTGCGATTTCGGCATTTTCATCATCGGTAAGAGGTGAAGTGTCGGCACCGGCGGCGGAATTTGTTTGGACTTCCTCGGCGCAGTACATGCCGGGGATTGCGACTGTTACAAGCTCGTTTGCGGCAAGGTAACGCATTGCAATCCGCCCGTCTTCAATTGCACCGCCCGCCATGGGTTTCATTGCGATAAAGCCGATATTCCTGTCTCGGCATTTTTGCAGCAGGGGTTCGCACTGGCTTTCAACAATGTTATAAGGGAACATGATCGTTTCAACCCAGTCAAGCTCAAGTGCACGTTCGAAAACTGTCAGAGAGTGTGCGGTTATGCCGATATGCCCGATTTTGCCCGCATCGCGCGCCGCAAAAAGTGCCTCCAGTGCGCCGCCCGCGCCGATTACGGTGTTAAGCTGCTCCATGCTTGGGTTGTGTACCTGATACAGGTCGATATAGTCGGTGCGGAGGTTGCGGAGGCTTGTTTCAATGTCTGCCTCCATTGCTTCGCGTGTGCGTGCCATGCTCTTTGTTGCAAGAACGAACTTGTCCCGCCGTCCGTCGATTGCGCCGCCGATGTATTCTTCGCTGACGGTGTAACCGCGCGCCGTGTCGATATAGTTTATTCCGCATTCAATAAGGGCATCGATAAGCGGCTTTGCCTTTTCCGCATCGATGCGCTGAATGGGGATGCCGCCGAAACCGACGCGGGAAATCTTAAGCCCAGTTTTGCCGAGTGTTACATACTGCATGAGTGTACCCTCCGTGTTTGTATTAATTATTGCTTTTTAAAATTAAATTCACTCCGCCGCACACCGTGCGGATGCGGATTCCGTTTGCGATATTATAAGCTTTTTTTCGCAAAAAAGCAAATTAATAAGAGCGTTTTAAAAAGAGGGCGGGCGGCTGCACACTTTGATGCGTCAGTGTGTCAATTCTGCAACATCGTTCCGTATTCGCTTGACATTATGTTCGGCGGGGGTATAATATAGATGAAAGACAACGCTCGAAAGGAGACAGTGTTTTTAATATGCAAAAAGTTACACACAGCGAATACATTGCGCAAAAGAAGCCGCTTGCGAAGCAGCTTCTTGCAAAGCTGAACGAAAAATACCAATATGCTTCCGTGCTCATCACCGATAACTATGAAAAAGGTTATCGTGCATCGCGAAGCGGCGTTGCAATTTCCGCAACAAACACATTCGGCGGCAAGGGCATGATCGTGAAGGTCTATGACGGCAAAGGCTATGCCGAATACAGCACAAACGAAATCACGGCAGAAAACCTGCCCGAAATTGAAAGAGAAATCGAGCAGCAGCTCATGAATCCCGCAAACTTCATTCCCGAGGGAACCGAAGAGGCGGAGTATAAATGCATCAGCGATGAACCCTGCACGCTTTGCGAGGCAACGGATTACGAAATTCATCCCCGCGAGGTCGGCGACGAAAAGTTGATTGAAACCGTGACCGCGCTGCGCGAAAAGGCTGTTAAAGCCGATGAGCGTATTCTTGACGCAATAACGGGCTTCAATTATCAGGAATATCACAAACTCTTCCTTTCCGCAAACCGCGAGCTTGAACAGTCCGTGCTTTATTCAACGGGCATTATGACTCTTGTTGCGGCAAAAGGCGAGGAAATTAAGCAGAGCTTCCGCGGATTCTCCAACCTCGGCGGTGCGGAGCTGCTTGATAAAATGGAATCTGCAATTCCGCAGTGCGTAAAGACCGTTACGGATCTTTTGAACGCCGAACCCATGGAACCCGGCACTTATGAATGCGTCTGCACCCCTGAAGTCACGGGCATGATCGTTCACGAAGCGTTCGGTCACGGCGTTGAAATGGATATGTTCGTTAAGGACAGGGCTCTTGCACAGTCCTATATCGGCAAACAGGTAGCCTCTCCGCTCGTCACCATGCACGACGGCTGCGCTCAGCGCGAGGTTGCAACCTATTTCTTTGATGATGAAGGCACCCTGTCCCACGACACCGTTATCATTGACAAGGGCATTCTTAAAGCAGGCATCAGCGATGCACAGTCCGCAATGTTCCTTGGCACCGTACCCACCGGCAACGGCAGGCGCGAGAGCTATGAGCGCAAGGCGTATACGCGCATGACGAACACCTATTTCGAACCCGGCAGCGATAAGGTTGAAGACATGATCGCTTCCGTTAAATACGGAATGCTGCTTGAAGAGCCCAGCTCCGGCATGGAAGACCCCAAAAACTGGGGCATTCAGTGCATGGTCAACTTTGCAAGGGAAATCAAGGACGGCAAGCTGACAGGCAGGATCTTTTCCCCTGTCGTGCTGACGGGCTATGTTCCCGATCTGCTCAAGTCCATCACGATGATGAGCGACAATATCGAACTCGGCGGCTGCGGAGCATGCGGCAAGGGCTACAAAGAATGGGTCAAAGTTTCGGACGGCGGTCCCTACATCAAGGCGACAATTCGTCTGGGCTGAGGAAGTTCGGAAAGAATTTTGATTCGAAAGGATGCTTTTATTATGATAAATATTATTAAAAACGCATTAAAAGAAGCTGAAATCAAAACGTGGCGCATCAACGAAAAGAAAGAACACACGGCGGAAGTTTTCTTTATTCGCCGCAGGCAGGATATGCGCCGCATCAGGGATACCCATAAATACAACGTTGAAGTGTTCTGCGATTACGAAAAGGACGGCAAGCCGATGCGCGGCAGGTCACAGGTCACCATTGTGCCGTCCCAGTCGGAGCAGGAAGTGCTGACCCTTCTTAAGGAAGCGAAACATGCGGCGTCTTTTGCGGGCAACCCTTATTATGAACTGCCTGAAAAACAGGCTTGTGAACCCATTGCGGCCGCAGGCAGCCTTGCGGAAGTGTCGGCCGAAGAGGCGGCAAAGCGTTTTGCGGCGGCATTGTTTGCGGCAGATAACGATCCGCGCGCATTCGTGAACTCGGCGGAGATTTTCTCAAAGCAGGTCAAAACCCGCATCCTCGGCGATAACGGAACGGACGTTTGCTATTATAAAAACGATGTTGACGGCGAATTTGTCGTTCAGTGCAAGGAACCCGAGGATGTTGAAGTTTATCATGCATTCGGCTACGACAATCTGAATTGCGATGCGCTGCGCGAAAAGGTCACAACCGCGCTTCACGAGGTGGCGGACAGGGCAATTGCCCGAGCGGAACTGCCGAGCGGAACTTACAACCTGATTCTCTCGGGCGGAAATGCGGCGGAAGTGCTTTCCTATTACATTGCGCGCAGCAGTGCGGGAATGGTTTATCCCGGATATTCAACATGGAAGGTCGGAACGGATGTTCAGCCGGAGATGAAAGACGGTGAAAGGCTCAACATGACCCTTCGCGCAAAGGTTCCCTTCAGCAGTGAAGCGATTCCCATGAAGGATCGTCCCGTGATTACCGACGGCAAGGTTGAAACTTTGCACGGCGGTGCAAGAATGAGTTATTATCTCGGCATTGAGCCCACGGGCGATTATTCCGCATACAGCTGCGAGAACGGCAGTATTTCATTTGAAGAAATGAAAAAAGAACCCTATCTTTACGCCGTTACATTCTCGGATTTCCAGATGGACACAATGTCCGGACATTTCGGCGGAGAAATTCGCCTTGCGTACTTTTTCGACGGCGAACGCGTTCGCATCGTGACCGGCGGTTCGGTAAACGGCAGCATCAATGCGTGCAGCGGCGGGATGAAGTTCACAACCGAACGCTACGACAGCAAGGGCTACAGCGGACCGTTTGCGGTTATGCTTCCCGGTGTCCGCGTTGCGGGTTCGCTTGCAGAACAGGAATAAATAATTCGCCTGCGAAAGCACTTTATTAACTGAATAAAGCAGAAAAATCGGCACTCGCTGTTGTTCGGCGGGTGCCGACTCTGTAATTGGAGTGAAAAACGTATGAGTATTAACATTGAAAAAAGCAGAAAACTTGCTTTGGTGGTTGACATGTACGGATGTCCGAACCGATGCAGGCATTGCTGGCTCGGCCGATTGCCGAATATTCCGCAGGAAAACGGTGCGGATGAAATGCTTGTGAACAGCTTTCGCCCGTATTTTGAACAAATTGAATATTACAGTTGGCTTCGCGAACCGGATTTTTGCGGAGAATACAGAGTGCGCTGGGAACGCGACAAGGCTTTGAGCGTCAATTGCGAACCGCAAAGGTTTGAGCTTGCAAGTTTTTGGCGGCTCGTCAGAGATGGGGAGTATGTAAAGTTCCTCCGTGAAGTCGGCGTAAAAGTCGTTCAGCTCACATTCTTCGGCGGAGAGGAAACGACGGATAGGTACATCGGCCGAAAAGGTGCGTATTCGGAATTGCTGAAAGCGACGGAAATTCTGCTGCAAAACGGCATTGCACCGCGTTGGCAGGCGTTTATAAATGCAGAGAACAAGGATGAAGTTGCGGAACTTCCGAAACTTGCGGAAAAGCTGAACCTTGCCGAACGCTGCCGGCAGATCGGGCAGGATTATAAATTCTTTGTTCATGCGGGAAGCTGCGACGGTGAAAATCGCAAGCTCTATCCGATTCGCATCATCAAAAGTGACATTCCGCAATGCCTTGTGCCGTACTATTGGCAGTATGAAGAATTGCGCACCGAGGCGGAATGTGTCGAAAGCCTGCTGAAGCGCAGCGAGAATCCGGATTATTCCAACGGAGATTTCATTGTTCTTAATATTACGAATAACTTTGACATTTGGTATAATTACACGCACATGTCTCCTGAATGGAGAATTGGCAACCTGAAAATTGACGGTATTGAGGAAATAATGCGCCGAATTAACGAGGAAGACACTTTTGCACAGCGCGAAGCAAGGAAAATCACGTTTGCGGAGCTTGCGGAACGGTACGGCGATGCAGCCTCGGAACGTGCATTTTCAATCGGTGACTATGAATCCTATCTGTTTAATAAACACCTTGAACAGAAATACTCGGCTTTGAACGGGAATAAAGTGTAAATCCAAGGATTTCCGGCCGTATTTCCCGGGAAATACGGCCGACGGGAGTGTGCGGAATGATTATTATATTTCCCGGGAAATTGATTCCGTTTCCGTCAGTTTATGAAATGATTAAGGGCACTCCGACAGATTGGAGATGCCCTTTTAAAACAGTCA
>ERZ808278.1010-NODE-1010-length-13797-cov-3.573061_pt1 | contig 13797 bp, 11 predicted proteins | sample MGYA00521239_ERZ808278 | MGnify/ENA primary metagenome ERZ808278 (study PRJEB31516, sample SAMN03275600) | gut metagenome | biome: mammalia-associated habitat; material: feces | host: Papio cynocephalus | place: Kenya | collected 2012-07-17 ... | reverse complement strand
ACGAGCCCTTATAGGGCGGAAAACAAACCACCGGCTTAGCCGGTGGTACTGATTTTAGGTAGTGGAAAAACTAGAAATTATAAAAAATGTAAATTCATAATAATAAAAAGAGACTATACATAATAAATAATGTATTATTGGGAATGCAAATAGATAAATTCAAAATACATAACGTAAATCAGGAAATATATTATCATGTAAGGATTTTGATAAAAAATATATAAAAAGGGATATATAAGAAAAAATAGAAAGGAATAAAATAGAAATGATAAACATATAACATATTATATATAATAAATCCCCTATATAAAAACAGATATTAGAAAGCATCTAAAATGTAATAAAATTGCCATATAGCTGATGAATAAAGGGATACAGCCGTTAGCATGACTAATTATATGGAGTTATCTCTTTTGTAAAGATTAGAATAGCAAGATATAATTCAGTGAAAAAAATAATGTGTAGAGGGTTGATGTACATATAGTTATTTGATAGAATAAGGCTAAGCAAAGTTAGTACAATTTTCTTAACGTATTTATAAATTAGAGGGTGGTTTTACATGGGGACTAGAATTGTCGATCAAGGTGGAAGAAGAAAAAAGAAACTAGGTGATTTACTGGTCTCAAGCGGTTCTATTTCGGAAGAACAGCTGTTAACAGCACTTGATAACCAGAAGGTGACGGGTAAAAAACTTGGTGAGAGTTTAATAGATTTAGGATATATCACAGATTTAGATATAGCAGAAGCATTACATAGACAGCTCGGTGTGGACATGGTAAGGCTACAGGATATTGCAATTCCAGATGAAGTTCTTCAACTGGTGAAAGAATCTGTATTGCGAAAATACAACGTAATACCATTTGAGTTTAGCATGCTTAATATGAATGAACTTCGAGTAGCAATGTCTGACCCGGTGGATATTTATGCAATAGATGATTTAGGGTTTTTAACCAATATGCAGATTGAACCTGTTGTAACGACTCCATCTGATATCAGTCAGGCATTGGATAAGTATTATGGCAATAAGGAAGCAATGCAGGCAGCCGAAAAATTTGCCAAAGAACAGGAAGAACGCAAGGGTAATATTAAGAAGGAAGAAACGATTAATCTAGAGGACGAGATTAATAATGCGCCGATTGTCCAGTTAGTGAATAAAATTATTGAACAAGCTGTTAGGCAGAGAGCCAGTGACATTCATATTGAACCGATGGAAAATCAGGTTAGAATTCGCTACCGAGTAGATGGGGTTTTAAAGACGGTGATGAATTATGGCAATGAATTGCTTTCTGCAATCATAACACGTATTAAAATTGTAGGCGGGATGGATATTTCGGAAAAAAGAAAGCCTCAAGATGGACGTATTACAAGTGTAGTTGACCGTAATGAATATGATATTCGTGTATCTGTTTTACCAACTGTCTATGGTGAAAAAGTGGTAATGCGTCTTACGTCAAAACAGGGATTAACAAGAGATAAAAGGGAATTAGGATTTAATGAAGAGGAACTAGAAGCGTTTGATAAAATTTTAAGACATCCTCACGGAATTATTCTGGTAACAGGTCCAACAGGAAGTGGTAAGTCTACCACTTTATATACAGCACTTAGTGAATTAAATATTGATGGAGTAAACATAGTAACAGTAGAAGATCCAGTGGAAGCCAATATAGATGGTATTAATCAGGTTCAAGTGAATAACAAGGCAGATATGACATTTGCCAATGCTTTGCGCTCCATATTACGTCAGGACCCAGATATTATCATGATTGGGGAAATTCGTGATGCAGAAACAGCAGAAATTGCGGTAAAAGCATCTATTACAGGACATTTAGTGGTAAGTACATTACATACCAATAGTGCATCAAGTACCATAACTCGTCTAGAAGATATGGGAATTGAACCTTATCTAATATCCGATTCTGTAATCGGAGTTATTGCACAACGACTTGTACGAAGACTTTGTCCAAAATGTAAGACAATACGAACTGCAACAAGTGCAGAAAAGGATTTACTGGAGTATCCAAGGGATATGCCTTTGGAGGTCTATGAACCATGCGGCTGCCAACAATGTAACAATACTGGTTATATGGGAAGAATCGGTGTATATGAAATCATGACAATAACGCAATCTTTAAAGGATGTTATTAGTAAAAAAGGAAATGCTGATGACATAAAGAAAGTAGCATTGCAAGAGGGAATGCATACGCTAAAGATGTCAGCATCAAAATTTGTTATTGATGGAACAACATCAATTTCAGAAATGCAGAGAATTGCATACGAACAATAAAGCGACAACATGAGAGGGATTTAGATGATTACAATTAATGACTTACTAGCGATTTCAAAAGACAACGGAGCATCAGATTTACATATTACAGTTGGAGTTCCTCCAAAATGCAGGGTAAATGGTAAACTCAGAAGTATTGATTTGCCCAAATTAACACCAAGTGATACAGAGGCAATTATCATGCCGTTGTTAGAAGAATTCCAGAAGAAAGCCTTAGAGGAATATGGGGAAGTGGATTTCGCATATTCTATACCAGACTTAGGAAGGTATCGTGTAAATGTATTCAAACAGAGAGGTTCACTTGCTTGTGTAATTCGTTTAGTGGGTATGTCAATTCCAGAACCCCAGACACTGGGTATTACACCAGCAATGCTTGAATTGACCAATAAAAAACGAGGACTTGTGCTTGTAACGGGACCAACTGGAAGTGGTAAATCTACTACACTAGCATCATTAATTGATCAAATAAATCGAACTTATACTTCACATATTATTACATTGGAAGATCCAATAGAATATTTGCATTCGCATAATAAGTCGATTGTAAACCAGAGGGAAGTTGGCCTGGATACGAGCTCATATTCTCACGCACTGCGTTCTGCGTTGCGTGAAGACCCAGATGTTATTCTTGTTGGAGAGATGAGAGATCTAGAAACCATATCAACTGCCATAACAGCGGCTGAGACGGGGCATCTTGTATTCTCTACCTTACATACAATAGGTGCAGCGGCAACCATTGATCGTGCCATTGATGTATTCCCACCGAATCAGCAGCAGCAGATACGTATTCAGCTGGCAACTGTAATAGAGGCTGTTATCAGTCAGGCGTTAATTCCAGTTACTGGAGGCCGAGGACGTGTAGCGGCATTTGAAGTAATGTTAGGTACGCCGGCTATTAAGAATCTGATTCGAGAGGGAAAAACATTTCAGATTCCTAATATGATGCAGACGTCTAAAAAAATGGGTATGCAGACATTAGATGATGCGATTTATGATTTGTATCTAAGTGGAAAGATAAGTGCAGAACATGCATTAAACTATTCCCAAGATCCAATTGCTTTAGAAAAACGATTATATTAGAGACTTAGGGGGGACAGGTTATGCCAGTTTTTGATTATGAAGCCATTGAACAGAATGGAAAATCTAAAAAAGGAAACCTCGAAGCAAATGATGTGGAAGCGGTCATGAGTGCACTGAAGGCACAGGGGCTTACGCCAATCAGTGTATCAAAGCAGACCATGTTAACAAAAGATATTGATATATCAATCGGAAAACGTGTTTCTTCAAAGGATTTAGCCATTTTCTGCCGCCAGTTCAGCAGTATTCTAAATGCTGGTGTTACGATTATCAGTGCTTTGGAAATGCTCTATGAGCAGAGTGAAAACAAATATATGGCAACTGCCATACGTGATGTTCAGACTGCAGTAGAAAAGGGGGATAGCCTTGCAGATGGTATGCGAACGCAGCCTAAGGTTTTTCCTGAGATTCTTGTAAATATGGTGGAAGCAGGTGAGGCCTCAGGAAGCTTAGATGTAGCGCTTGACCATTTGACAACTCATTTTGAGAAAAGTGATTCGCTAAAATCTACGGTAAAGAATGCAATGCTTTATCCAATTATGGTAATCATAGTATCCATTGTAGTAGTCATTATTATGATGGTAAAGGTTGTTCCAAGTTTTATGGATATGTTTGAGGAAGTAGACGGAGAATTACCTGCAATTACAAAGATGGTAATTGGAATCAGTAATTTTATAGTACATAATGGTTTGATTATTGGATTGTTTATTGTGTTGTTAATCGTGTTATTTTCCTTATATAAGAGTTCTGATAAAGGAAGATATCAGCTTAGTGCATTTGCTTTAAAGGTTCCTTTGTTTGGAAAGCTGGTTCGAAAGTCGGCATCGGCTACGTTTACTCGAACATTAAGTACCTTGCTTGCATCTGGTATCTCTTTAATTGATGCAGTAGAGATTACTTCAAGAGTTGTGGACAATGAAGTGTTTAAAGAAGCATTAATACAGGCAAAGGATGAAGTAGAACGAGGTGTTGCATTATCAGAACCATTAGAGGCTTGTGGACAGTTTCCTCCGATGGTATACCGTATGATTCGTATCGGGGAAGAAACTGGTAATATGGAAAGCATGCTCGATAAGGTTGCCGATTTTTATGAAGAAGATGTGGAGAATGCCACTAAGGCGCTGACAACAATTATGGAGCCAATCATTATTATCATATTGGCGGTAATGGTAGGAACGATTATGTTAGCTGTTATGTCACCAATGTTTGCACTTTATAATTCCATTAGTAATTCTGTCTGATCATAATCGGAAAATCATTTCGATTAATTTAGGGCGTAAGCGCTATTTTAATAAATTATGAAAAAAGGAGTAATGTGTAATGAGAGAAGAAGCAAAAAACACAAAGAAACTTGATAACAAAGGTTTCTCCCTGATTGAGTTAATCATTGTTATCGCTATTATGGCAATTCTTATCGGAATTGTTGGTACTCAGGTTGTACCTTATATTGAGAAATCAAAACAGGCAAAAGATCAGCAGGTATTAAGTGGACTATTAACATCAGCTACAACAGCATTTGCATCTAATGCGGAACTTGCTGATAAAGCTGAAATAACATTTAATGTTGGTGATGATCTAAAAGATGCTAATAAGAAAATTTCTGATGAATTTTATGAATTAGCAGGACTTAAAGCAACTGATAAAGAAACAACAAAAGATGCACTTATGAAGAAACTTACATCAAAAGCGTCTAAGGATATTACATCTATTACTATAGCTAGAAGTGATGAAGGCGTTGTTACAGTTACAACTACAGTTAAAACAGGTTCTAAGTATGCAAGTGTATTTGATGTGTTGTCATCAACCTGAATGGGAAAAGTAGATTAAACATATCCCACAGCAGACCCCAAAGTGTCTGCTGTGTTTGAAAGGACATAAAATGGAAGCTCTACTCTATACAATTATTTTACTATATGGCATGATTTTTGGAAGTTTTCTAAATGTATGTATTTATCGTATCCCAAACAAAGAAAACATTGTATCCCGTTCCCATTGTATGCACTGTGGGTATCATCTTACATGGTACGATTTAGTTCCTGTTTTTAGTTACGTATTTCTAAAAGGAAAATGCAGAAAATGTGGAATTAAGATATCCATTCAGTATCCATTGGCAGAACTTTTCAATGGAGTGTTATGGTTTGCAATTTTTTATTGTTACGGATTTCAACTAAAAAGTGTTTTATATTGTGTACTGATTTCTATTTTAATCGTTATTAGCGTAATTGATTTTAGAACGTATGAGATACCACCTTGTTTGAATGTCTGTATAGGCATCTTAGGTATCATTCAGATGATAGCCGATAGAGATAACTGGTTAAATTACGTAATTGGTTTTTTTAGTATAAGCGGATTTTTACTGATACTGTATTATGTATCAAAAGGCAGAGCTATTGGTGGTGGCGATGTAAAACTTATGGCAGTTTCAGGTCTGCTTTTAGGTTGGGAACTGACCTTATTGGCTTTTGTCGTTGGATGTCTGCTTGGATCTGTTATCCACAGTATACGAATGAAATTATCAGATGAAGGAAATGTTCTTGCTATGGGTCCATATTTGGCAGGAGGCATTTTGTGCGCTCTTTTTTGGGGCAGACAATTTATTCATTGGTACTTGACTATCTGCTTAGCATAATTCTTTTGTTACGGAGCATTGATTTAGTCAGGGTTGCGTAATGAAAGAATTATGTTATTTATAATCATAATCTATTGAAGGAGGAAATAACGTGGCAAAAAAAGTATTATGTATTGAAGTAGGATTAAGGTATACTCGCATTTGTGAGATGATGGGCTATAAAGCGACTCCTGTTGTTTACAAATGCATTACATTCCAAACTCCACAAGATACATTTGAGGATGGTTATATAAGGGACAAAAAAACCTTGGGAAGTGCGATCAGAAAGCAGCTTGCAGAACACAAGATAAAGACTACGGACGCAGTTTTTACAGTGAACTCTACCAAAATTGCCAATCGTGAAGTGTCGATTCCATATGTTAAGGAGAATAAAATTAAGTCGATTGTGGAATTACAGGCAAAAGACCATTTTCCAATTGATATTTCAGAATATAATGTTTCCTATTACATATTAAGTAAAGGGGAAAAAGTTAAGGATCAGGAGAGAAAAATCAAACTGCTTTTATTGGCAGCTCCAAATAACCTGATTCAAAGCTATCACAATCTTGCATCAGCAGCAGGACTTCAGGCAGAAGCAATTGATTATATTGGAAACAGTTTTTATCAGGTGGCAAAACGTCAGTTAAATCAAGGTGTTAATATATCAGTACACATTAACGACAATACTTCTTTAGTAAACATTATTGAAAACGAGAATTTGCTGTTACAAAGAATTATTCCTTATGGTGCCAGTGATATAATTGATAAGGTTCGTATAAATGAAGTATTTCATGCAGATTCTGACGAAGAAGCAATTCGGTTATTACAAAAGGATAAGCTCATCAACTTCCAGTTTGAACCTCAAAAAGAAGAAGACATTACCTATATGAGTGCATCGGAAGCATATGATCAGGTAAAACGAGAACTGAGAGCAAAAGAAAACGTAACAGAGTCACTCAGATTCTTAATCAATAATATTATTCGAGTTTTGGATTACTTTATTGCTAAAAATGCAGACAAGAAAATAGGTTATGTGTATGTAAGTGGTATAGGTTCTAAATTCCAAGGCATTATTCAGCTTCTAAAGAATGAGCTGGGATTTGAAACAAAAAGAATTGATAATGTATATGTTGCAAGTTTTTCCAATAAAATAGCAATTAACAAAGCAGATCAGGCAGATTATATTGCTTGTATTGGTGCAGGAATTGCACCAGTTAATTTTGGGGTAAAACAAAGAGGAGTCTTAAGCGGAAAAAAGACGGATATTAAATCATGGAAGAATGCATGTGCATTTGTAGCCGTACTCTCAGTGGTATTTGTCGGAACTATGTTTTTTGTTAAAATGCAAGCTGTTAGCAAACAAAATTCCTTGAAGAGCGATATTAATGTTCTGCAAGGCGTTGAAACTATTTACAATAATTTTAACGAAACGAAGTCAAAATATGATAACTTGAATCGTATGCATGAAATGACACAAAGCAAAGTGGATAGTCTGGATACGATTTTGAAAGATTTAGAGAAAAGGCTGCCAAAGAAATTAAGTGTTACGAGTTTAGATATTAATCAGGATTCTATAACCGTTGATGTGGAAGGCTCTGGACCATTAGCTATTTCGAAACTGCTCATTAATTTAAGAGATATTCCTTATTTAACAAACTTTACTGTTGATAGTTATACCAGTTCTTCTAGTGAAGGAAGTTCTGGTGTTCCAACTGTAACATTTAAGGTTACTGCGGATTTTAGTGGTACGGATGTAGATGCGGATTTTGATGCCACTACAGAGGATGTCAATAATGCCAAAGCAAGTGAAAAAGGAAATGAATAGGAGGGGCCAGAATGAAAAAAGAATTGTTGTCAGAGAGGGATTTAAAAGCGCTGCTTGGTTTGGCGATGATTGTTGTGGCTGCGTTTGCTTATTTCATAGGATTTAAAGTATTTTTAGAGAGTGCAGCTGTAATAAAAAATGAGAATGTACAGCTAGAAACGCGTTTAGCGGATTTAAGGCAGAAGGATGCCAATAAGCAGAATGTAATGGATCAGACAGAGGATTATAAAAAAAAGATTGATGGGCTTGTTATGAAATATCCAAGCAAAGTGACACCAGAGAAGGTGTTTTACGATATGTGTGAATTAGATGTTAAGCTGGGAAAAGCCAATTATTCATCCGTAGTCGCAGAAATGAATGGTTTGTTTTATCCTGAGGGAAGTGGGGATGGAACTACAGAGAGTACAGATGAGGCTCAGAACAACCAAACAACAGATACAACCGAGAATACAAATGTTTCTGAGAATACAACAGAACATGGATTCACTTCAGATGGTGTTGTCACGGTTTATAAAACTCAGGTTACGTCACAAATTAAAAATTTGTCCTATTCAGGACTTAAAACTATGATTAAAGCTGTCAAAGACTACGATGGCAGAATGACAATGGATTCCATGAATTTGAAGTTTTCAAAAGAGAGTGGTTTGCTAGAAGGATCAATTGTTTATGAGCTTTATGCATTAGAAGGCAGTCCGAAAGAATATGCAGAACCAGATATCAGAATGCAGTCGGGTGTAAATAATATTTTTGGAACATTTGATGCGAAGTAGAAAAAGTGAGAGGCGGATCGCATGAAAAAGAGGAAAAGAATGAATGATGATGGATTTTCCATTGTAGAAGCGATGGTAGCAATCGTTATCTTGAGCATTATTTTTATTCCCGTTACGAATAGCTTTATATCGTCCATAAAGGCTAGTCAGGAAACAAAAATCATGCAAGAGGCAACATCTGCTGCGCAAGCAGTAATGGAAGAATGTAAAAGCAAAAACTTTCAGGAGTTAGCAAAGCTTTATACGGTAACGGAAGGCGATGCAGATACAGATACCTGGAGCATTCTTAAAATGGAAAAAGAAATACGTAAAGAGGTAAACAAATGCTGTGATTTCCAAGTAAATGTGGCTATATCGAAAACTTCTACCGATGCTGCTACAGCGGGTATGGATACAGTGAATGGTGTTCCGATGCCTAAGATTTACTCTTTGGAATCTGCCTCTAGTTATCAGGTGAAAGTGGATGAAACACCAGACTGGGTAATCGAGAAGCTTGCAAGAGCAACTAGTAAAACAGAAGCTGCAGTAAAAGCTTCCATAACTAAAAAGATAAAGATTGCACTTGATTCTGATACGTTAACAGAAAATACAATCATTTCAGGAGAAGTGGAGTATCGCTATCTAGGGCATACACAGTCTGGAGAAACGTTTCAAACTACGTTATCTACGAAACTGAAAAATCTCTATTTATTCTATGTCGCAGATTATGATGGACAGAAGGATGCCATAGAAATAGATAACACAAAGCTTATACCTGGAAATTTTTATATTATAGGCAATGGAGCAAATCCATCCATCCATAATTTTGAATTGGAACAGGAGAGCTGTACGGATAGGTTTGGAGGATTAAAAGTTGTCACAAATGTAAAAGTAAATGGAACGGCTACAACATACAATGTTTCACCAGATACAGATTTTGTTCAGGATAATAGTCCAAGAACAAGAAGATATGAGATAAAGGTTGATATCAAAAAGAAAAACAGCGGTAAGTTGTATAGCAGCATGATTTCAACAAGGGGGGAATAATTGTATGAGGGTAAAGTTTAAACAGTTTGGCAACAGAGGTTCCAGTTTGATTATGGTAGTAATTGGGGCAGCTTTTTTAGGAATTATAGGAGCCTTGATCTTGTCTATTACATACGCAAATATTAACTTAAAAACAGCCAATAACCATTCTAAAAAGAATTTCTATACAGAAGAAGTTGCTGTCAACGAAATAACAGCAAAGCTAGAAGAGTATTCTGCATTAAGCATGACAAAAGCCTATACTTGGCTCGTAAAGAATTATCCAGCAGAAAGTGTAGAGATCAATAAGTGTTATGATGAATATAAGAAGCGTTACATGATAGCGTTATCTCAAATGCTTCACGGAACACCAGGTGAAGAAACAGATATTGCAACAAAATATGACATTAATAAGATAAAAGATGGGATTGCTTCCTTTAAACAAGAGGCAAGCGAACCGACCAGAGTAATTGTGAGTGTTTACAACCAGGCAGGAACAACAGCAGGTGATATCGAACATTCAAAAGATACAGACGGGAACAATACGTATGATTCCTTAACCATAAAGAATTTATCCATTACTTATACAGAAGCCAATGGTTATGAAACAAATATTGTTACGGATATTATAATGGATTTTCCAATTCCAGGTGGCGTGGATACAGCATTTGCTAAGTTTGCATTAATCTCAGACCAGTTAATTGACTGCACTTCTGCTGTAAGTGTAACGGGTGGCGTTTATGCAGGAGAAACAAAAGCGAAAGCCTCTGGGGCAGGAGATAAGGTAAATCCTGATGTTGGTGGTATTCTTGTACAGAATACAAGTGGAAATTTGTCCATACACGGTAACGGAAATATGGTAGCGACACGAGGAAATATCACAGCTTATTCCTATGGAAAACTATCCATTGATAATGCAAAAGTCTGGGCTAAAAACATAAGAACCTGTGGGAATGGTGACCCTGTCAATTTTACTCCAAGGATTGACTTAGATGCCGTTACTAAAGTGCAGGATGACTTGATTATGAAAGCACCATTTAGCACTATTGCACTTAAGAATTCTTATTATGGATTTTCTTATAAAAGTAAATCTGGATTAAGTGGCAAAACAACGTCTGATACAAGTAGTGCCATTACCATCAATGCAAAAGATGTTGGCTTAGATATGACGGGACTTAAAAATCTTGTATTGTTTGGCAGAGCATTTGTAAGCAGCAGTGATACTGGTGATTCTGCTCCAGCAGCTTCCATGTCTCCTTCTGATACCATAATGGATATTATGACGGGACAGTCCATCGCGGTGAAATATGATCAGGGGGCATATTTAGTGCAAAATGAATCCTTTTTAAAAATCCCATCCAATCCGATTGATCAGTCTTCTATTCAGGCATATGCCAAAGATTTACATGAACATGACGCAACATATGATCTTAGTGCACCACATTTAAGTTTATGCATGAAAGAAGACATTGTTGATTTTACAAAAGGCAAGGCAGCAGTTATTCATAAATGGTTAGATCCAAACATGCCAATCCGTCCAATTTACTATAAACAAGGACCAGAAAATTCATCTGTTAAAATGGTGAATTTCTACTGGAACTTTAAGGATGAAGCAAGTGCCAATGCATATTTTAACTGGTACTATGAACAGCATGGTGGCGAATTAAGAAGCACCTATAAAGATTTCTATCGCTCACTTGGTGGTGGAAAACATGCGTTTCAGTTTAACGCAGATCCTTTTGAACGTTTACAAGTAGCAGGTTCTTTCTTGTACCAGGATCAGTCAACGGGAACATTTCGCATCGAAAAAGGTGAAGTTAAGAATATGGAGAAAGAGTCTGAAGAGCTGTCAACAGACTATAAATCCGTTCAACTCAATTTAAGAGAAGATGGCAGTACAACGAAAGCTGTAAAGGATAACCCATATGTGGATACCCATTTTAATCTAAAGGAAGCAAAAAAACATCCAGTCATAATCGATCATACTGGAATAAAATCGAACAAATTTAATCAAGATGCTACTATAACCATTACCAATGCGGATACCTTTGAGGTAACTTCAAATATGGCAGGATTAATCATAGCTGCAGGAGATGTCAAAGTGAATGCCACAAGATTTGAAGGATTAATTGTAGCAGATGGCAAGATAATGTTATCAGCCAATTCCGATATTTATGCGGATGAGAAAATGATTCTCGACTTATTAAACTACTGTCAGAGCAAAGGGGTATTGCTAAAAAAATATATTTATGGTTATGATAGTTCATCAACAGGAGCAGCAGGAGATGACAGTATTAATTTCGGGGATGCGATTGCATTTGAAAACTGGAAAAAGAATGCGTAACGTGATACGGAGGTGAGGAGTATATTGAAAGCAGAGAAGTTAAATAGCAAGGGTTTTTCCTTGATAGAAGCAATCATATGTATGGCAATTATGGCGATTTTGTCGGCTAGTGCAGTCTCCTTATCAGGTCATATCAAATACGCAAATACAAAAAAATGTGTCAAGGAGCTGAATCAAAATCTAGAGACAGCCCGAATGGCTTCTATGAGCAAGGCAGGAACCTGGCAGTTTTATCTCTATCGGAAGGACGGGGATTTATATTATTCCTTGTCAACAGGGGCTTTGGACCGAGCTGCTGGTACAAAACTAGGTGGTAAGAAGATTAAGCTCTATTATACGAAAAAGGGTGAATCGGAAACAGAGCTTACCAATGTAACTACATCAGCAGTGCAAATACAGTTTTCAAAAAGCACTGGCGCGTTTATTGCCAAGAATGGAGCGAATATCTACGAAAGTTTAAGAGTTGCTACGGATACTTACAAAGGTTACACAATTGAGCTAATCGAGAAAACCGGAAAGCACATATTGAAGTAAATCCATCTGGAGAGAGGAGATGATTTTTTGAAGGTGAATACAAAGGGTATCACCATTATAGAATTGATGCTTGGAGTTGTTTTGTTTAGTATCGTTGCGTTAAGCATTACATATTTTATCTCAACAGGTATGAAGACATGTACAGAAGCAGAGAATACCATTAATGTACAAGAAGAGTCACAGGTTGTCCTGAATCAGCTGCTTCATATAACAGTAGAAGGAAACAGTCTTGATTTTAAAACGGACCCAACTGGTGATGCCAGATTCTATGTAATGAATACTGATAAAAAGTTTAAAACTACCAGCATAGAAAAGATTTTATATTTTAAAAAGTCATCTGGAGAGTTATATTATTACGAAGTAAATTCTTCCACTAGTGATGATGACAAAGAGCAGATTGCGAAAGAAATATCCGGTGCAACCTCCTCCATTGGTTTAGGGCAGCTTTTAGGAGAATATATGACAGGGTTTAAAGTGACCATAGATTCGTCATTATACAATGTAACGTTTGAATTAGGTTTTAATCTGTCAGGCAAAGAAATAAAGTCAAAAGATTCGATTACATTAAGAAACAGGTACGTGGAAACAAAAAGTGCATTTGTAGAAATCAAGTAACGAGATGGTTATTATGAGTTCAACAGTGGAGATTTTAGGAGAGGATGTTTATGTTAGAGTGGTTTAAGAGACATCGGAAGGGGCTAGCCGTTTCGATTGCCTGTTTTATGGCAGTTATTGTAATGGTTACCGTTGCATTGGAAAACTATGCGCCAATGGTAATCAGTCAGAAGAGCAAAGAGGTAAAAGTAAAAATTGATGATAATTATAATGCGGATCTTTTGAATAAACCTGGAGCAGAACCTAAGTTTAGAATGGATGCGAAATTTAAAATACTAGAAATTGTTCCATACAAAGGGATGGCAGAGCTTGGATATGGAATTGCGGGCGAAGAGCCGGTTGATATTTCTAAGATTAAAAAAGAGGATTATGACAAATCCCTAGACCAGAACTTTCATCAGTCTCAAACTGTTTTGGCTTGGAATAGTACTACTAAGAAATATGTCAATAAAAATAGCTTCCTTCGTACAACATTAAAAGAAGCATTACAGCTTTCAGCGAGCCAGGTAAAAAAGTATGAAGATAACCATTTAGTTGATGTACTTGTAGTAGAGCCTTCCCAGATTAATGCACATCCTGAATTAATCGAACAAAGTGATTATATATCCATTCATGATGATTTTGCGAAAGGTCCTAATGATTACTTCAATCGCTACTTGTACATATACGAACTATATAGTTATGCAGCAATCCATAATAAGCTTAGTACAAAGTATTATAACAGCGGCAATTATC
>ERZ808278.1008-NODE-1008-length-13825-cov-2.922004_pt1 | contig 13825 bp, 10 predicted proteins | sample MGYA00521239_ERZ808278 | MGnify/ENA primary metagenome ERZ808278 (study PRJEB31516, sample SAMN03275600) | gut metagenome | biome: mammalia-associated habitat; material: feces | host: Papio cynocephalus | place: Kenya | collected 2012-07-17 ... | reverse complement strand
GCGCGGAAGAACGAAATCATTCGCAACTCCGTCGGCATGGATTACGAAAGTTTTGAAAAACCCGGCATCGGCTTTGATTACGAAGCAATGATGGCTGCGACCGGTTATACCCTGCCCGAGCTGCAGCGCGTTCAGGCTCTGTTCAGCGTCGGCAATACGCCGCTCATCGAGCTGCGCAATCTCACCGCACTCGCAAGGAAGTGCGCTCCCGCCGGCAAGGGTGCAAGGATTTTCATCAAGGACGAAGCGACCAACCCCAGCGGCAGCTTTAAAGCAAGGCGTTCCTGCACAAGCGTTTATCAGGCAAAAAAACTTGGTTACAAGGGCGTTGTCACCGCAACCAGCGGCAATTACGGCGCAGCGGTTGCATGCCATGCCGCAATGGCGGGACTTAAATGCATCGTTGTTCAGGAGTGCTACGACAGCCGCGGAGTAGGTCAGCCGGAAATCATTGAAAAAGCACGCAAATGCGAAGCTCTCGGTGCAGAAGTTGTCCAGCTCACCGTCGGTCCCGAGCTTTTCAGCACGGTTCTCCGCCTGCTTGAAGAAACGGGCTATTTCAACGCTTCCCTCTACACCCCGTTCGGCATTGCCGGCGTTGAAACTCTGGGTTATGAAATCGCTCAGCAGTTCCGTGCAAAGTTTGATCGTGATCCCGATGTTGTTGTCTGCACCAATGCGGGCGGCGGCAATCTCACCGGCACTGCACGCGGTCTGCGCAAAGCCGACTGTCATGCAAAAGTCATCGGTGCAAGTGTCAACCTCACCGGCCTGCACATGGCAAGCGATGCTCAGTTCAACAAAAAGAGCTTCACAACCGGGCACACAGGCTTCGGCGTTCCGTTCTGCGTAAACCCTGACCGTTCCGATGTTCCTCGCAGTGCGGCACGTCCCCTCCGCTACATGGACAGGTATGTTACCGTTTCCCAGGGCAGCGTATTCTTCATCACCGAAACCCTCGCTTCCCTTGAGGGCCTTGAAAAGGGACCCGCGGGCAACACCGCTCTTGCAGCAGCATTCCGTCTCGCACAGGAAATGGACGAAGATCAGTGCATCGTTGTGCAGGAGACCGAATACACCGGCGCAGGCAAACATATCAATCCTCAGCTTTCGTTTGCAAGGCAGAACGGCATCGACATCCACTTCGGCGACCCCAAGGATGAGATACCCGGCAAAAACATCATTCTGCCCGCACATCCGAGCCTTATCCGTGTTGATGACGTTGACCTGGACCGCGTTCGCAGGTCCAATATCAAGAACGCTGTCGGAACGCACAAGGATGAGCTTACCGATGACGACATTCGCTACCTTGTTGAAGAAACCAACAGCAGCGAGGAATTTGTCCGCAGCGTTATCGCCGGACTGTAATTTGCGTCACAGCGGCATTAACTTTTTTAATGCCGCATAGACCTAACCCCCCGTGCGGTGCGTCGGATTTCCGCTTTTCGGCTCATTCCCGCATCGCATATCCCCCATGGTTGAAACATTATCTGTAAAAGGGAGAATATATGAAAAGAACCGATGATTTCCAGGAACGCAGAGCTCATCTTGCAAATCTGACCGATGATCAGCTTGAAGCAAGATTTTGGGAGCTTGCAAACAAGCTCGTTGACCCCCTTCTTAAAATGGGTTACGAGTACACCTCACCCGCCGTTGAACGTTCCGTTCTGCTGCGCATGGGATTTTCTTCCATCGAAGCAAAAGCCATTGTTGACGGCTGCATTGAACATAACCTCATTGCGCACGGCGCAGGCAACGTGATTTACCGCCTTGCAAAAGCGCAGAACTCCGAAATCCGCCCGGCAGGGCTCGCACTTGCCGACGGCAAGCTTTGGGATGAAGCTGAAAAACTTTTTGACGGAGGCAACAACTGATGAGCGACTATAAACTTTCCCCTGATAAACCCATTGACGTTGCCGAGATCCTCAAAGATCTTGAAAACTATCGCCCCCGCCGCAGGGGTTGGACGTGGCGCAAACCCGTTGAAAACCTGCATATGGGACCCTTTGTTTACCATGACTGCACCGAACCGCTCAAGTCGAGCGTTCCCCTGCCCCCCGCACACTATTTCGAGAACATCGACCCGCAGCCCGCGCCTGTTATCACGACAGAAATCGCATCCGGCCGCTTTGAGGATGATATTCGCAGAATGCGTATGGCAGCGCACCACGGCGCAGATCACATAATGGTTATCCGCACGGCCGGACAGAGTCACTTTGACGGACTTATCGAAGGCACTCCCCAAGGCATGGGCGGCGTTCCCATTACGCGCAAGCAGGTTCGCGCACAGCGCAAGGCACTCGACATGATCGAGGATGAAGTCGGAAGACCCATCAACTACCACAGCTATGTTTCCGGCGTTGCAGGCCCCGATATTGCTGTTATGTTTGCAGAAGAAGGCGTAAACGGCGTTCACCAGGACCCGCAGTACAACGTCATCTACCGCAACATCAACATGATTCGTTCGTTTGTTGACGCATGCGAAAGCAAGAAACTTATCGCATGGGCGGGCATGGCGCAGATCGACGGTGCACACAATGCAAACGCAACCGCACGTGAAGCATGGAAAGTCATGCCGGAACTTATGGTTCAGCACGGTATCAATGCAATTTTCTCCGCACGTGTCGGCATTAACAAAAAGAACATCTGTCTGTCCACCGTTCCTCCGACGGCAACCCCCGCGCCCTGCGTATACATGGATCTTCCTTATGCGGTTGCTCTTCGCGACCTGTTCCATGAATACCGTATGCGCGCTCAGATGAACACGAAATATATTGAATCCAGCACTCGTGAAGCAACCGTCACCCATGTTTTGAACATGTTCATCTCCAAGCTCACCAGTGCGGATATCCAGAGCACGATCACGCCCGATGAGGGCCGCAACGTGCCGTGGCATATTTACAATATCGAAGCATGCGACACCGCGAAGCAGACTCTTGTCGGTCTCGACGGTCTTATGGAAATGGTCGAGCTGAAAGACAGCGGCTATCTGCGCGAAAAAGCACGCGAGCTGAAGGAAAGAGCGATCCTCTTCATGGAAGAAATGCTTGAACTCGGCGGCTATTTCAACGCCGTTGAAGAAGGCTTCTTCGTTGACAGCGGCATTTACCCCGAGCGCAACGGCGACGGCATTGCGAGGAAAATTGACGGCGGCATCGGTGCCGGAACAATTTTCAAACGCGAAGCTGACTACATGGCTCCCGTCACCGCACACTACGGCTACAACAACGTTGAGCAGTACAATCCCGATTTTGTCGATAATCCCTCCGCACTCATCGGCGGCTGCACGCTTGAATGCCCCGAAAAGATCATCTATATCGATGAATTGGACGAAACCGACAACTGCCATGTCCGTATGGAAGAAGTCAAGGATTTCGTTGCAGGCGGCAAGCAGATTCGCCCCGAAATGGAATGGCTTGCAGACGGCACTGTCATGCTCACCATGTTCTTCCCCGCACCCAAGCCCATTGCGGAAGCGGCTGCGCTTGAATGTGCAAAGCGCATGAATCTTGTCGAATGCGAAGTTATCAGCCGTGAAATCATGCATTCGCAGGAAGGCACCCGCATCGAAGTCAAGGGCAAAGTTCCGTTCGCAATCGATGTTGATTCCCTTGTCATTCCCAAAGAACCCGATGTTCTGAGCGATGACGTTATCCGTGCAGATATCGAACGTCGTCCGATGAAGGTCGTTGCCGCAACCGTCGGTGAAGACGAACACTCCGTCGGTCTTCGTGAGATCATCGACATTAAGCACGGCGGCATTGAAAAATACGGCATCGAAGTGCATTACCTCGGTACGTCCTGTCCGCCCGAAAAACTCGTTAACGCAGCAGTCGAGCTGAATGCAGATGCAATCATGGCATCCACCATCATCAGCCATGACGACATTCACTACAAGAATATCGCCAAAATCGATGCTATTGCGCGTGAAATGGGTATCCGCGATAAGATTATCTTCATCGCAGGCGGCACTCAGGTCACTCCCGAACTTGCGCGCAAAGCGGGAGCGGATGAAGGCTTCGGCAGGGGCAGCCACGGTGTCCATAATGCAACCTTCCTTGTTAAACGCAGGTGGGAAATGGAAAAAGCGGCAGCCGAAAAGGCCGACAGCGAAAACAAATAATATTACGCGGGAACACTCCTGACGTTCTCGGTATATGCTGACACAAAGGGGGACGGTCAATCACATTGCCATCCCCCGAAGTTTTGTTTTTGCGGTTTCCCCGCAGAAACGCGTAAATTTCAAACACTCTATGTTTATTGATATTCTTGTTGCCGAAATCGGCTCAACAACAACGCTTGTAAACGCTTTTAACGGCATTGAAACCGATGCACCGCGTTTTATCGGACAGGGGCAGGCACCGACAAGCGTGCTTGCAGGTGATGTTCGCATCGGTCTGACCGATGCGGTAAATGACCTTGCAAAGAATCTCGGAGCGCAAAACATTGAATACGGAAAAATGTTCGCAACGTCCAGTGCTGCGGGCGGATTGCGCATGTGCGTACACGGGCTTGTTTACGATATGACCGTGAAGGCAGCTCAGGCGGCGGCTCTCGGTGCAGGTGCAATCATTAAACTTGCAACAGCGGGCAAACTGAGTGAATTCGACATTGACGATATTAAAGCAATCGACCCAAACCTTATCCTGCTTGCCGGCGGAACGGATTACGGCGAACGCGAAACGGCTGTTTATAACGCAAAACTCATCGCCGCTTCCGGTTTGAAGGCTCCCGTTATTTACGGCGGGAATATTCAGAATCGCCGCATTATTGAGGATGTTTTTTCAAGAGCAGGCATACCGGCTTATATAACAGAAAATGTTTATCCGAAACTCGACCTTTTGAACATTGAGCCTGCACGTAAAATTATTCACGCTGTGTTTGAGGAACACATCATTAAGGCTTCCGGCATGGAGCATATCCGCGATATGGTTACGGGCAACATAATCCCCACACCCGGCGCTGTTATGGAGGCGGCACAGCTTCTTTACAACGATATCGGTGACCTTGCCGTTGTTGATATCGGCGGTGCAACCACGGATGTTCATTCCCTTACAAAAAGGTCCGACGAAAATGCAGGCATGCAGACAACACCAGAGCCTTTTGCAAAGCGTACAGTTGAGGGTGATCTCGGTCTTTTCGTGAACGCAAAAAACCTTGTTGATATGTTGGGCAGTGATAAGCTTTCCGCCGAACTCGGCATAGATACTGCCGAAGTAATGAGCAGATATCGCCCGATTCCAAACACTCCGGAGCAATTCAAGCTTACCGAAAGGCTTTGTCTGGCAGCGGGCCTTACGGCGATTGAACGTCATGCCGGCGCACTCCGATATATATACACTCCGCGCGGAAGGCAAACAATTGCGGAAGGCAAGGATCTTTCAACGCTCAAATATCTTGTCGGCACAGGCGGTGCATTGACAAGGCTTCCGAATCGTGAACAAATAATGCGCAAACTTGCGGACTGCAATTCCGGCGGAATGATGCTCTATCCTAAGCCCGGCAGACTGAAGCTGCTGTACGATAATCATTATATAATGGCTTCCCTCGGAGTGCTTTCGAAGGAGTATCCTGAAGCTGCGCTGAATTTGCTTAAGCAGAGCATCGGCGAAAGCAACCTTTAACCTTTTTGCTGCGGGTTAAAACTCAAACAAAAAAACGGCTGCAAAACCTGAGGTAGTAATATGAATCCGAAACTGATAATAAATCTGTCCAAACTGCGCACGAACCTTGACAGGCTGGTTGCCCGATGCCACGCTGTCGGCATTCAGACTGCAATCGTCACTAAAGTCTTCTGCGCCGATGAACGTATCTGCAAAATGATTTCAGAAAGTGACGCAGACGCTTTTGCTGATTCGCGCGTGCAGAACCTTGCCGCAATTGCGGAGCTGCATTCCGATAAACCGACTCAGCTGCTTCGAATTTCAATGCAGAGCGAGGCCGAAGATGTCGTCCGCTATGCTGACATTTCCATGCAGAGTGAAAAAGAAACAATTCGACTTATCGGCAGCGCTGCAAAAAAACTCGGCAAAATGCATAAGATTATTCTTATGATAGATATGGGCGACTTGCGGGAAGGCATTTTCAACACGGATGAAGCGCAGATTTTCTCCGCAGCGGAAGCGATTCTTGCCGAACCTGCACTTGAATTTCACGGAATCGGTGTTAACCTTACCTGTTACGGCGGCATTATTCCCGATGAAACCAATCTCGGCGGACTGCTTGCAATTGCAGATAAGCTGCGCAAAAAGTATTCAATTCCCCTTCCCATCGTCTCGGGCGGTAATTCCTCAATGCTCACAATGCTGGAGGAAAATCGTATCCCGGAAGGCATTACCCAGCTTCGTCTCGGCGAAAGTTTCGTCCTCGGCAACAATACCGAAAGCGGTAAGCCCGTCGAGTGGCTGAATACAGATTGCTTCACTCTTGAAGCGGAGCTTGTCGAAGTTCAGCGCAAACCCAGCAAGCCTATCGGAACAAGCGGACTTAATGCATTCGGCGAACGTGTCACTTTTGAAGATCGCGGTGAAATGATTCGAGGCATTCTTGCAATCGGAAGACAGGATGTTAACCCCGACGGACTCACCCCGCTTGACTCCGATGTTGAGATTATCGGCGCAAGCAGCGACCACTTAATTGTCAACCTCACCAACTGCAAAGAATATAAAGTCGGCGACACGCTGAGGTTCATCCCCGATTACGGTGCATTGCTGAAACTGACAACGAGTAAATATGTCGGCAGAGAGTATACGGAGTAATAAACTCTCTGCGCCTTGCTGTGAACATGCTGCATCCAATCAGGGTTTATAAGGTTAGAAGGCGGTGAATTATTATGGCATTCATTAAGATTAACAGTATTCTTAAAAAGAGAGGGCAAAACGAGGTTCGCATCATCCCCGCAGCTGTTAACGGCGCAAGGATCAAGGTGCTTGTCGGCAGTTGTGCGCATTGTGCAAAGCTTCGCGACAATGTTATTGCCGCAATGAAGCAGGCAAATATTCCGGAAACCGAACTTGAAACCATAAGCGATCTTGTGAAAATCACCCGAATGGGTATCATCACAACTCCCGCACTCATCGTTGACGGCAAACTGCTTTGCTGTGGAAAAGTTCTGAGTATTGAAGAACTGCTGCCGCTTCTGAAACAGAACAGCGAGCCTAAAGCGGAATAGTTTCACTTTGACAATATTCGGAAACAGCCGCCGACTTTTGTGTCGGCGGCTGAAAATTTGTTTTCGCATTCAGTTATTTAAGCATTTAAACTTACACTGTCGGTTAGGCATTTTCAGACGCGTTAAGTATGAACGAACATTCAGATTTATTCCGTCACTTTTTTTAAACGTGCAAGCAACTCATCATCGTTCATCAAATGAGCATTTTCAATCAACTCAATGCCCATCTCTTCCGCACGTTTGCGGAACGGATCCATTTCCCTTCCGGAACCCGTCTTACCAAGATAGGTTGCAACAATTATCTTTTTTGCATATGCGCTTCCGAACCTGTCTGCAACTGTGTTGAGCTTGTATAGTTCGTTTGAATCCACTGCGCCGTTTTTACACGAAATAAACACCGGTACTACGCCGTGCATGAGCATAACATCAATCTCATTTTCGGTGCTTATATCATAGTAATCTGTTGATTCATCATAAAAATTCCATCGACGGTCAGAGGCGCTGCGATTGTTCCAAACAATTGTGACTCCGCTTGCCGCATCGTTATAGTATTGGTTCCCGTCGTCGTCAAGTGCGGAATTCGCAAGCAGCAGCATTTTGATTTCAAGCACACTTCCCGCTTTTGCAAGGCAGCGTTTAACCTGCGCATTTTTATAGCGGAACGCAAGCAGTCCCGATTCAATGCGGAGTTTTTCAATAACGCCGCGCCTTCCGAGTTCTTCCGCCAATCGGCATACGCGGTTAAGCTTTTCCGTACAATTAGGAACATGCTCCTTAGCATAGCGGAACGTCAGAAAAAAGTCCAACGGGTCATCGTCCTGCATTTTATAATGCGACAGCAGTTCGAGCGCGTTTAAACTCGTGTTCCACTGTGCAGGATCCGTTCTGCATAAGTCCCACATTGAATCAACATCTTCGGCAAAATCACCGGAAAGAGACATTCGGTATGTTCCGTCACCCAGCACACTGCTGCTGTAGCGCAGTTTTCCTCCGTGCAGGACAATATCATCCACTATTGAAAGCTTCGGGACAATGTTGTTGAATACCTTATTATTGTTGTCGCAGTCCTGGACCGCGCCGGTCCGCACATTGTAGTGATGCAATTCAATATGGCGTCCGCCGTTCTGCGCATATCTTTCTGCAACAATTCCGGCAGCAACAAGCAGAAGATCCTCTCCGCCGGTGAGGTCAATGGAAAAATCCCCCGGTTCGGATTCAATGATGCTGCATAAACCCGAAACGGCATTTGTCAGGTTATTTCTGTCGACGGACACGCAGCTTATCTCGATATCAAGATCATGTGCCGCTGCAACCCGTTTCAGAATGCGTCCGTGTTCGCTCATATCACTGCTGCCGCCCGCAAGAATAACCTTATTCGGGCGCATCGACAAACAGCTTATTATGTTTTCTACCGGGGTCCTGTCAAAAAATTCAATAACGGTCATTTTGAATACTTTGTCCTCCGTGAATTGCTTATTCGATTATAAGCATATAAACATTTCATCAAGAAATTCCGCCGCGCAGCCCTTCCGCGCAGAAACCTTTCTTCGGATACTGCAAATCATGCCCAAAGTGTTTTGCGAAAAAGTTCAATTCCGTATCCCTTTTTTCGCAAAACAAGCCCAAGTCCGAATTATCTTCAGTATGGCTGATTCAGCCTAAAAAATCACCGTGCGGCATCCTTAATCGGTGTCGCTTCGTTCCCGTTTTCTGATGATAAGGCGAATCGGGGTTGCCTTAATTTCAAATGATTTGCGAATGTAGTTTTCAAGATAACGCCTGTACGAAAAATGCATAAGCTCCGGTTCATTCACAAAAATAATAAATGTCGGGGGCTTGATGCCGGCTTGGGTGGAATAATACACACGCAGACGTCTTCCCGCATTCACGGGCGGTTCATTCATTGTGACTGCTTCGCTGATTATGTCGTTCAGCTTGCCCGTCGATATGCGGGTGCAGTTCTGCTCATATGCAAACTCCGCAAGCTCCATAACCTTGTTTACGCGCTGTCCCGTTTTTGCAGATATGAACAGCATCGGAACATAACTCATGAACGCAAGATCAACAAGCATTTTCTTTTTGAATTTCTCAGCTGTGTATGTATCTTTTTCAATAAGATCCCACTTGTTGACAATGAGAACGGAAGCCTTTCCTTCCTCGTGCACATAGCCGGCAATGCGCACGTCCTGTTCGCTCAGGCCGCGCTCCGCATCAACCACAATGAGCGCGATATCACAACGGCGAATGGCTGCAAGCGAGCGCTCAACAGTTTCATCTTCAACAGAACGCTTGCGGCGTATGCCCGCCGTGTCTATCAAAGTGTATTCCTTATCGTTCCATGTAAACGGTGAATCGATCGCATCCCGCGTTGTGCCCGGAACGTTGCTGACGATCGTCCTTTCGTGTCCGAGAAGCGCATTTACAAGGCTGGATTTGCCGACGTTTGGCCTGCCCACGATCGCAATGCTCGTGTTATCGTTTTCGCTTTCCTCTTCAATCTGCGGGAAGTACGAAACAATTTCGTCAAGCATATCACCGAGACCCAATCCCTGTTCGGCGGAAATTGTTATCGGACTGCCTATGCCGAGAGTGTAAAAGTCATAAACCGCATCTTCATATTTCGGGTGGTCGATTTTGTTAACAACCGTCACGATCGGTTTTTTGCTGCGGCGAAGCATATCCGCAACATCCTCATCCGCCGCGGTAAGCCCGGACTTGCCGTCAAGAAGGAAAACTATAACCTGCGCCGTTTCAATCGCAAGCTCTGCCTGCCGACGCATTTGTTTTGCAATTATGTCCTCGCTTTCCGGCTCAATGCCGCCGGTATCAATGAGCGTGAACCTGTAATTCAGCCACTCTGCATCTGCGTAAATGCGATCGCGTGTCACGCCCGGAGTGTCCTCAACTATCGCTATGCGCTTCCCCGCTATTTTGTTAAAAAGTGTGGATTTGCCGACATTCGGCCTTCCCACTATTGCCACCAAGGGTTTCATTATTTATGTGTTCCTTTCAATCAGGTTAATTATATCGTCAATAAAATCATAACCGTCGTCCGCGCTGACGCGCCAAATAGGTTTTTGCAGGGCAGCCGCAAGTTCGTCAGTGCACATTCCGTCAAGAAAAACAACGTCATTCTCTCTCAGCATCGTGTGCGGTATCAGCAAAGCTTCTCCGTTTAAACAGTTTTTGCATTGCTTTATTATATCTCCCGCCGTAACCAATCCCGTGACCGTGACGGTGTTGCCGAAAAAATCGTTAACAACGGGATGCACATTGATTTTTATATTGTACGGCAGAAGCCTTTCGAAAAGCCTGCTCATGTGCGGCGCAATGGAGACCCCGCTCACGGAATCAAACTCACGCATTCGGGGCGCGGTCGGTAAATCTTCCAGTGCATTCATAAAGTCGTGTTCGAACCGTCTGAACAGTCCGACGCCGTTCTCTATCTGTTCAAAATCACCGCATTCCTCAAACGTCGGAAGCTCCTGACCGGCCGCAAGGTACATCTCGTCCGATGCATATATAAAGTCCGAAAGCCCATGATTCTTTTTAAACTCATCGATAAGTTTGATGGCAGCGGATGCACTTTCCGCAGTTGTCGGCTGAATCTCTGCAAGTCCCTGCCTATGTGCCGTGAGTCCAACAGGAACCACAGCCACGGAACGGCATTCCGGGCGAAGAGCAAAAAGGTCTTTTAATGTTTGTTTCAGCACATCCCCGTCATTGTAGCCCGGGCAAAGAACAATCTGGCAGTTGAATGCAAGCCCTTCTTCATGCAGACGCGTAAGCCGTGAAAGAATATTTTCGGAATTCGGACTCCGCATCATGCGTTTGCGCACTGCGCCGTCCGTTGCATGAACGGAAATATAGAGCGGTGAAACGCGGCGGGCAATCATGCGTTCAAACTCTCTGTCGCTGACATTTGTGAGTGTGACATAATTGCCCATAATAAGCGACAGTCGCCAGTCATCGTCCTTGAAATAGAGAGTTTTTCTGTTACCTCGCGGCATCTGATCGATAAAGCAGAATATGCAATGGTTTGCACATTGCCGTACCGGACTCATGAGACTTGTTTCAAAGTTCAGTCCGAGCGGCTCATATTCTTCCTTAGTGAGCGAAATTTTGAATTCTTTCTGCTGTTTGCCGCATTGAGCGCCGTCCGCACAGAGCGTTAATTCAATGCTTTTTTCGGCAGTAAGGCGTTCATAATCGATAATATCAACAACCGGCAAATCATTTATGCAGGTGAGGTACATGCCGGCGCAGACACCCGCGCAAGCCGCGGGAGAGCCCGGGTCAACTCCGATTATCTTATGTTTCATAGAAAGCATCCTCCCTGCCGACTCAATATCAATGCGCAGCCGCGCATTTGCGCTCAAAAAACCTCCGGATAACCCGTTTTACAGAAAAAAGACCCCTAATCGGAAGAATTCCGCAGGCATTTTTTCCTCAAAAGCCTTATCCAAAGTTTCATTTGAATTATACCATATAAAGGAGCATTTAGCAAATATCACAGTCGAATACCCCGGAGCGTATCATAATGAGCAGTCGCAGCGATATAGGTCCGTTCAACCAGCACTCACTAACATATCGTTACACCTCGTATTTGAAATCTATCGGCTTATAGACTTCATATGTGTAATAATCTTGTTTTTCCCGAGGAAGAATTTTTCCGTTGTTTTCGATCAGTGTGTATTTCTTTGCTGCACCGGTATCATCGAGTTCAAAGCGATATCTTACCACATTATTGATTTTATATTCCGCCAACCTACCAAACCCCTCCTTAAATCTTCGCATAACAACATCAACATGATGACTGTCAATGTATTCGTATTCTTCAGAAGTAAACTCCGGTCCATAGTAATCATCAAAAGATTTAATCATAACACCGTAAATACGGAAATATTCTTTCATATAGCCGTTTTCGCAGATAACAACAGAACCCGAATTGCTATTAGCCCAATCCATTTGATAGCGCAAGCCGATCTCAATACCGTTTTCTCGCTTTATAAATTCATATTCCCGAGGGATAAGCACGCCGTTTTTTGCTTCGTCCAAAAACGATGGAAATACTTTTTGAAAGTCAGATACATCGAAGTTTGAGACTGTTATCTCCAGATCCAGATCACATTCTTCACAGTTTTCGGTCGTAATTAATTTGCCGTTTTTATCAAACCCGTATCTGTACGTTGGAATTTTTGTTCTCGGCTTTGTTTTTAGCAGACGGCCTCTCGTCACGTTGCCGATAACCGTATCAAGAACACGACTGGGACAAAAATAGCCGCGCGGCAAGTAAACACTTCCCGATCCATATTTTACTGTTGTCACATTCTCCTTTACCGACTTATAAGTCTCCCATCGATTCGGGTAGTTCTCGATAATCATAGAAGTCAGTCTTTCACGCCATTCGGATATTTTGTTGTCACTTAACATAGTTTTTCGCCCTTCACAGTCCATTTAAATGTTTCATTCAGCATTTTCAGCTTCGCCGAACCGAACGCTGCTGCATGCCACCCGCAGTTTGTCACCGGACGAAAACTCAATCAAAACTTCTATATAGTCGTCTTTAAGTTTCAGTTTGCAAAATTTATATTCAGGTTTCATATTTGCAAACAGCTTTTGCACAAGAGGCGATTCCTTTCCGTTTAATATGCTCAACGAAAAAACATACGGCGATGCACCCCAATACTCGCAGTTGGACATCTCCGTTCCGATCACATCAACGCAGGTAATGCGGATCCTCTTGAGTTCGGCGTGTTCAAATGATTCGCTGCTGTCAAAATCGGGTGGTACGACAAACGGCCACTCCGGTTTGACCACTGTTTCAAGTCGATTATGTACACGATCAAACACAAAACTTTCGAAGCAGGCATCGTGCAGACTGATATTGTTCACTTCATGGATATTTCCGTTGTTTATTACCATAGTACTCCTCAAAAATACAAAAACACACAGCTCGGGCACACATCAACACGTACGACTCGTATCCGGCGTTTGTCAGTCCGCAGCTTGTTTATTGATTGACCGATGCCGTTTCTTCTTACTGCCCGTGAGTTTAAGTATATTTTATAGCACAGCTGCCGCTGCTGTCAATGAGTTTTGCAGCATTTTTCGCAAATTGAGTTTTAACTCAAGGTCTATTTACATACCAAAAACCGAACAGCTCGCTTATTGAGTAGGCTGTCCGGTTTTGCTTACGGCTGCAATTTCGCCGTGTTATTCATCATTTTATGGTATCGGCTATATTGTCCAGTTTTGACTTCCGATCTGCAAATTCACCATATGAGTGTAAATTCCGTTTTGAGCGTACAGCTCCGCCGGACTGCCCTGCTCGCGAACCACGCCGTCGGACAGAACAACAATCTTATCCGCTCCCGCCACCGTACGCATTCTGTGTGCAATGATTACAACCGTTTTGTTCTGAATCAGGCGAGAAAGTGCAGTCTGAATGAGCGTTTCATTTTCCACATCCAAACTTGCAGTAGCTTCATCCAGCAGGATGATAGGCGCATCTTTCAAAAAAGCTCGGGCAATTGATATGCGCTGCCGCTCGCCTCCCGAAAGAGCGCAGCCGTTTTCACCTATATCCGTATTCCACTTATCAGGCAATCTTTCAGCAAACTCGTCGCAGTTGGCAAGCTTAGCAGCCCTCAA
>ERZ808278.1006-NODE-1006-length-13840-cov-3.405876_pt1 | contig 13840 bp, 16 predicted proteins | sample MGYA00521239_ERZ808278 | MGnify/ENA primary metagenome ERZ808278 (study PRJEB31516, sample SAMN03275600) | gut metagenome | biome: mammalia-associated habitat; material: feces | host: Papio cynocephalus | place: Kenya | collected 2012-07-17 ... | reverse complement strand
CAAGTCTTAATATAATTTATACAGATGAAGCTATTAAAGAAATAGATAAGTTTTTAGATTCACCAACAGCATATACAACACCAACTGGTAGTATTGCATATTCTCAAAATTCAGATGTAGTAGATTTAGTTATGAAATCTCTAACTGAATAAATTTGAATTATACATTATTAATATGATATACGATATGTATATGTTTTTGTATTGATTTATGTTTCGTATGAATGTTAAGAGATGGTAACATTTCTTAATCCTTAATTGAAGTATGACTAGGGTATCTTTATGATACCCTAGTTTTTTTTTATTTTCTTTATATATTTAAATGGATAGATAGATATGCTACTTGTTTGGTGGTTGTTTTTATATAAGATACATATTCTATCTATGTTTTAAATATATACTTATAACAAATCGTTGATGAGTGTAATGTATATGTTATATCTAACATATCACTCCGCAATCAAAATGTGTTGTCATTTGATTGTTGTTTAATCCTTAAAAAAAATAGATAAGCGTACTTTTGACTTCAGTAAGTTGCGTGTATTTTATGCTTATGTTTTAAATATGAACTAGAGATGGTATAATTACCATCTCTAGTTCTTTTCACTCATTCGTTCTTTTTTGTTTTAAAATGGTAGTAAGACATATATTTTATTAGTATTAGGATTAATATTACCTATGTAATCTATTCCATATTGTTTAATAGATTGTTGGAATAGTAAATAAAGAGGAATATCTTCTAGTGTAGTAAAAATATCATTAGCTGTTCCTAATTCTACTATAACTGCTGATTTTCTAAACTTATGTAGTATATTAATAGAATCATTAACCATTTCTTCAAAATTACCATCTTCATACCCATATAAAGATTCTCTACCTACACCTGTTAGAGTAATAAGATGAGCTTTAAGTGGAACTTTAGATTTAACCAATGGTAATTTCTTTCTAGCATCTACTTTAGAATTAGTAATAACAGAATTAATATTATAATTACCTAATTTTTCACCACTACCTAATCTAAATGCAGAATAAGTAAATCCTGCAGTTGATAATCCTAATTTAGTAAATTCAAGATTAGGAGTTATAATAATATCTTGATATTCTTTATCGTAAAAGAAATAAACTACATTATTAGTAAGAGGAGATTGTATAGCATTCATAAAGATATATCTATCTGTAATAGAAGGATCTGTTAGAGTAAAAGTATCACTTAATGCTGTATTAGTCTTAAGAGTAGCATTAGTAATAAATTTATCAATAGTAATTAACATAGGAAGTGTTGCTTCTATATTAATAGTTAATTGTTGATTATTATTATATGCTATTCTTGTTTCAAATGGATTATAATTTTGTTTTATATTTTGAAATCCATGCTGTGCCATGTAATATCCTTTCTTAGATGGAGTTAATCATGCAACTTAATGTAAAAAAAATACAAGTATATATTATATAAATGAATTCAACTTCGTTTGAATTTTGTCCTGGAGTATTAAATAGCTTTCCGTTTAAGACATAAAACTGCTTCATCTTTCTTTATACCTTATTATTATTTAAAGAAAGAGCCGGAAACATCATTTATTTGGGGTGGCACCTAGATGTATAAAACGTATCTATTATCTTTGGCTTGGCATTGATAAATAAAGATACACCATGCTAGCTATTATACTTAATATACTAATGAGTGTAGCATGGCGGAGAAGTGGCGTAAACGCTAGACGGAGGCGTCGTCAAAAATAAAAGAGTGTAGACTTCAACAACATAGGTATCGTTATGATACCTATGTTAGTTGTTTTTTTTTATTAATCTCTGTGATTATTATCTCTATGTAGTATCATGGTAGAAATATTTCTTATTCTTATAATAGGATAATTATCTACTGCATGAACATTTTTCTTCATCCATCTTTTAAACAACTTTAAGACATAGTTATTATAAGCATTCTTTGCATAATCACTAGCTAAATGTTTTTTCTTTTTTGGTAAACTAACTCTATATTTAGTTTCAAGTTTACTGTATAACTCAGAATTTATATAATATCTTTTTACTTCGCTATTAATATCATAGATAATAGCAGGAAAATAAGCTAAGAGATATTTAATAGCATTCATCTTGTATAACTTTCTTTCTGCTATATAGATACCATTTTCCATAATTCTTTTATGTTCTATATTATGTTCTATATTATGTTCTATATATAGATTAGCTACATCAATATTACATAAATATATATGTGCCTCATACTTATTAAGCATAACTCCTCTTAAGGTATATTCATACTGTTTCCTAAACAATCTGTGTTTATGATTATAAATGTTATTTATTATCTCCACACAGTTTTCTTTATAATTATATTTAAAACTATTAAACTCTTCTAATCTATCTATTAATATCTTATTAGCTGTAATATATAAAGGATTATCTTTATCGTCATGTATAATCATTATTCTACCTCCTTTTGTAAGGTTAAAATTAAAAAATTACATCTATAGTAGATGTAATATCTACTATAGATAATGTATAGTTATTTTATTATTACAAATTCATTTTTAATATTCTTCCATACTTCTAAAGATTTTCTCTCTGAGTAAATATTATTATCTGTATTAGTAAAATAAGATATTAATATTTTACTGTGTCGTTTAAACTCTTTAGAGTTATTATAAATATCTTCTAGTACTTGATACTCAGGATGATCTACTGTAATCACTTTACTACCTTGCATTAAAGATTTAAGATAATTTTGTAATCTCTTTAAATAGAATCCATTAAGATGTGTTAATGCATAAATATGAAGTCTTGGTATCATATATAAAACACAATCTTGTTCTATAGGTTGTTGGTTAGTGTTAATAAAATCTTGTATAAAATCTATATTCTTATAATTAACAGCTAAAGTATCTTTACAATAATTAACTAATGAAGCACCAACTTCATCAAGATTCATTCTTGGACTTAAATAACTATAGAGTTCGTCTAAATCTAAATAGGCCGAATCTATTGATATATTAAGATTAAAAGAATATTTAAGATAATTATTAATAGTAGCTGTTAAATAATCATCTATTGACATCATAGATGTAATAACATATTTATCACCATCTTGATATACATTATATTCATCGTCTTGTTGATCTCTTATCCAGTGTATAACATTGACTAAGGATTGAAAATCTTTAATGTCTTCATGTCTAGCATATATATTTTTTAACTTATCAATATCTATATTATCAGTCTTAGTTAATGCTAAGAATAAAGTAGTTATAGTAATAGCACTACCTATAACTGTCTTATGGTATAACATGGATTGAGAAGCCATGTAATCTTCTTTAGTAATAGAAGTAACGCTATGTATGTTATCTAATACTACAATATCTCTTAATCTTGTTTCTTTCATTGTCCACCTCCTAATGTATATACTTCTTGTTCTACATGATTAGTAAAATAATCTATAAGTTCTTGACGATTGATTTTAGATTGCGACGCTAAATGTAGAAAATTAAATTGTTCTAATGCAACTGTAATTTTATTAATCAACCATTCTAAATACTCCTTAGTAGTTAAGTAGTAAGAATATTGTTGTTCAATAACAGATGAATTAGGGTTATCTAAGTTACATATAATAACTTTTACTTTTACAGATGAAAACATTCTACCTGGTGTTAAAGAATAAAGAGGTAATCTAGTTTGAACTATATTGAGTTTAGTTCCACTATTAGTTAATCCTACTTCTATAAGTATATCACCAGTAAATGTGGTAGATTGAGTAACTATGTTCATTGTTTTCTCCTTTCTTATTATAAGTTTTGTTCAAATTAATAACATATAATTAAAATCTATGTATGTCATATATGACTAATAACTAGCTAGGAGTGAAGATATGAGTAATAAATTTAATTTTCTTAACCAATATTATAAAAGTGCTATAGTATATGTATCTAAAGAACTTAATACAGATTTAAAAACAGCATATGATTTAGTAGTTCAATCTTTAAAACATTATAATATAAAAGATCCTATAGTTAAATATAAACAAAAATTAGATAATGGTGATATGGAAGTACAAGAATGTAGTTTAACACAATATTTAAATAACATATTAAATAATAATAATGTATTAGCTCCATCATTTACTAGTTATACTCATCCTTCTAAAATGAAATCTATACATTCTATATTTATGGCACATAATACTAAAGAGAGATCTAAATTTAAAAAACTAGCATTTAAATTAAAACAAGATAATGATATTAATGGATATATGTTTAATAACACTATGCAAAAAAGAAAGAAGATAGCTAATAACTCTTTATCAGGTGCATATAGCTCTAAATCTACAATCTTAAGAAATCCATCAGCGCATTATACACTAACTTCTATAACTAGATGTTTATCAGGAGTAGGTAATGCATTTACAGAATCTATAGTTGCAGGTAATAAACATTTTAGAAATTATGATATAACATTAGAATATATATTAGCAGTTATTACTAATGTTAATAAGAAAAATGTAGAATTATGTATAGATAAATTTAATCTACATATTCCTACTCCTAATGAAGTATTAGATATGATACTTAAGAGTACTAAATGGTACTGGTATGATAAGAACTTACATAATAAATTATTAGAGTTATTAACTAAGTTAACAGATGTTGAGAGAGTTAGTGTAATGTATGTTAATGATTTATGGAATATGAAAGAATATAACCAAGAGTTAATAAGAAATATGATAGATAGAATAACTATTAAGGTAGAACACGGAGTTAATGATGTAAGTATAGTTAAAGATATTCCGTTAAATTTAGAAATCTTAACTAAGTTAATATGTAGCAACGAGATAAAAGGTATGAATATAAATTATGAAGAACTTAAAGATACTCCATTAGGTATAACATTATTATCTACTATGGCTAATGTATATCAAGAGTTTAAGAAATATGATATTTTATTTAATACATTTTTTTATACTAAGATTATGCCACCTGGTATTGCATATATTAAGGAAATGTTTAGAAAATCAATTGTATTATCAGATACAGATAGTACATGTGGTAGTTATGATATGTGGACACAATGGTATAATGATCCTAATAAACAAATACCTGTTATGGGTGTAATAATGACTATAGTAGGTAATGTAATAGAGTATAACTTGAAAGAATTTTCTAAGAATATGAATGTTCCTAATGAGAATTTAAATGTATTAAGTATGAAGAATGAATTTTATTGGCCAGTATTTATAAATACATTAGTTAATAAACATTATATGGCATTAATTAATATACAAGAAGGTAATGTATATAAAGAACCAGATTTAGAAATAAAAGGAGTGCATCTAATAGCATCTGCTACAGATCAAGTTGTAGCTAAAGAAGTTAAGAACATAATGAAAGATATTTTATATAAGATAGCAGATAATAAAAAAGTATCTGTTATGGAAGTTATTAATAAGATAGTAGAATTAGAAAAAGATATTATAAGAAGAATAAGAGAAGGTGATATAAGTGTATTTAGAAAAGATATTATTAAAGATCCTAAAGCATATAAATTAGAACAACATTTATCTCCTTATTTTTATCATTTGATGTGGAAAGAAGTTTTTGAAGATAAATATGGTAGTACAGATAACGCTAACTATATAGTTATTAAAATACCTACTAAGTTAGATAGTAAGAAAAAAACTAATGAATGGATAGAAACTATAGCAGATGAAGATATTAAAGAAAAAATGATTAACTTTTTAAAGAAGTATGATAAAACTACATTAGGAACATTTAGACCACCGTTATTAGTTTGTAATTCTAAAGGTATACCAATAGAGTTTTTAAATGTCATAGATGAAAAAAGAATCATATTAGATAACTTATTATCTGGATATATGATATTACAATCTTTAGGTATACATTTAAAATCTAATAGTACTCTATTAGACATGGGATATTAAAATATGATACTATACTAACTACTAGAGTTAGTATAGATCTTTTTTTTTGATGTTTTAAATTACTAATAAGGAGTTAATAATGTATAAAAAGATACATTTAAAATCTTATAATAAAGTTATTGTAGTACCAGATTACAATATGAATTTAGAAAGTTATGATTTAAGTCAAGAAGGTATTATGGATTTCTTTAGAGATATAGGTAGAAAGATTGGTTTCTTTTTTGACGATGTAGAGGATAAAGTAACTGAATTAGAAGAATTAGCTAAGAGTAAAAATTATGTAGTAACTAATCCTGATGCATTTCATAGTTTTAGTTATAGTGTTGTCTTTGATCATCCTGATATAGCTAAATATGGACAAAGTAATATAGCTAAATGTATGGATGATATGCTATATGATTTCTCTACTTCACATCTATATGATTTAATAAATACTATAGTTAGTAAATTCCTTAACTTATTAAATACTAAGAAAGATGTATATAATAATATTTTAGACAGTTATTATAAACAAATGTCTAGTAAATACTCTAAAGTACTAGGTACTTATGCTAAACAAATATTCCATTATGAAACTAATAGTGATGATGATAGTAACTATATATATTTTACTTGTGAGTTTACTAAATTTGAAGGTAAAAAGTTATATGGTATACAAGCTAGACTACATAAAAATTGGGAAGGTGATTTTAATCGTTATAATGCTATGTTTGGATTACCACATGGTGTAGTTGCTAATTTTTCAGATGGTAATTCTGATAATGAAGTTAAAAAGATTATCTTAGATTCTAATAAAGTTAAAGAATTAATTAAAGTTTTAAGATCACATTGTAATGTTTATAAATCTGCAATGGAAAAACAAAAAGAAAAACATCTAGCCGCTCAAAAACTATTTTCTTCTAAGATTAAAGCTTTTAATCTAAAACAAACTACTGTTGAAGGTAGACAAGCGTTACAAGGTATGATGTTTGGTTTAAATGCTAAGGTAATATTCTATAATAGATTATTATTAGAATTAATTAGGATATGTAATAATTCTATAAAATAATGACTATATATAATTAATAAGTAGTAGTGTAGCAATACACTACTACTAAATTTTATTCTGTAAGGAGAATGGTATGAAGTTATTTGTTTATGCTGGTGAAGCATTGAATGAGTTTTTGTCTGGCAGTGTAATGAATGCTAGAGAAATCTTTCGTGAGCATAGGATATGTGGTGATACTAAGACAGAAGTCTTTTTTAATATACAAATAGATGTCTATTCCCCTAAGTATCAGCTAGAATTTATAGACATTAACCTTGAGTATTACAAGGACAAAAAAGATGTAATAATGTGCACGCATAGCCCAGTCGCTTTAGAGGCAATTATCAAATCGGGTAAAAAACATGGATATGAAATAGTAGCTTATAATGTCATTTATGATAATGACAATAAGTTTATAGCTAAGGCAGTCCAAGCGGAAACACTTTCAGGAACACTGGAAATGTGTTTTAAGGATTTCAATAGCGCATATCCAAGTCTTAATGCTCTTGGGCCTGATTTAGAAGAAAATAAATAAAATATGATAACACTAGACTTATGTAGTCTAGTGTTATCTTCTTCCTACTTTTATTTTTATTTTTTCTATATTACCATAACATAATGTAGATAAAGATAATGGTAAGTTATCTATAATACTACTCATTGCCATATTTTCAAATTCTTTAATTTGTCTAGGTAGATGATATAATCTATCTTTATTTCTAGCCTTACCTCTTTCTCCCATTAACTCTAATAAAAATACTATATATTCTAATCTAGATAACCATAATGTCCATAAAGATTGTCTTGATGGGTTAAGGTTGTTTAACCATAATGTTTTATTCATATTTCCAAATAAAGTAGGAATGTTAAGTAATATTTGTTCTATAGGAAAAGATGCATTAGTTGTATATCTTAATGATTCTCTTAATACATCATCTACACCTTTAGAATAATCTTGTAAATAAAATGGATGTTCAATATCATATTCTTTATTAGGTATATTATAAAATAAGTTCTTATATCTATTAAAGATAGCTATATTAAAATTACTAATAACCATACTTGGTAATACATAATTAGCTATAAATCTAGATACAGATGTATTATTATCTTGTAGTAGTTGTTCTCTATACCAATGTCTATACATCATTCCCATCAATCCAAAATCTATTTCAATAGACATAATATTAGGAATAGGAGAATCTATAGATTTAGATTTATCAAATATGTAATAATCTAAATCACTACTATTAGAATATACAACTCTAATAGGCTGTTGATTTTTCCAATTATGTTTTAAAAAATAAAGATTAAGGTTATTTTGTACTGTGTTAATTAATACATAAGAATTTCTACTATAAAATAAATTCTCATGTAGTTTACCTCTAGATATATTATTAGTAAATTGGAAGTGTTTACTTAAGTTCTCTGCATTAATAGCTAACTTATTATAAAAGCTACCATCATCATTACTAAGTTCTGGTAACATACTTCCTAATGCTCTAACTAAAATATGAGAGTTGTTAATAAACTTATTTCTACTTCTATAATAATGTAACAATCTTGAAAGTTCAGATACATACCTACGTGTTATGTAATCCCATTTAGGAAAACTCTTAGTCGCATAATGAAAATTATCATTTGGAGGTCTTAAGAAAAATCTAAACAATCTATCCTCCTTAATTAAAAATAAGAATTTCAAAGAACCCAAGGCGTAGCACAAGAGAAAAAAAAAATGGCAGGGGCTATTAACCCCTGCTTGCTCGGAAGACATGACAATAAATGAATAATAAGAATTGGGTTAAAACATATAGATAAACTATATCGTATAAATAATATAATGTTATTTTTTTTTATAAAAAAATGTAGGTGGTTAAATAACCACCTACTATAAAAAACAAAGGTATACAGTGTTGTATAACCAACATTTCAGCATTTGCAATCATCTTATAAAACATATAGAAACTCTATATCATTTTAAACATTAGATAAAAAAAAAAGACAGATAGCAATTAAGCTATCTGTCTCCCAAATAATTTTCCGGAGAAATAGCCAATTATCGATAACAATAACGATAAGAGAACTATTCTTATATTTAAAACATATAAAATACTTTATATCTATTAAATAGTATAGACATAAAATATTATATGTTAAGCTTTTTACATATATCATCAAGTTTATAAAGTCTTTCGTACAACAGCCGTTGTTTATCTTGAGCTGATGCATTATCATATTCTTTCATGTAGTCGTCAAAAAGACTCTTTTTATATTCTATATCCTCTTGGATTCTTTCTTCAATACTGCTCATAGATTTATTCATATGTTCTTTAGCGCCTTTGCGATTAGTAGAACCTTTTGTAGGCCTATGTAGCGGTACGCCATACACTTGTCGATAACCAAATCCAAACATGGTATTCTCCTTAGGAAAAAATTTTATGTAGTCATAATAACTTATGACTACATATTAAGAATATATAACTATTTTTTAAGCTATATATCGCAATTTATCTTCTAATGCTTTAACTCTATCTTTTAATGTATTTTTTTCTTGTCGTAAGTTATCTATTTCCTCTCGTAAGATATCTATCACGCCTGTATGATATTCACTGTATATAGTTAACATATGTATTACATATATTTGATCGTCAATTGTATTAATTACATTAGTCTTAAAATTCTTAAAAAAATCACCACCTAGTAATTTCTCTGCTTTAACTATTGTATCATATAGCTTTTTGTAACGCTCGTCATAGGTTATTTCAACTGTCATTTTGTTCTCCTATCTAAAAGAATATTATTAAATATGTAATATATAATATATTACAAGGGCCTCTAGCTTAATACCACACTCACTATTGTTTTAGTGTTTACTCTTATTACATTGGTATTTCTATTAACTAGATACCTGCCAATTTTTATATCCTAAAATAAAAAAAAATAAGGTATGACATAAGCCATACCTTATCTTAATCTACTAAAAATCTGCTAAATAAGATTTATAATTATCTTGTATTCTTTTATTCTTTGCTTCTTTTGCTTTCTTAGCTTCTAACTCTTGTTTTTCAATCTTTTTAAGTCTTTTAGCTTTATCTTCTGGTGATTCAAAATACCTTTGATATATTTCTATACCAAGAGCAGTTGCAAATACACCGCCATATATAACTATGTTCCACATGTTTATCCTTTAAGATGAATTTTCTATTTAAAATAGTATTCATCAATTTTTTTTATTAGTCTATATTCATTTTCTCTTTTATTTCATCTATGTCTTCTTGTATATTTCGTAATAGATTTTGTGTATAGTTATGTTCATCTAGTAATCCAAGTGATAAAGTAAGGAGTTGTTTATAAATAACTTCTTGTTTTTTATCACTAGGTAATTTCTTAAACTTCTCTACTGTATCTTCTACTGCTTTCTTTTGATTGTTGTTTAGTTTCATGTTGTTATTCCTTTTCGATTGGTATTCGTAATGTTTTAAGATTTCTGTATTCTTTTGCAGAATGTTTAGGAGAACTTGCAATAACTCTTCTAGCTGGTTCTATAACACGATTGATGATATCATTTTTAATTATCCAGTCTTTTAATACTAATAATCTTTGATTAGCATCATCTGCGTATTTTTTACCTGCTGCATTTTTTATACCTGCTACTCCTGCATTATACATCGCAAAAGTTCTATAGGACTGATTAGATGTATTTTTATTTCTAATATAAAAAGCTTTCCATACAGTCAATGCATCTTTAGCACTAAACTCAACATCACTAAGATGTCTTTCTGCTAGTCTTGACTTATTCCAAGTTCCATGCATTTTATGTCTTTTCATACTATGCTCTAAAAGAACGTGATATGGTCCAAATGAACCATATCTACCATCTTCTAAATTCATTGGATATTTTCCAAAATTAGATTCTTTCCAAGCTATTACAACTAACTCATGTCCAAAACCTTCTTCTTCTCCATAAATGTAAGACTTAATCAAAATCTCTAGTTGTTGTTTATCAAGACTATCAAGCTGTCTTCTTAATGCATCATTTTTAGAAATAGCACAATAAGACACACTTAATAATCCTAAGCTTATGTAGAAAATGTAAAATAACTTTTTCAAGGCCTTACCTCCTTATTAAGATTAGGATAATGGATCTGTAGGGTCTTTACCTGTTGATAATAAATTCTTAACATTATGCCATGTATTTAAGATAGATACTTTCTGATAGAATGTAAGTTCTTCTTCATCATCATCTGTAGAATAATACATAACATAACCTTCGCCATTTTCGTCATATTGCATAATTCCATCCATAACTCTTTGATAATCCCTTCTATCTTCTCCATATGTATCTGGTTCAGGATTATAATAAGTTTCTTGGAATCCATGACATAAGTTTCTTTTATATTTTTCTTGTATTTGAGGACATGCCATTATGTATTGTTGCATCTTAAAGTTAGCATATGGAATTTGATCTGGTGTTAATTCTACTATAGCATTTTCACCTAGAGCAGTTCCAGCTTGACTTAATAAGATTTGAGCATTAAGTAATGCATCTTGACTTAGATTAGCATTATACATATTTTGAACATTGTCTTTAAATAACTGTGAATAATTAGAACCTGCATCGTAGATAGGTTGCAGATTCTCTTGTATATAATTAATCATTGCTTGTGAAGGTTGTTGAAACAACAAAGCATTCTCCATTGCTTCACCACCTCTAACTATATTCGCTTTAATAGGTTGCATGTTTGCTCCTTCTGCAGTATAATTAAGAAGTAGTCAATTTTTATATCTTTAACTACTAAATAATATATATTTTAATTTTATCTTATAATAACAACTGCTCTTATATATGTAAATTTATTATTAATCATAGTGTTAAATACACATGAATAATGTTTATTAAATATTTCTACTTCTCCTTTAGAAGTAGCTATTAAACTTATATACTTTTCTCCATCTACTTCTATATACACTTCATCTGTTTTTTGTATAAATACTCCATAATCATTAGCCAAAGTTTTTCTAATGATTGTTAGCTCTTCATGTTTAGATTTAGGAGCTAATCCTAACTTCCTTTTTAACCATTTTAACATATTCATCTCCTTATGTAAAATATCACGTATAAATGATATAAAATTATAATAATATCGAAAAATAATAATTTTATATTATTATCAAGCAGGTGACTTTATGTTGCCTGCTATCTTTTTCTAGAAGGAGATAACCTATGACTAGTAAAATAATGTTATGGGGATGCGGAGGCGCTGGTATCAGTGCTGTAGATGAGGCTGGAGCTCAAATTGATAGTCTTGGAGATGGATTTTGTAGTGTGAAATACCATTACATTGATACTTCAAGAGCTAATATCGATAAGATAACTCCTAAAGGTGAATTCCATCAGATTGTCTCTATGGCTAATAGTGGCGATGGAATAGACGGTAGTGGTTCTGAACGAAAAACACACGCAAATGATATCGTCGATAGTGTTAAGAAGTGTTTAGATAATAATAAATACTTTGAACGCGTTAAAGGTGAATATCATGTTGTGTGTGCATCGGCAAGTGGAGCGTCAGGTAGTATAAGTAGTAATCAAATAGTAAAACATTTGATTACGCGCGATATTCCTGTTGTAGCAGTTGTAATTGGAGATAGCTCTAATTTACTATACACTAAGAACACTATCAACACCTTAGCGAGTCTTGATGCAGTAGCTAAACAAACTGGTAAAGCCATCACTGTGATTTACATTAATAATCACAGCATGATGAATGTTAACAATGGCATTGCTAAAGCAGAAAAAGAAGTTAATAAATACATAGGTAACATCTTAACAACTCTATCTTTGTTTTTATCTAATGAACATGAAAATATAGACAACGAGGATATGTATAATATCCTTGTTCCTAGTAACTATAAACAAATCAAGGTTCAACCTGGTTTATATGGTCTCATGTTCTTCTCTAAGGAAATTAAACCTATCGAGAATGCTATTCCTGTTATAGGTAGAAGTTTAACTTTGAGTAATAAAGATGTAGACTTGAGTATATCACTATTGCATCATAAGTTTGGTGTTATTACATCTACAAACGCAATTGGTATTGTAAAAGAAGATAACATTCCTTTACATATGATATCATTTGCAAATTATTTTGTAGCTGAGCAAAAGAATCTTGTAGAACGCAAAAAGAACTATGAGAACATTGCTGCTAACATAACTAATGAAGCACTAGTTGGTTGTGAAGATGGTGAAATAGATGAATCAGGATTAATCCTGTAGTTAAAAGTTAAATTAGAGTAGAGATAGACTAATAGTCTATCTCTACTCATCTTTTTTATTTTTTTAATAATTCTAAATATAACGCTCTATAAGTTTCATCGTATAAATCATTGACCTGATATTTAGTTTCATAGTTTTGTAATTCTTGTAGTGTAAGAGTAAGTAATTTTTCATTACACAATTTTTCAGCTGTAAAACAAAGTTGATTATGAGCTAACATAAGTTTAGAGAGTTCCATAATCTCTTGTTGATTAAGAGTAGCAAATCCATCTTCAAATTTATAATCTACTTGTGTAATTAACCCTTGTCCAACTGATACTATAAGAGCAGTTATAGTTAATCTAGACTTTTCATCTGTAGATGCAGTATACTCCTTAAATCTAACTCCTCCATTTTCTCTTGCTTTTCTTTTATCTTTTAAGTATTGAGTAATTTGTTCTAATATATAAGATCTAGATTGATCTTGATATTTTTCTTCTTTTAGAAATTCTTGTAAATATTCAGGTGCATCTTTACTAACATAACCATCTATAATAAATTTAGAAATATGTTCATCATATCCAGCAGAAGAATTAGAACTACTTTTAGAATTATAA
>ERZ808278.1004-NODE-1004-length-13846-cov-3.800885_pt1 | contig 13846 bp, 18 predicted proteins | sample MGYA00521239_ERZ808278 | MGnify/ENA primary metagenome ERZ808278 (study PRJEB31516, sample SAMN03275600) | gut metagenome | biome: mammalia-associated habitat; material: feces | host: Papio cynocephalus | place: Kenya | collected 2012-07-17 ... | reverse complement strand
TATATATTTATTTATAATACAATAAAGCATTTCAGTTATAAATAAACAAAGTAAAAACCAAAGAGCATCAAATCCTGTACCAGTTACAAAATATAATATATAGCTTTTTATTTCGCCAGTTATATGCCTATACATTAATAATTCTCCCCCTATAAAAACATAATACATTATAGAGAGAGCTTTTTCAATTATTTTCCTATCTAATTTGTAGTTAAACTTAACATTTCACTATCTGTTAATGATTTACACCACATCATCATAGTATATAATGTAGCTTGTGAAGCATTTCTAGTTCCACTTTCTATAAATGAATAACAAGTTGATGTTGAGTCAATTCTTGTTGCATCAATTTGTGAATTACCTTCATATTTAACGCCATCTACAAATACCTCTAATAAGCCATCAGTTAATCTTAAACCATATATATGATTTTCGGTTGTATCTATATTATCTATTGTAATTTCTTTATTTTTATTAATATTATTTTCTATAGCCAATGTTAATTGAGTATTACTAACCCTTCTTAAAGTTATAAATATTGCAGTGCTTGACCATGTACCACAATGGAATAATATGTAAGGTACAACTGTTAATGTGCTAGTTTTAAGCTTGGCTACGAATGATAAATTTCCACTATTAAAAGTAAAATTATTAGGACTGTCTAGTTTAAGATAATTTGTACTATTAAATACAATTCCATCAGAATAATCAATTTGGTTGTCATTAACTATGGTCATATCATTATTGTTTCCACTATTATCTTTTACAACTCCATTTATTACATTATTGTTATCTAAATACATAACTGCATCTGCTGGAATATTTGCAGGGACAAATTCTTTTGTCGCTGTACAGGTTATTACTATATTCCCTGTAACATTTCCTATGGTTATAACACCATCAGTATATGAAGTTGAAGTAATATCATTTTCGCCCATAGTAATAATTGGTGTTCCTAATGTATAACCAACTTTAGCAGTTATAGTAGCTGAATATGGACTATTTTCTTCTATGCTTGTAGAGCTATTAGAATTACTACAATTAGTTAAATTATTAGTTATAGTATATTGCGTAGTTATTCCACTAACAGTTACATTACAAGTTGCTGTTTTTTCTCCACATTTTGCAGTTATAACACAATTACCGTTTGCAATTGGTGTAACAACTCCATCTTTAACAGTAACAATTCCTGAAGGTGATACACTCCAAATTATTGCATCTGTTGTATCAGTAGGAGTTAATGTTGGTATTAATGTTTGTGTATCAGTTGTTGTAAATGATAATATTGTATTATTTAATGTAATATTAGTACATGGGATTTCTTCTTGTAGAGCATCAATATAACTATCAACATATGTAAGTCTTGATACTATATTACTTCTAATTTGTTGTATATTATTAGTTGATGTCGAAGGAATAGTAGTAAAACTTCCTCCACCTGTTGTACTTGCATAATCCTCTTGTAATATATCTTTAGGACATATTTGATTAAACTCTTCAAATTTCTGTATAATATGACTTGCAGATAATACTTCTTTTCTTAATTCTGTGTATCTTGCTTTTAATTCTGAAATAAATAATTGTTCAAGTCGTATATATAATAAATTACCTTGTCGCCCTGATATTTTATCTTCATATTGATTTCTTGCATAATCAGTAGCAAGTATTTTACTACCATTCCAATATAATCCCCATGTGCTATCTAAGTCATACACGCTCGCTATCCAATGTATACCATCATAACAGAAAAACAATTGATTTTTACCAAATCCATCTAAATTAGTTGATATAAGACCATACAAATAATAATCAATTAGGCTATTAACATCAAAATAGTTACTTAAATTGGTTTTAAATTCACTATCACTAGAAGTCATTACAAAATTTATTGCATTAGTCCAACTGTTTTTTATTGTAGCTGGAACAGTATCATGTAATTCATCTGTCCAGTCTGTTTCATTTATTTGTGGCAATGCTCTGAAGCACCCACTAACATAGTTTTCCCCACATAAAATACAATGAGCATCAAGAGTATCGTCCATATTGCTCATCCATTTATCTTTTGGAATATTAAGTGTATATCTACCTTGATAATATCCATTTCCATACACAGTTATTGGGAATCCGTCTATTGCTCCTTGATTAGGGGATGTTCTAAGTAATTCAGGCAAATTAGCATAACCACTTCTTGATTTTACTATATCTCCCCATATTCTAGCAGACACAACATTTCTTGCATGAGTAATATCTATCCAATTTGCTTTAAGAACAAATTTAGATTGTTTACCCCAACCTTTGAAATCTATTTTTAGTTTTTCTGTTTTAGCTTTATCTTTATATAGCTTAATAGTAAAGTTCTTTTTAGGATATGACATAGAACTATTACCTTGACATTTTATTTCTGCCCAACCATGATATTCTGCTGTTTTACTGTAATAGTCAAATCTCATCATTGTGGCAGTTTTAGTGGTTGGCAATGTACCTTCGCTAAAGTATATTCTTGGCATATCCATTAAAGCTGGTTCTACATTATTACCAATATTTCCGCTTTCAATTTGTTTCGCAATATCTTTAAGTTGCGAATTAACTTCATTCACACCACCAATCAAAGTCTTATTCGTAGTTTGCAAAGTATCATAAGTTATATCGCTTATACCTTCCATACTCAATTCATCTTCAACTAATTCTATTTGATTTTCTTCAACAGTTTTAACTTTTTGTCTAGCTTCTTTATCGGCAAAAGAAATTCCTTTATAGCCTGTTATATATTGTTTTCCCATGTAAACTCCTCCTTTCTATATATCAAGTTCTTCGTAAGTAAACTCTCCTAAAGTTCCTGTCATAGTAGTTTCTTCGCCAGTTTCATCATCATATACAGTAAATACATGATTCTCAGAAGGAGCAGAAGAAGTACTTATTGTTACACCATCACCTATTCTACTTCCTACTTTATCTTTTAAATAAAGTTTATTAGCAGTAGAATCAACTTCTAATCCATAACCAGCTTTCTCTATTTCTTCTTTTGCACTTTTACCTGATCCGTCATAATCAACGTCTGCTAAGTCCATAAGTTTAAAAGTTCCATTATTTTTTTGTTTTATTTTACTAATTACTTCTATAGACATATTTACACCTCCCTATTTTACAACGACAGTAGTGTTTCCTAAGTTAGCGTTGTCAGATTTATATATATCGTAATTTTCAGCAAAACCATCACTATTAGTAAAGTTTACAGTAGCAACTTTACTAAATCCTCCATCAAATCCTCCAACATTGAAACTAGGAGTCCCAAGTCTAGTAGGTAAACAATAGAAAATATATTCTCCAGTAACAGCATTTACTGTTACTGTTCTTGCTTTAGAATCTGATAATACTTTTGTAAGAGAATTTATAAGTGCTGCATTATAAGATGATGAATTAGATTTGCCATAGTAAATTCCGTTATAAAATTTAACACTAACTGATTTAGATTTTTCAACATCATTTTCAGATATACCTTTCAAAGTATACGTAGTGTCTGTTGTAACTGCTGTATAAGTTTTTTCTCTAACATTAGTTTCTAAACTTTGATTATTAATTGTTTGTTCCACAATACTTTGACTATAAGCCCATTTTAATACAACGTTTACAGAGCTTCCCCTTTGAGCAGTTGAAGGACTTATTGAGAAAGAAGTTATATTAAATGGATTTGTAATTTCATCTATTTTTGTAGAAAGTTCACTTACTTGCGCTCTTAATTTAGTGTCAGCAAGTGGATATGAATTTATTGTTTCTATTTCATCTTCCCCAACTGCAAAAACAGCAACTTCATTTTTATCAAGTTGAACTAAATTATTTTGTTCACTCATATTTTTACCTCCTTTACAATCTATATTATTTATATATTTATAATCTTGTTTTATTTCATTTCTGTAATTTATTTCTTATTTTTCTTGTGTAAATCGCGATGATAATTTTCGATTGCATCTCGATTTACTAAATCTGTGGTTATTTCTTGTTTTATTTCTGATAAAGGCTTATAAGCTCTAGAAGAAGCTCCTATTATTCCAATTCCCCCAAGAATCCTATTGCCTTTAGCTAGAATTTCACCAGCTGGTAATCTATTTCTAAGAGCTTTATTTGCTATATGTGTTGCTCCTGCTATAGCACCACCACTTATAGCAGCATTTTTAAAAGCTTTTTTTCTACCTGACTTAGGAACATAATTACGCATCTTAGGTAAACTATTTACTGATTCTAATTTATATCTTTTAGCATCAGCTTTATCTAGTAGATCTAAATATCTATCATAATATTCTTCTGACTTATCTGTTATTGTTGGACTGTCTATATATTTTTTATTTTTCTCATAAAAATCATCAACTTCTTTGTAGTAACCATTTACTTTTTTTCTTAATATATTTTTTAGCTTTTTTAGCTTCATTTTTATCATAATTTTTAAGTTTTTTCCAATCTACTTCATCTCTGATTTGGTCCCAAGTCTTCGATTGTTTATACATATTCCTACCTCCTATCTAAAATTTTTTGGTGCGTTATAATAATTATTTTTCTTAGATTTAGCCTTGATTTTCAAGTATATTTTTTCTAAATATTCTTCATCTTTTTTATTTTCGACATTAATAATTCTACTTAAACTTACTAAAAAATATTTATTTACTCTATTTGGTATTTGACGTTTAGTAGCAAATTTCACCAAGTCTAAAGCTTGTTTATATGAACCAATATGTGTATGTCCTTCTTTCCATTTCTTTTTAGTGTTATAGACCATGTACTTATTGTTTTTACTGTAAGTTATTACATATTCATTCTTAAAACATACTAAATTATCCAAAAACAACACCCCTTTTCCTCTATATGTAAATAATACCATATTTTTAGAGAAGGGGTGTTAGAGGAATATAACTTATATAGGTTTTACTTAGTCAACAATCTTTTTAAATTGTGAACTAAATTTCTACATTACTAAAATTCCAAATGGTATTATCTCCATATGTAGTTCCTATATTAAAAGTGATACCTTTTATATAACTATTGTATGCAACAACTGCATCTGTTTTTGCACTAACACCAATTTTCGTACAACCACTTTTATTCTTAGTCCAATTATTTTTAAATATTCTATAATTTTCACTATCTATTCTAAAATCTAAAGTTGTATCTTGAAATTCATTATCAAACATTGCAATATTCCTACTTTTTACAGATATCACTTGTTTAACTTGCCCGTTATTACAAATAAATTTACAATTTTTAACTATGTGACCATGAATATGTTGTCCTCCGTCTTCCCAATCTATATGTGATGCAGGGTCATAATAACCACAATTTACAAATTCGCAACCGTCTAATACTATATTATCACCACCTTGTGGACTAATACCAGTAGACATAGTTTCTTGGAATTTACAATTTTTAAATATAACATTTTGTAATTTACTAACTGCAAAAATGTGTACGATACTACTAAAATCGGGGTCACAAGAAGTAGGAAGGAAGTTTTGATAAAATTCTATTTTGCAATATTTTGCAGTAGAAGGAAATTCATAATATTCAAATTGTAAACAATTATTAAGTTTAGAAATAAATTGTTTATTCTCATCAAAGAAACATATATTATATATTCTACCAACAACATAAGCATATCCGCCATAACCTTGCATACAACCTACACCAAATGTATTAGTATTATAATTATGTAAAGAAGAAATATTTATATAATCCTTACATCTAAATCTAGTTGAAATATTATCATTATTTTCACCAGTATCTGTGTATCCACCAATTTCAACATTATTCAATTTAAAAGGTATACGCGTATATAATTTATGTCCTAATCCAACATTAAAACCAGGAGAATATGAAAATTCACAATTTACAATATTAACATTTTTACTTCCAGTAAGTTCTAAAGTTTGTTCATGTTCAATATGGTATTTTTTATCACTTATATAATTCTCGGCATAAAATTTACCATTTAAAACACTTAAATTTTCAACATTTTCAATATTAAACATTTTATATGCATATTCATTACCTGCTCTAATACCATGCCATTCGGATATGTTTTTATTTTTTCTAAATTCTAATTGTATAATAGAATTGTTCCAATCAATTATCATATTGCTTGGATAAGAAATAGCACCAACATCTCCTTGAATATTATAAGTTCCAGTAGGAAAAATAATTTTATCATAATTATTTTCTGATGCATACTTAAAAATATTTATAATACCTTGTGTATTAGCAGTACCACTATTACTTTCACCAGTATTATTTAAATTGTAAGTATTTAAATCAACGTTTAATACTTTTAAACTATCGGATTTTATATTAGGACGTTCTACTACATTTACTTCTATTTGTTTTGAAATATTTTGTCCTATATATTTTACAGTTATTATAGCTGTACCAACAGAATTGGCAAAAAGTACACCGAACTGACAAGATATGATAGAATTATTAGATGATGTTATAGAAACACTATTATTATCTCCTCTCATATCCCATCTAAAAGTATTTTCAGATTCATTTTGTAATCCTATTGCCCATAAAACATATTCATCACCAACATACATTTGTGATATAGGATTAACTATTAATATTTCATTAATATTTCTATTACGTTTTTTTGCTAACTCTGTATTCAGAGATATTCTACATCTGCACTAGAAATTTCTTCACCTACAACTACAGGAATAGTTTTAGTAAAATTCTTTGCAACAATATTAACATTAGAAGTACCATCTTTTAATGCAGTAATACTATTATCATCATTAATTTTTATTATATCGTCAGTATTTGGTTTTTCTAAAGATACACTATCTGAATAATTTATTACTGGTGATGTAGAATATGGTATAGAATACGTTTCACCAACGCCCATATTCAATGTATTTATTGAATTTACACTTTCAACATTTAATGCCTCGAAAGTAACATTTGTAGTATAATTATTTTCACCATTTGTGGCTTTTATAGTTACAATAAACTCTTTATCTGATAATCTTGTTACATTTCCTAAACTATCTATTGTTGCATTATTTTTATCACATATAAATTCTATATCATAAAAAGATTTATCACCAATAGGTAATGTAATAGGGTGTAATAAAACAGAAGAATTAACAGCTATATTATATGAATTAATTTCTGTTCTATTACTATCAATCATATAATTTCCATCAACTTTATAATTTTTTATACCAGTAATAGAGTTGTCACAATATGTAGTAAAAGTATATTTTTTATTATTAATAATTATAAAACCGTTAATAGCATTTTTATATAATGGCTGAATGTTATAAAACCAAGCATAGTTACTTGTTTTTGTAAAACCTAACCTAATAAATTTAGTTCCTTTTTTAAGACAAATAGAACGTTTTTTTTCATTCCAAGGTAAATTAACAACATTATATCTATCACCAGTAATAGATCCTAACGATTTTTTATTTTCATCATAACAAGTAATAAATAAAATAAATCCATTATATCCGGCAGATATCACAATTTCTTCTGAATCAACTTCAATATATTCATCTGTGGCACAAGATGCAGTTACCCAATTACCAACATTCATATTAGTATGACTTCTTATTAAAGTTAAAACATTACCATTAGTAACAGTTTCATTTTTTATACTTGTCCCATTTGCATTTATAATTATATCTCCAGTAACAGAATTAATTGTAGCTGTTCTTTCATATTTATCATAAACCTCATTGGTAATATCTTTACCACTCATACTAATAGAAAGTGTACTTGGTTCATATTCCAAAATAGGTTCTAATTTAGCTACATAATTAGTATTTGGGTCAATAGAAGTTTTATTATTATTATTGGTATAATTAGTTAAATTGTTTGTTATAGAATAACTTGTAGGCTGAACAATTTCTGTACATTCTACAGTTATGACTACATCTCCAGTAATATTAGGTATATTAATATTACCATCATTATATACACTATCAGTAATATTTGTACCACCCATAGTAATAATAACGCTATTAATATCATATCCTTCATTAGCAGTAATAGTTGCAGTATAAGATTGATTTTCTTCTAATTCAGTTACACTATTACTGTTAGTTGCATTAGATAATGTATTTGTTATAGAGTATTTTGTTACAGTAGGCACAGTAGAACCTAATGGTATTTCTGCTATTACTTTATTCCCATATTTTATTATAAAACTACTATCAGTTTGTTCTGTAGTAAAGTTGTTCGCAATATCTTTAAGTTGCGAATTAACTTCGTCAAATTTTTTTGTATTACTTTTGCCTTCACTATCTATTACTAGATCAGATGAAGTATAAGGATAATCATAGCCATCATTGCCTTTTCTTGTTTTCATTTTTTTAGCCATATTTTTACCTCCTTTTTCTTTTATTTAACTATGAGATTTTTATCTTCTTTATCAAACTCTGTATTTGGAGCTGATATAGTTAAGTTTTTTGTTTTACTATCAAAAGAAACGCTTACTTTGTTATTGTCTAATCTACTAGATATATCATCAATTTGTTTCTTTAGATTATCTAATATACTACTTATAGCAGCGAAATCTTGAGTCAGTAATATTGGTGATTTTCCTTCACCAAGCCCCATGTATAAAGAATAATTTCCTTCATTGTCATAAACCAGTAAAGGCTCTCCATACTTAGCTTCTTTAGGTAAGTTATTAATAGAACCACGTTTAAATTGTATCGTATCTAAGGCAATTTTTATTTCATTCATTAAAATTCACCTCCATCTACAGTTACATGTATTTTAGAACCAGCATAATCAGGAAAATAGTTATCTGAGCTATCTGAGAAATCAATAAGTGACTTTTTAACTACAACCATTCCGTCTAAAGAATATATATCATCTTTATACATTAAACGTAATTCAAATCTTGCCTGTTTTATACCTTTTGTGTCCTCGGGAGAAAATTTAAAACTTACACAATTGTCTTTTATAGTACATTCTTTTGTAATATTAACTTTACTACCTGCTATTTTTTCAATATATACCTTAGCTGTAAAATCTTTCAAATCTTCAGCAGCTCCCGAAGGGGTAAATATGTAAAAATTAACATATTTAGTGGTTCCTTCATTTATGTAAACAGTGTTGCCAATTGTATATCTTCGCACTAGCTATCATCTCCTCTCTTTATATCTAAGACGACTTCAAAATTTTGAACTTTATCTAAAACTGTAGGAAAATTATCTTCAGTGTCAACATCATTAGCATGAATTTTTCTAGCTTCATATTCTTCAAGCTCACGTTGATTAAAGAAATCCTTCAATTCAAATTGTTGCATAACAGTCACCTTCTTTCTAAATTAATTATAATTCATTGTAATATTTTTGGAAAGAAAGGGAAATATTGTAAGAGAAATAAAAGTCGGAAGGACTAAAAAATAGGAGGTAGAAAAATGGAAAGAGTGAAAGAAGTGATAATGGACAAATTATTGTTAGGAACCTTCCTAGCAAACATAGCCTACACAATAGGCTATCCAACAATTCAAGAAGTGACAATGAAAGCAGCAGATTCAAGACTTATAAGTTTGGTATCATTTATAGGTTGTGGTGGAATCGTGTTAGTAGGACAAATATGGGACAAAATTGGCGAAGAAAAATTGATGAAATTCTTCCCAGTGTATGCAATAGGAGACATAGTAAGTTATACAATTTTGTGTAGTATATTTATGACTACAGGGAATGCAAAGATATACTATTTAGGGCAAGTAATTTGCTCAATATTAACAATAAAAAATGTAGGTTTTGGACTTAGTTTTATAAGATCTAAAAGATACAAAGAAAACAAAAGAGCAAAATATGACAACTTAGCAGCAGTATTAGAATCCGTAGCAAGTCTAGTAGGGTTTGGTATAGCAGCAGTAGTGAAAATACCTTTAATGCCATCAGTTGTATTGATGGGATTAGGAACATTAATAGAAAACTATTACATGATAAAAGTTTACTATGAAATAAAATAGTATTGGCTGTGTAGAGAAAAATCTCTACACAGTTTTTTTATTACTTATTTTCTTGTATAAGATATAAAAGAAAAAGAAAACCAGGAGGTATTTAAAATGAAGATATCAAGATTAGTAAACGATCCAGGCATGATGAATGTCGAATACGAAAAGAGAATGGTTAAGTTATTAGACTTAGATTTAAAACACATAGTAAGAGTAGATTTAACAGAAGGCAACAAAAGTATAATAAGTAAATCTATAGGTAATATAGATGCAGTGAAAAAAGAAAAATTAGAATTAGACATATTAGCATTAGGAATATTAGCAGGAAGAAAAAAAGAAGATATTCTAAAAGATATAAAAGACAGAAGAGATGAACAAAGCAGTAGAATATTGAATATAAAATAATTTAATACACACAGAGAAATCTGTGTGTATTTTTTGTTATTATATAAATAAAAATACTTAGGAGGAAGATATTATGAAAGACAATAAAAACTTAACAGAAGAATTTTTAAAAGCAGAAAAAGAAGCAGAAGTTCTAGAACTTAATGGAGAATTTGATGAAAATGCAGAACTTAGAGCATATGAAGAAGAGCAAATCAGAAAAATAATTGAAGAAACAAAAAATCGAGTTAACGAAGCTTACAAAAAACAGGAAACTCTTTCAAGAAATTTAATAAAAAGATTATTTTGGGGTAGTGAAAGTGATCTTAATTTAGCAGAAAAATTAACTGAGATAAGAGAAGAAACAAGCAAAGAATTAAAGAATATTCAACAAATGTTTGTACTTAAAATGAAACAAGCTACTAAATCTGAAAGAGCTTTCAATCAAGCTCTTGACGAAATCTTACTATATGCAAGCAGCGCATTTTTAGATAAAGAAATGCGTATTCAAGAAGAAAAGGAGAAAAATTATGTTTACACTGATAATGGAGTTGATTAAATACAAACTTATAAGATTATTTTCAAAGAAAGGGTCATTTAGAGAAATGGCTGCTTTCGAATTTGAGTGCAAAACAGAAAATGCAATAAGAAATAAAATATATAAATAATATTCAGGAGGAGATAGTATGGCTAAATTTATAGTGACTTACGAAGATGGTAAAATAAAAAAAGAATTATTCTTTAAAGGAGAAAAACTTGAATCAGTATTTGAACCAGCTCCATTTGGAATGGCATCAACTGATGTTTGTTTTATAATGCAATATCAAAAGAAATTTGGTGATATAGACGAAGATAGTTTATTAGGAGTTCACTTAGATAACTTAGACTTTGGTGACGAAGATGAATTTAGAGAAGCAGTAGCATATTTAGACGAAATAGAAAAATAATTATGTAAGAGTAAACAAAACTTAGGCTTGATAATCAAGCCTAAGTTTTTAAATTATAATAAAATAAAAACATTTAGGAGGTAAGTGATATGTCACATTACACAGTAGGAGTAATTATAAAGAAAGAAAATTTAACAGATTTAAGATTTTGTGTAGAAGAAGCTCTAAGACCATTTGATGAAAACTTAGAAGTGGAGCCTCATGAAATCAGTGAAAGCAGCAAAGAAAGACTTAAAGAATGGTACAACCACTGTATGGAAAACAGAGAAAAGAAAGTTTCACTTTTAGATTTTGCAAAAGAAAATGGATATATAATAAAAACTGGTGGGATAATATGTACTACATATAATCCAAACAGTAAATGGGATTGGTATGAAGTAGGTGGAAGATGGAACAATAACATTCCACTTAAAAATGGAGAGCATTCTAACTTTGCAAAAATAAAAGATATAAGATGGACAATAGAACTATCTGAAAAAGATAAAGAAGAATTAAAAACTTCATATAACAAATCCAAAGAAGAAAACCCATTATTTGAAATAAGCTACCCAACTTTGGAAGATTTTATAAAAGATTACGCAAATTTTGCAACATATGCTTTGTTGTTATCTGATGGAACTTGGTTAGAGCCAGGTAAAATGGGATGGTTTGGAATTTCAGATGCTGAAGAGGAAGAAAAAGAAAAATTCCAAAATAAATATCTAGAAAAAATAAAAGAGCAAGACGATGAAGACTATTTTGTTTTAGTAGACTTACATATATAAAGATTAAGCAAAGATAACGCAGGGAAATCTGCGTTATCTTTGCTTATAAAAATAAAACTTAGGAGGTAATAATTATGATGGATATAAATGTAAATGTAAATTACACAAGAGAACAAAAATATGTAGTAACAGCAGACGTGCTTAATATGAGAGTAGGACCTTCGACAGATTTTGGTAAATGCGGCAAACTATATAAAGATACTATAGTAGATGTAAAAGGTTATGTAGGAAACTGGGCATGGTTAGGCGATAGCTTTGTGTCAATGGATTACTTAGCTAGATATACAGATGATGTAGATTATGTTACTACAACAGCAAGACTTAATATGAGAAAAGGTCCTTCAACTAAATACCGTTCAATAGGTTATTTAAATAAAGGAACTGAAGTAAGATTCCTAGAAGAAAAGAATAATTGGTTCAAAGTAAGTTGGAATAAAAAAGTATTTTGGATTAGTGGAAGATATGTTAGATAATTTTGTAAAAATACACAGAGACTTTCTCTCTGTGTATTTTTTGTTCTTAAATTTGAAAGGAGGTGGTGATATAATATTAGGTGCTAATTAAAATATCAAATAAAAATAAAGAAAATTTTTCAAATATTAGGGGGAAAACAAATGAGAAATAATAATTATGAAAACAACAGAATATTAAAATTTAACATAACTTTCTTTAGTCAAGATGTAACATTAATAAAGAAAGTTAATAAAATATTAACTAAACAACCATCTTGGACAAGAATAAAAGATTCTGACATTAATTATAACTTAGTAGTTAAATCTGCTGTTAAATTTGTTAGTGAATACGGAAGAGATAGTGAATTAATTAAAGATTTAAGAGAAAAATGTTTCTTTGAACTAGATAGAATAAAAAGAAATTCATTAACTAACGTCAAAAGAAGAGAACAAGGAAAAGAATTAATAGTCAACAGCACTATAAGCATTGGCTTTACTAGAAAAAGTATTAATAGTTTATTTGCGATAATGAAAAACGAAATTCAAATAGAAGGATTAACTCTAGAAGTATTTATTCACAGTATAGCATTATATTATGCAAACAGAGTTGTTAGATCTTACGAAGATAAACCAAATAAAAGATTTAAAAATAACTTTGAAATAAGAAGAGAACAAGGAAGACATGATATAATAAAAGAAGAAACAAAAAATATATCTGAATTTAAAACTTTCTCTCAAGCCGAAGAAGAACATTCAAACCCTGTAGTACAACCTGAAGAAGAATCACAACAACAAGAGCAAGAAGAAGAAATGGAAACTAACCCAATTACTTTGATGACTAAAAGAGATAAGAAGAAATTGAAAAAAGAAATTAATAATCTAGCACACTCTATGGTATTTGAAGATTTCTTAGAAAGAGAAAAAACTCAAATAGAAAATCTTCAAAAAGAAAAAGAAATGCTAAGAGCTGAAATAAGTAAACTTCATTTAGAGTATGAAGAAAGTATTAATAAAATAAATGAAGCTAAAGAACTATTCAGAGATTTATCAGAAGCTTTTATGGCTCAATCTATCGACGCAGAAAATTTATCTAACTCTTTTAAAATTGATGATAAACCAGTAAATATTTTTAAGATGAATAGAGTTATATCTGCTAGAAAAATGAGAGGTATGGATACAAAAAAACAAGAAAGAGAGCTTGAAAATTTATTAGCTTAGTAAAAGAAGTACTGCGAAGATATCTTCGCAGTACTTTGAATATATATTATTAAGGGGGATTTTTGTATGTTTACACAACCAAGTAATTGTAGCAAATGTGATTATTTTAGAAAAGATGAA
>ERZ808278.1001-NODE-1001-length-13881-cov-3.620064_pt1 | contig 13881 bp, 8 predicted proteins | sample MGYA00521239_ERZ808278 | MGnify/ENA primary metagenome ERZ808278 (study PRJEB31516, sample SAMN03275600) | gut metagenome | biome: mammalia-associated habitat; material: feces | host: Papio cynocephalus | place: Kenya | collected 2012-07-17 ... | reverse complement strand
CTTCTTTAAGTTTTTTCGCCGAGTAAAGAACGCATTCGTCTGCGTTTTCGGCTACTAATATTTTGCTGAATTTCATAAAATTCTCTTGTGTGTCGGATAGGTTGAATCAGGCGAGAACTATAAGCGCGCCTTCGCCCGCGTCGAGCGTGAGCGGGATCTGTCCGCCTACGACGTCCGCCGTTTCGCCTCTCTGAATCACCGTGTATCTGTAATCGTTTTTATCGAAAGAAAGGGTTACGTTCGCTTTTGCCGTTCTGTTGTAATTCACGACGTAAAGCGCGGTTTTGCCTTTATAATTGAAGCAGCCGACGATAGCGTCGTCGCCCGAAACCGACTTAAGCTGGCGATAATCTCCCGCCGCGACGATATCCTCGGTGGGCTGACCTTTGGTTATGATCGCGTTTATCGCGTCGTCTCCGTGAACGAGAATTTTCTCGGACGAAGCGTGCATAAGGTATTCGTCAACCGCCTGAACCTGCGTGTTTGCGCGTTTAGCGTAATAATACCAGCGGGTAAGGTTTCCGTCCGCGCCGATAAGTCCGTTACGGTTGGTGAAATCGTAAGTTCCGCCCGTTGCGTAAGAGAAGTGGAAGGGCTGGATGAGCGGGAAATACTGAATAGCTTTTGCGCCGTAGCAAAGAGCCATATTCACGTCGTACAAAAGCTCGCCCTCGGAGGGGTACGGGTCTTTCGATTCTATCCATTGCATTTCGTCGTTCCACTGACCGCCCGCCTGAAGCATTCTCCAGAACGGCACGTTGTATTGTTTAGCGTACGACCTGTACTGCGCGAGAATGTTATACATAAGCGAGGTCAAAACATCCTCTGAAGTTTCGGCGGAAATATACGGATACTGCGTTGCGGAAAGCATTCTGGGTTTTGCCACTTCGAAAATCTCGTTAATGTATTCGTCAAATTCCATAGGGCTCGAATATCCCCAGAAGTTGTCCTCGCCCGCCCAGTAGCCGCGCGCGTTCATATACATATCGAGACCTTTTGTGTTGGAAGCCGAATAGAAGGCGTCGGCGAAAACTCCGATATTGTCGAGCTGAGCGGTGAAGGGCTCGTCGTAAGAATGAAGCCCCAAAAAGCTCTTTCTCGTGCCGTTTTTGGAAAGCTCGTCGATAATGCTTTCGAGAATCTGTTGTCCCTGAGGCGTGCCGAGCGTCATATTCTCGAGCGGATAATCCTCGGTATGCGAGCCGAGCTGACCCATAACCCAGTAGCTGTCCACGAAATAACCGATATTGTATTTTTCGCAAAGATCTAAGGCTTTATGAATGTTTGCGTTCTCGGAGCCGTAAGAATGTCTGTCAACCGAGTAAACGAACATATTGATGCCCGCGTCGCTTAAAACTTCGTAGTAATAATCGGTTAAAAAGTCGGGCGAGGGGTTTCCTTCAACGCTTCCGCCCGAAGAGTAGGGAGCATAGAAGCCGCCGATAGGCATAACGTCGCTTCCGCCCATAATGTCGTAATAAAGCGCGTAAACCTCGTTTTCGGCGATCGTGTCGCTCTCGGTGTAGCTCATTCCGTCTTTATAAAGCACTACGGAGTTTTTCAAGCCGCCGTCTGCCGAACTTCCGCCGTTTCCCGAATTTCCGTTGCCGCCGCTGCAAGAAGCGCAGGCAAAAGCCGTGAACCCCGCAAGCGCAAGGGCTAAAAGTTTTTTATTCTTCATTTTTTTTCCTCCTTAAAAGGATGATCCCCGCGGGGAGAAGAGCGAGCATTGCCGCGCCCGCGCTTAAACCTGCGGTTAAAGAAGAGTTACAACCGCCTTTAACGGGCGTGTTGGAAGGCTCGTTCGAGTTGCTCGGGGCGATCGAGCCGTTTTTAAGCTTTTCGCTCAAAAGATCGCTTTTATCGGGATTGGTCGTGTAATCGAAATCGGGCGTTTTGTCTCTTATATTGCTCTTGTAGCCCGGAGCCTCGGCAACCTTTTTCGCCGCTTCGTTGTCGGTGTTTTTAATACTGAAATTGTCGATCGTAAAGTTCGCCACGGACTGATAAGCAAGCCCTTTCGGGTTGAGAGTGGTTTCGCCCCAGGTAAATATTCTCACGTACCCCGTGCGCACCGCGCCGAGATCGTAGGAGTAGTAGGGAGTGCCCCAGTCCTCGTCGCCGTCTATGCGGTAATAAAGTTCGATAAGTCCGTCGGTCATCGTGAATTTGACGTTCACGGTGTTGCCGTTTACGTCGTGCTTGTTCCAGAGGCTGAACGATTTTCCGTTCGCGCCGTACATCGGCTGAACGTCTCTCGCGTTGCCGTTTTCCCAGGTCACGTATCTCGGGTTGCTCCACGGTTTGGTGTGGTCCTCGCCGTAAGGCGGGTTAGAGTAAATCGGCACGCCCTCGAATTGGAGCCAGCTCGTTTGGGGAACGGTTGCGTCTGCCGAAAGGCCGATAGAATCAACTCCGAAGGCTATTCCGAACCAGTTGCTTATAAGTTTTATCGGCTCGCCGCTTTCGTTGAATTCCGCTTCGTTGTAAAGGTCGGAAATGTCGAAGGTGAGCTCGAAGTTTGAATACTGATATTTGGTGGTGAAGTACGCTCCCGCGGTATTTTTAAACACGAGCTTGCCGTTCTCTACCGAAAGTGAAGAGGGATTCGTCGGCGAGGATTTGCTCTGCGATGCGAACACGTTCGCGTTGTAACCGTTGTCGAAAGTCTCGACGTAATCGATTGTTTCGGGCGAGTCGTACTTATAGCTTATAACCTCCGCGTCCGAAAGAACCGCGCTGTTTTTGCCTTCCGAGCAGAACGAAACGTAACCCGAAAGGTCGGCAACGGAACGGTTAGAAACATAGGCGTCTCCGTTGATTTTAACGGTGAGCTTGTTGTCTGTCGTGGCGATAACGTTAATCGTTATGTCCTTGTTTAAGCTAAGTGCGCCGAATTTCTGTTTTTTGTATACGGCGGACTGATTTCCGCTTTCGTCATAATAATTCACGCCGACGTAAATGCCGTCGCTATAAGAAAATTCGATGTCGAACGAGTTTGCCGCGCCGATATAGTCCTTAACGTTTTTCAAACCGAAGCAAACCGAGTATTTTCCGTTTTCTTCTATGCTTTTCAGATTGAGCTTTAAATTCATCGAGAAAAGCTCGGGAACGCCGTATTCAGCAAGGTTTCTTATCTTTGATTTTGCAAACAGCGAGGAAAAGCCCGCTTCGGTTCCGAAAACCGCCTTGCCGTTCTGTGCGGTAACGTCGCCCGTAATGAAATACGTACCCGTGCTTATGCCCGTGTTCGTTACGGAAGCTTTGGAAACAACGTAAACCTTGGAAGAGCCCGCGTCGGCAACGATTGCGTTTTCTCTCACCGCGTTTATTCCCGCGCCGGCGGCGATAGAAAGTACCGCCGCGGCTGCTATAAATTTAATATTATTTTTACGCATTTTTACTCCAGTCGTCCCAGTTTTTATTTATCGTGCCGGTAAGCTGTGTCCAAAGAGCGTCCGCACCCTTGTAATCTTTCGGATTGGAAGCGATGAGAGCCTGGCAATAGAAGAGGTTTGCAAGCTGAGTGGTGCTGGCGTTGATGAATGGGGGAGATTTGGTCATCTTGTTTGTAACCGCCGTAAGGTCTTTGGAGAAGTTGAACTGAGCTTTTTCCCACGCGGAAAGCTTGGAAGTGTCGAATACGCTCTCGTCTGCAAGTTTAACCGCGGAGGGGAGTTTAACCGTTTCCATAAACGTTTTCGTTCCCTTGTCGGAATAGAAGTATTTAAGGAAAGCCTTCGCGCCGTCTATGGCGTTGGAGTATTCGGGAATGAAAACGTACTGTTCCGCCGCGTTGTTATACATAACGTTGCGCGCTTCCTTGATTCTCGCAAAGTCTGCGGCGGAGCAAAGTTCGCTCGATTCCTTGCCTGCGTCCACTTCCGCAACGATTTTGGAAAGCGTTGCGTCGCTCATGGTTTTATCTTCGAGTTTGTTTACGATAGAGCTTATAACGGGGAGTTTCATCATAACGAAGTTGTCTTTCGTTCCCGTCGATTCGTTCATAAGCCAGCTGCCGTTTACCATAAGAACGGCTTCGCCTTTAAGGTACTGAGTCTGAACTTTCGTGAAGTTCGTGCTTGTGCAGTCGTCGTGCGAGTTGGTAGGCGTTATAACCTTTTCGAGAACTTTCAAAGCTTCGTATCTGCCGTCTTTTGCAAGGAATACCTCTTTGGAGGGGGAATTTCCGTTTGCGTCCTTCAAAGCGAGCATATTATTGTTGTAGTAATCGATTCCGTCGTACTGAGCTTCCCAGCCGAAAAGCGCGTAATTAAGATATCCGTTGTTATACTGATCGTTATAGAAAAGCCACGCCTTTTTGTCGTCGCCCTCGAGTGCGGTTGCGAGCGTTTCGAGTTCGTCGGTGGTGTTGGGAACTTTGTATTTAACGCCGTCGATAACGTCCGCGTCGTAAACGATCGAACACCAGCCGTTTCCGTAGGTGAGGAAGTTGGTCGTGCCGTCCGTGTTTTTAACGCCGTTCAAGAGATAATCGTAATATTTTTCTCTTATCGTAACGTTTTCGCCGTCCGCTTTGCTGTCTAAAACGTCGTCAAGTTTGATGAACTGTTTGTTGTACTGGTTGGTGTTGAGCATCGTGAAATAAAGGTCGTAAGTGTTTGCCTGACCTAAATCGAGGCTCTTTATTATCGTGCTTGCGTTCTGGTCCGAGTCGAGCTTAGCGGTGTAAGTGGACTGGGAAGCGTTGAAGTCGTCCACGATTTTCTTCATAAATTCGAGTTTATAACCCGAATTCCAGTAATAAATCTGAACTTCGTTGGGGTTGCCGGGATTTGCGCTGTCAGTGTTGCCGGTGCTGTTGTTGCCGGTGCTGTTTCCGCCGCCACCCCCGCCGCAAGCCGCGAATGCCGAAACGCCCATAATAAGAGCAGCGAGAAGTGTGATTGTCTTTTTGATTTTTTTCATAATTTTACTCCTTTGGTTCTTTGTTTAAAATTTATTTGATCGTGGGTAAAAATCGCGTTTAATCGACTTATAGCCCGCCGTTTATAGTTAAACTTGTTACGTTTTCGGTGATTTCGATCGAGAATTTGGCTTCGTCGCCGCTTATCTCGTCCGAGCTTCTCGGAACGTCGTATCCGCCGAGCAGAGCGTCGTTGATATAAACCGAAACAGTTATCGTGCTTTCGTCCTTTATCGTAATGCTAAGACCGAATTTAACGCCCGCTTTAAATTTCGAGTTTGAGTATTTGATTTCGGTTCTCGGGGAATATTCAGCGAAATTTCCGTTTGAAAGGGTTGCAAACCTGAATCCGTCGCCGCGATAGTACACGCCGTAACTGCCTATCATAAAGTAGGTACCGCCGGCTCCGTAATCCGTGACCGAAGCGATTTCTACGGAAGCTATCGTTCCGTTATAACCGATAACCGTCTCGCCGTCCGCTCTTTTAGATGAAGAATTGAGAATTATTTTCTTTTCTTCCTCAACGCCGCTTATTGTGAGCGAACCGACGTGCGAAGTTTCGATTTCCACCGCAAAAACGGCTTTGTCGGACGCTATCTCGTCCGAAACTCTCGTTTGGTCGTAGGCGAAGATAAGTTTGCCGTTTGCGAATGTTTTGAGCGTGACGGTGGTTTCGTCCTTTATCGTAACGCTCATACCGAATTTAATGCCGGCATTGAAGAGCGTATCCGAATATTTTCCTGCGGTGACTCTTTTGCCCGGTTCGGTGAATTCACCGTCTTTTATTATCGCCACGCGGAATTCTCCCGAACGATAATGGAAACCGTAACTTCCGATAAAGAAATACGTTCCGCCGTAGCCGTCGCCGATCGGCGTAATCGATTTAACGTTAAGGTCGGCAATCGTACCGTCGTAACCGATAACCGTTTTACCCGTAAGCTTCGGCGCGGAAGAATCGAGCGTTCTTTCGCTTGTTCCCTTGGGAAAAGCCGAAACGTGTTTCGAGCCGTCGTAAATAAACGAGAAGGCATATTCTTCGCCGTTTATGATAAGTTTTCCGTTTATCGTGCCGTTTTCAAGGTTCTGCGGCAAATCGGCTTTGGCAATCGTAATAACGTTGCCGTCAAGATCGTAATTTACTTCCTCGTCAGCTATGAGAACTTTCGTGAGACCGCTTGCGTCGCCGAGGGTTATCGTGTAGCTTTCGTCTAAGGAAGTAAAGCTTTCCTGTGCGGTTACGGTGGTTTTCGTTTGTTTACCGAGCATTATCGCTTTGATGTTGTAAATTTCCGTTTCCGTAACGCCGATTGAAAGCAGATAATTCTCGGTTTTTTCCTGCAAGGTGTCGCCCTCGTAAGTTTTGAGCTTTTCGACGAAATCTTTGAACTGATATGTGGTACCGTTGTAATTTCTCAATTCGTAAATGGAGAATGAGGTGAGTTCGTAGTCCTGAATAAGCGTTCTTTCGTCAACGCCCAAAAGCGCGTTCACGATAAAGCTTACCGTACCCGTTCTGTCCGCGCCGCCCGTGCAGTGGAGATATACGGGATATTTCGACTTGTCCGAAAGTGCAGAGAAAACCTTTCTGTATTCGGCGGTTTGTGTGAATGCGGACAAATAACCGCCCACGCCGTAATATTCGAGGTTAGCCCCCGGTATCGGGCTTTCGGTAAGTCCGAGGTTCTCGGCTGCCGTTCTTAAGTCGAAGTCGGTTTTGATTCCGAGCTTTTCGCTCATATATTTTTTGCCGCTGTCGGAAAGTTTGACGTAATCGTACCAGCCGTTGACTTCGGGAGATAACGCGCCGCCGCGGAAGAACATATTCTGAAGAGTGGTTTCTCCGCTTGCCGTTGTATAACCTCCGAGATCGCGGACGTTGAAAATTCCGTCGATTTTCATAAATCTCGCGCCGAGATCGGTCGTTTCAAAGCTCGAAACAGCGGTTTTTTCTTCGCCGTCCGCAAGTTTTGCGGTTACGCGCACGTAATATTTCGTGCCTTTCAAAAGGTTGTATAAGTTGAGTTTTGTCCTGTATCCTTCGAGTTCGGTCGCTTCGGCGCCGCTCATATCCTCGTTTACCGAATATTCCACCTTAACGCTCTGAACGTTTTCGTAAGTGTTTTTCCATTCGATCGTAACGGGCGCGTACGCGTTGCCTGTTTTTTCGTAAAATTCCTCAACACCTTTATCTGATTCGAGGTAATCTTTAACGATATCGATATAAGGATACACAACACCTTCGGGGGAGATTATTTTAAGCTCGGGCGCAGGTTTTTCGCTTTCGGATTCTTTTTCCGATTCGCTTGTCGATTCGCTTTCAGGCACGCTTTCGGAAGTCGATTCTTTCATGGATTCGCTGTCCTTCACCGTTTCGCTTGCGGTGATCGGCTCATCGGCGGAGCCGTTCGATTCCTTACCGCCGCAGGCGGCAAGTGCGGCTATTACCGAAGCCGCGGTTAAAACACATAACATTTTCTTTAATTTGTTTTTCATTATCTTATCCTTTATTTTTTTGTGCGAAATTACTCTTTAAGTCCGCCCAAAGAAACGTTGTTCATAAGCGCATTGTTACAGCATACGAACAGTACGAGCGGGGGAATCAAAGACAAGAAGCACGCCGCGTATAAAATATCCATTCTGGATTCGTAAGTCATACTCGTTTTGAAATTCCTACGGCTAAGGTTGGCAGTTTCGGGAGATATATGAGCGCGGTCGCATAGGAGTTCCATTCGGTTATCCATAAAAGAAGGAAAAGCGAACCGAACATCGCCACGGCTTGCGGAAGATATATCTTAAAGTAAATCTGCCATTTGTTCGCGCCGTCGATCTCCGCCGCTTCGGCATAGCTTTTGGAAACGCCTTGCCAGAACGCAAAGAAATACATATAGTAAATGGAAAATCCGTTGAGCGACGTGAAGATCATCATTCTCGAATTGAGAAAATTGAGCTTATAGAGCAGTTTGTACATTGCCGTTCCCGTTCCGTAAAGCGGAAGGGTTATAACGACGAGAACTACGAAATACACTGCTTTCGAGCCGAAAAACTTGTATTTCGCAGTTACGTAAGACATCATAGACGTTACCAGAATGTTAAGGAAAGGACCTAAAAAGCAGAAGTACATTGAGTTTAAGAACATCTGCAAAAAGTTGTGTTCGTTTACGTTTAACATAGAAAAAACGTCGATATAGTTCCTTGGCTGAAACTCGTTGAAGCCGAACGCGTTCGATGAAACGGCGTCGTTCGTTCTCATTCCCGATATGAAGCACCAGAAAATCATATACAGATAGGAGAACGCGAACGCGCAGAAAATAACGAACACGAGTGCGTAAACTATTCTTTCCGAAACCGATCTTTTGCCGAAAAACCTCTTTAATTTATCGAGGAGAGATTTCTTTTTAAATTCGTATGTTTTCATAATTCTCTCCTTAATAAGTGGTTTCTTCTATTCTCGAAGCAAGGAACTTGCGGACAAGAATCGCAATGAGGCACGAAACCGTCGTGAGCATCATCGCCATTGCCGAAGTCCTGTAAAGGTTGTTCGATTTAAGCGGGTTAGAGGTGTTTAAAACCTGCATATACATCCAGTTGGAAATGGTCTGCGTGCCGAACGCGCCCTGCGTTAAGAGGAACACCGCGCCCGTCGCTCCGAAAACGTTCGCGAGCTGAAGGGTTATCATAAGTACGAACGTCGGCCAAACAAGGGGAAGAATAATGACGAACATTTCCTGAACCCAGTTCACGCCGTCGAGCTTAGCCGATTCTATAATGGAATCGGGGATTCTCGAAAACGTTCCGCCCCAGATGATAAGGCTCCCGGGGAAACCGAGCCATATCATATTGAGGAAAACCATTTTGTTTGCATAATCGCTGTCCACGAGCGGGTCTTTCATCTTATAGGGTATGTCGAACAATTTCGTAAGGAACGAAATGAAGAAATCCGATCTTACGAATTCGATGAAAAAGTAGCTCACGACAACGCCCGAAACTATCGTCGGGAGATAGAAGAATATTCTGAAAAGCCTGTATCCCGTTATCTTTTTATATATAAAGTAAGATACTAAAAGACCTATCGGGAACATAGCTATCGAAATTCCGAACGACTTGAACGTGTTTATAAACGCTAAGCCGAGGTTGTCCGAAGGGTTGTTCGGATCGGGGTTTTTGAGCTCCTTGAACACCCAGATAAAGTTTTCGAACGCCGCGAATTTGAGCCCGTCGCCCGTGTCGTTCGGCTTTTGAAACGCCATTATGAACGAGTCGATATTAACGTATAAGTAAAAGACAAGAAAGGCAACGAGCGGAATAATCATAAACGAGGCGTAAAACAGCCCGTCCATAATCTTCCTTTTTCTTCTTTCTTTATCCTGTTGCACCATATTTTGCCGCCTTTTGTTGTTTAGATTTGTAAGTTTAAAACTGCCGAAGCGTTGAGCAAGCCGAGAAAGCCCGCTCAACGCCGTATACGCAGTGTTTAAATGTTGTGTTTTTTAGTTTTTAGCCACGATCTGAAGTCTTATTCCGTCTGGTGCGCTTCCGCCTGCCCAGCTCGAAATATCGCTCCAGTAAAGGATCATAGACAAGCCGTTTGTTTTCATATCTTCGGTGAGTACGACGTTTACGGTCTGAACATTCAAGTTCGACGCGTTGTCAACGCCTTCGATCTTAGTGTTTTTGCCCGCTCTCTGACCTTCTTTATCCATAACGATTATATCGATACTCGTGTAACCGTTATTCATCCAGTACGCGATTGCTTTTTCGAGAACTTTAACTCTTACGTCCGCCGCGTTGAAGGTGTAAATTCCGTCGGCATATTCGTATTCTGCACCGGCGGATATCGGCGCTTCCGTTTCGGGATCAAATTCTTTATAGAACTCGATCGTGAAATAGAAACCGTTCGACTGTTCGTAATCGCTGCTGCCCACTCTCTGAGCCTGATCTGCGTAAAGACCTCTGAACGTATAACCGTTTTCAAGCATACCGTCGGTTATAACGATTTCAGCTCCCGCAAGATCTGCTCCCGGGGCACCGTAATTAAATGCTGCTCCCGGTGCTTGATAACCGAGAATTGAAAGCTGGTTGGGCTTGCATTTCATAGTTATAACGAACGAACCCATTTTCTGAGCTTTCATAGCGGAGAGAAGTTCTGCGGTTAAGGTGATATCCTGTTCGATTTGTTCCTTTCCGGGATCGCCGTCGGTAACCTCGAAACGTGCGTTCGTTTCGTCGTAAGCGATAGAGTATACCGATTTCGTCCAGGTTTCTTTATCGTCGAGGCTGAATTCTTTATTGAGCGTGAGAGTGAAAGTGAAGCCTTCTACGTCTTTCGTTCCGCCCCATGCGGGGTCTTTGTGATTTAAGTCTACATAATGTATTTTATATGTTAGTCCGTTTGCACAAGCTTCATCGGTTAACTTAATTTCACCGGATAAATAGTTTTCAAGGTTTCCGATTCCATAATATTTGTCGTTTACATAATAGATTGCTTTTTCGCCCTCGGCATACGAAAGCGTGAAACTTATAGAACCGTACCCTTGCGATTTGAGATAAGTCAACGTTTCCGCATTTATGGTAACGTTTTTTTCGTCGTCGTATTTCGCACCGTTCATCTTCCAGCTTAATTCGCCGAGATATGTGACCTTATAATCGGTTACAAGCCAGGTGGTTTTATCTTCGTAATCGAACGGCTTGGGAGTGTATGCGTATTCCATCTTCAATGCGAAGCGGTTGAGCGTTCCGTGATATTTTGCTTCGTCTTTGGCGTTAATGGTTGCGCCGTTCTGACCCATATATCTGTAAAGGAAAGTCAGAACTATCCCTTCGTCGGTAACGACTGCGTCGTCCGCGCCGTTTTCGTCGCCGATAACAAGCTCGAATTTCGTGTTGTCGCCGAAGCCGTTTTCCTGGAATACGTTCACGTATCTGAAATTCTCGTCTCCGGGGAGTTTATATCCCATCGCTCTGTAGCAGTTGTCGGGGTTTCCGAGCATAAAGTTGATTTTGAAATATCTGTTTGCGATAAGTCTGTCCACGATTTCCCTGTCGATGGTTATTGTAGTGTAATAAGCCGAATCGTCTTTCGCATAAATAAGGTAATCGTAAGCTTCGTCTCTTACGGCATAAGCCTTGTTATCCTCGGAAGAAACGAAAAGCGCGTTAGCTTCGAGATAAGATTTGTTGCAAAGGCTGCAAACTCCGTCGTCGCCGAAAGAATGGCTGAGCTTTTCTGCGGTTATGTCTCTGTAAGAGTTATCGCAGCGCGAGCATTTCATAACGGTGTAGCCCGCGTTTTCGCAAGTTGCGTTTTCGGTCGTTCCCTCTTCGTAATTATGTCCCAAAGCGTCAACCTCATCTATATTATAGGTTTTTTGGCAGCGCTTGCAGGTAAGGGTGGTGTAGCCGGCACTTTCGCAGGTCGCTTCCACAACGACTCTCGCAATATCGGTGTTTTCCTCGTGTCCGAGCGCGGGAATGACTTCGTCGTACTTATCGTGGCAGACGGAACATTCGTAAACGTCCTTTCCTACCGCTTCGCAGGTCGGAGCAACGCCCGCTTCGCTGTTTAACGCATATTTATGCGCCGCGGGAATTTTCGCCGTTTCCATACCGTCGCAATTGTCTCTCGTGCAGTATCTGGCTTTTTCGCCGTCAACGGTACATGTTTCGGCATTTACGACTTCCCAGTCTCCGAAAATATGTCCGAGCGCAGGCTCGCCTTCCTCGGTTTTTTCTTCGCCGCACTTGTCGCATTTAAGGGTCTTTTTGCCCGCGTGTTCGCAGTCGGGTGCGGTTTCCGATTTCAAAACGAAATTGTGTTCACAAACCGCGGGTTCGCTTTCCTTTTCGCTTTCCTTCGGACTTTCTTTTTCGCTTTCCTTCGGGCTTTCCTTGCTGCTGTCGGGTTCTTCAACGGAATCCGAACCGCTCGGTTCGATCGTCGAAATGCTTGTCGATTCGCTTTCAGAGTTGCCCGCAGAGTTGTTTCCGCAAGCGGCAAAAGCAAGGCAAACCACAAGGCACATAAGCGCAATCAGAATGCTTTTAATTTTACTCATCTTTGATTCTCCTTCAGAAAGGTTTTTCCCTCTCTTTCTTTCCTTAAATATAATAACACACAAAAAGGGCGTATTCAATGTCTTAGAATAACTTAGAATTGCTCTACGTAAACTTTTTATGTATTTTTGACTAAAAAAAGTTATTGACAATTATTGAAAAACGTGTTACGATTGAGTTATGGAAACGTACACGATGACAATGGAGACGGGTTCGCCCGATCTGCACACTCATATAACCGCCGAGCGGGACGAGAACTATCACAACCACGCTTTTTTCGAGATTTTTTACATTTTGAACGGCGAAGTCACTCACGATTGCCGAGGCGGCGAGGTCGGCGAGGAGGAACTGAGCGTCGGAGACGCCTTTCTGATATGCCCGGGCGTTGCGCACAGATTTGTAAGGAAGAACGGCAATCATTGCGAACACAGGGATCTGGTTATCCGGAATTCGCTTATGCAAACGGTGTGCGAATTTATCGAACCGAAGTTCTTCGAGCATATTTTTAACGAAAAAGCTATCCATTTCAAACTTGAGGATGCGGACGTTACTCATTTTGAAAGGAGGATAAACACTCTTTTGTCCGCAGCAAATCCCGATAATAAGAAAAAACAATACGAAAAGATACTTCTTATCGAGATTCTGAGCTATATTTACATGAATTCGGGTAAAAACGACAGCGTTTCGGGTTTTAAAAGCAAAGCGATGAACGCGATAAACAAAAATTACGTCAAGCCCGACGCGATAAATCTTATCCGCTCCGAGCTCGGTTACAATAAAATTTACTTTTCGAGGAAATTCAAGTCGGAATTCGGCGTAACGCTCACGGAATACGTTTTGTCGCTTCGTTTAAACTATGCGGCGTATCTTCTGATGACTACTTCCTGTTCGCTCGAGGAGTGTTGCAACCGGTCGGGGATAGAGAGCGTGACCTATTTCATAAACGCTTTCAAAAAGAAATTCGGAACGACCCCGGGGAAATACCGTCAGGCAAATTCAAAGCCCGCGCGCTAAGCGTAGTGCCGACATAAAGGCGCGACTAGGGGTGAAAAACGGTTTTTCCCGAAAGGCTATAAAATACCGAAAATGCGAGTTAATCGACTTATAGACCGACTTTTTGCATTTATTCTTTGCGTTTTTCGACGTTTTCGGTATATAAAATAAGTTGCTTTGGTTTAACGCCCGCCGCAAAAATATTTTTTTGCGGCGGGCGGTTTGGCGTTCGGTCGGGTTTACTTTAATATTATTGTTTGTTATAATAAGTATATAATCTATTATTATATGCTCGTCGCGGCAAGCAAAAATCGCCCGCGGCGATAAGCGGAGATAAAACTATGATGGAAGAAAAAATTCAGGAGATAAAAAGCCAGATAGCTTTAGAGCTTGCGGACGCAAAAACAAGCGCGGAGCTTTTCAGGCTTAAGTCCAAGTATATCTTGGGTAAAGCGGGTATAATCCCGGGGCTTATGAAAGAACTCGGCAAAGCCGCGAAGGAAGAACGTCCGAAACTCGGAATGGTTATCAACAGCCTTAAAGAATGGGCTGCCGATTATTTCGCGAAAAAGGAAACCGAGATAAACGAAGCGGAAAAGAATTACCGTTACAAAAAAGAAGCAGTCGATATAACGATGCCCGCAAAACGCCTTAAACAAGGAACGTATCACCCCGTAAGTATTGTCAAAGCCGAGCTTATAGATATTTTTGCGGGTATGGGCTTCAAAGTTTCGGAGACGAGAGAAATCGAGGACGATTTCCATAATTTCACCGCGCTTAACACCCCCAAGGAACACCCCGCGAGAGACAAGCAGGACACCTTTTATATAAACGACGATTTTATGCTCCGCACGCACACCTCGCCGGGGCAGATCAGAAGCCTTACCACGCTTGAGCCGCCCTTCAAGGTA